>Ga0193728_1000129_pt1 | contig 32122 bp, 34 predicted proteins | sample U1c1metaG_FD_143037 | JGI IMG/M metagenome (GOLD analysis project Ga0193728, IMG submission 143037) | Soil microbial communities from a riparian zone of the East river system, Colorado, United States - U1c1 | ecosystem: Environmental > Terrestrial > Soil > Riparian zone | place: USA: East River... | reverse complement strand
GGCCAAGCCGCACGTCGTGGTGGGCTCGCCCGGACGCATCGTGGAACTAATCGAGCGAGGCAAGCTGAAGACGGCGCACATCCGCGCCGTCGTCATCGATGAGGCCGACCGACTGCTGAACGATGAAAGTCTGAATTGGATTCAGAAAATCGTCAGCGCGGCGGCGCCAGGTCGACAGCTGATTTTCGCATCGGCGACGATCGAGCAGCAGACTCGTCAGGTCTTGGAAACACTGGCTCCGGATGTCCTGATGCTTCGCGCGGGTGCGGCGGCGGTCAACGAGAACATCGAACATCTGTATCTGGTTTGTGAAAGCCGGGACAAGCCGGACATGTTGCGCAAGCTGCTGCATGCGTTCGACGTGCCGCGCTCGATCGTGTTCGTGCATCGCAACGATGTTGCGGAGGAGGTCGCCTCGAAGTTAACCCATCATAAATTAGCTGTTGCGGACTTGAATTCCGAGCTATCAAAGATGGACCGCAAGCAGGCAATGGACGGAATTCGTAGTGGCGCCATCCGCATCATGATTGCATCCGACCTAGCGGCCCGCGGACTCAACATACCCGGCGTAACCCACATCTTCAATCTCGACATACCGACGATGAGCAAGGCCTATCTGCACAGGGTCGGTCGCACGGCGCGCGCCGGCGCACATGGCACGGCAGTGTCGCTGGTCACGGAAACCGAGGCCCGCCTCATCCGTCGATACGAGCAGGACCTAGGCATCTCCCTGCAATGCATACGCCTTCGTAACGGCGCAATCAGCCCCGCGTCCATCCCGCACTGACCATAACCCAATCAATAAGAGCGCGATCTGCAGCGTTGCGGCGATAGATTGTGGCATTGCCTGTGCCAAAATCGGGTGGAATTGCCGAAGTCACGGCAAGTTTTTGGCAACGCGGTAAGAAGATGCGAGTGCCGCCGTCGCTCACACCTTCGATCACTCTTGAAGATAGAGCAACAGATTCGAACACGATCATTCGAAAGGAACGAGTGCAGGGAGGGAATTGAACCCCCGACACGCGGATTTTCAGCCCGCTTTCGGCGGTTCCAGGGGTTTATCAATCAACCACTTGCAGCGACTTGCCAGCCCCTTCGCAGGCACACCAAGGCACAATCCTGGCACACTCAATCTGAGTTGGTCACGTTCCTGGCACAGCTCGGCGGGTCGGCTGGAAGCCGAGTTCGTCGCTCTGCTGCTAGGCTTAATCGATGAGCATGAAACTTACCTCGACAGATCGGCACCTGCGAGGCAGCGCGTTATCATCGAGATGCTCAATAACGCGTTACAGCCAACTGCACGATAATCGGTGCCCGAGGTCCCATGCGCGCCCGCACCGCTAAACAAGGGACAATCGAACGCGTGCCCGATGAGTCCCCCTCGATGAGATCGTCTATCGGCTCTTTGTACTCAACAAGATTCGCCAGGGGATACAAGATATCGACGCCGGCCGCGTGATCTCCAGCGAGGCTCTCGCGCGCGAGATCGAGCAGTGGTGACCGCATCGTGGTGAACTGGTTGTGAACCGGCGAGCTGATTGGACGCCGACTTCCGCCGCAACTTATTGTTTCGGTATGCACGATGCTCAAAATCCCTGATTTATATTCAACGCCGGTTCACAGCCTGGCTCTTAGGGAAGTCCGGCGAGCGGGTATAATCGTAAAATGGCGGACAATTCATCACCCACTGCAGGCCCGGAAGAGGCAAAGTTGCTCGAATGGGTGAATCAATCAGGTTTCCCATTTCAAACCGCGCTCGAGGCGCTCGTCAACGGAACGCAGACCGAGTGGAAATGGAAGGTGAAACTAACAGAGGAAGGCTGGAAGAACCTGGAGGATGGCAAGGAGGGCTTCATCGATTTGGTGTTACAAAACGAGCCAGGGTCAATGTCGCTGGTCGTCGAAGCCAAGCGAACGCTCGATGCATGCTGGGTGTTCCTTGTGCCGGACAAGAAGCACATGAGCCGCCGGCATCTCAAGGGCTGGCTCACCTGGTCCGGTGAAATGCCCTTTTGCGGCTGGCGGGACGTAACCCTCTCCCCTGCTTCGCCCGAATCTCAATTCTGTGTCGTCCGCGGTCAGGACAATAAGGCAGTCCCCATGCTCGAAAGAGTCGCGGGCGATCTTGTGTCATCGACCGAAGCCTTGGCCTTGGAAGAGAAACCGTTCGTCGAGCGCCGAAAGCATGAGATGCGTTTGTACTGTAGCGTCATCGTAACAACCGCAACGCTGAAAGTGTGTGAGTACGATCCCGGCGGTATTCCGCTCGATCTCGGGAAAATAACCGACGCTACCTTTACCGAGGTGCCCGTCGTGCGGTTTCGCAAACAACTCTCTACGCGCAAGGTGCAAAGACCAGTCCTGCTGCACTTAGACGAGCACAGTCAAACGAGACTCAAGGAGCACACCGTATTCGTCATCAACGCACTGCATTTCATGGATTTTCTTCACGCCTTCGACATCGATGCAGCATCGACGCGAAACCTCCAATAACAGCGCAGAAACGCTGACCGCGATTCATAGCGGGATTCGTCGCGCCCAAGTCAGTGCACCGACGCATTATGTTCCCGCATTAGCCCGTCGCGACTCATTGCTTTTGACCAGCGAGGCCGGGACAATCTCCACCAATCGCAGCAATCTGCCGATTTCTTCGTCTCCATGGGATAATGATTCGTCGGAAGTGCCTCGGCGAGGCTGTACATGGAAGATCATCGACTAATCGACGCGGTACTTGTTGCATTTATGGTCGGTATTTCAGGCGCACTCATTTTCTTGGCGGCCGAGCGGCCGCTCCGACGCCTTGCCGCAACGAGTGCAGGTACATTAGGGCTACTCGCTATGGCCTTAACTCTCCTGGTAGTGGCCGCCGCGCTTATCGCCGGTAAGGCTGTCGATTTCGTAATTCCACTACCGCACCCTCGATTTGAGGGGTCAGTCGCCCCACTGTGGCGTACGATAATGGACGCGACCGTTCTGAGTTCGTTAATCGTCGTACTGCCCTTTTCCCAAACTTTCTACAGCGAGTCACGCGCTGCACGGCCTTCTGTGTGGTCAGTGAAAGCAGAACACCTGTTTTGGGGCCAAGTAGCGCTATTAAATATCGTCGCTCACGTTGCAAGGTGGGGCGTTCTTGGCCTCCCCACTTCGGCGGAATTTGCCATGGGCAACTCGCTGTTTTTCGCAAGCGCCTCAATTGGTTTCACGACTCCGCACTCGGTGTCGAAAGGACACCGTAGAGCAGTTATTCGTTGGGTGTGTGTTGCAGCATCTTGGGCTGGTGCGACACTTCAGTCCTTTTAAGGCGGCTGGCCTGATCGAGAGCCGCCCTCGCCCGTCGCAAGGGCATCGAGCGCCTGTTCGAACTGCTCGATGAGACAATCCAATGTCTAGATTGGCATGGTTCCGCTTCTATCCGCGTTGCGGCGGTGCGCTTCGGCACTTGGCAATCGGCACCATGCCCGCTGGAATCGAGCGAGTCACGCTCCTCCTCCTGCGTGTAGCTCCACCGGTCGGCATACGTTGCTTCGCGAACAGCAAAAGCGCATGAGACTGACCGGGAGCTCCATTACAATCCAGACGAAACACCCATTTGCCAACGGATTGATCCCCGACATATCCGGCAAGTGATGTTCAATGATGTCGTCTCCGCATGAGGTCCTGAATCAGAAGCGCAATCAGTATGAGCCCGCGTTTCATTTGCTGGTGCGGGATTTCCTGCGGATTTGCGAGTTCATCGAACCGGTGGATGCCCATCTTCAAGTATATTCATACCGCCTCTATGAGTTGTTACTCCGAGCCTGCACGGAATTTGAAAGCCTGTCCCGGGAAATCCTCGAGGCGCATGGCCTTGGTCGGCCGGGCAATCTCAACATCAGTGACTTCGTCGCGATTGCGCCGCTCCTCGATCTTCAGCGCCAGAATGCGATTGCTTCCTTCTGGCGTCCCGTGGCAGCGCCACTCTCACCTTTCAAGCACTGGACGCCAGCGAACGTGAGTCTGCCTTGGTATCAAGGCTACAACGCGGTGAAGCACAAGCGGAATGCCGAGTTTTCGCGTGTCACCCTGGAAAACGTCCGCGACGCGATTTGTGGTGTCTTCATCATTATGGCGCGGCTAGGGTTTCTGGAAGTTATCGGAAGCCATATGAATGCTCCAGGTGGCTCGTGGCAGGGCATCGATCGCTTCCGCGATATTCCTTTCGCGCTCCACTATGAGTTTGTTCCGCCCGGCAGCTTGCCAGCGTGAGGCAAGTCGTTCAGATAGAGCCTTACGCTCGGCCCACATCCACGAGTTTTGCGTTGGGGGAGGAAATCAGCCCGCGCGGTTTTGCAGGAGCGGCACCTCACGAGTTGGAACTGTTGCATTACGGGCGTTATTGACTAGGATTCTTCCCTCAATTCAAATGGAACCGGCATTCTGAGAGTCACTTCCTGTAGGACTGTCAGGCAAGCGCTCGTTCCCATATCTTCTTGAGCGACCCGAAGCTCCGATATCGACCGCGGCCGAGCGAAAATTGTCGCTTGCGAGTCCGATGGGCAAGCTCAATGCCGGCCAGTGTAATGGCCGCAGTCCCGAAAGACTTGAACCCTGTCATCGAGGCGCACCGGCGTTTGATCGCCCGATGATCCTGCTCAATGAGATTGTTGAGGTATTGGCTACAGCTCACCTGAACGTATTTCCACTTCGGATCCTCCCGCCGCAGAAGCCGAAGGGCCACATGGCTCTGCTTTAGACCATCAAGCGTTATCTTACGCGGCCACCGCGGTAAACACCTCGACAGCGCTTTGCGGAAGAACGCTTGTGCAGCGGCGACACTGCGATCTGGGCGAAGCAGAAAATTCACGGTTTTGCCGTGCTTGTCGACAGCCCGATACAGATAATTCCACTTTCCCCGGACCTTGATGTAGGTCTCATCGACGCGCCAGGAAGTATTCACGGGTCGGGCGAAGCGGTTCCATCGCTTCTCGAACTCCGGCACATAGTGCATCACCCAGCGATGAATCGTGGTGTGTGACACGGTAATGCCGCGCTCGGCCATCATCGCCACGAGATCTCGATAGCTCAGCCGGTAGGTGATGTACCAGCGGACGCACAATTCGATGATCTCGGCAACGAAGCGGCGACGTCGGTAAATGGGATCTCGGACAATGGGCCTGGTCATTTGGACATCCCGTGGACGCCCGAATTGGTTTTACCCTGCGTCTCAATGAGCGTTGATGAGGACCGACCAAAGAAAGTCAGTTCGGAAAGCTCCGGCTTTAAAAGCGGGGTCCGACTTCAGATCCGGGTCACCTCGCATGATGGGCCGAAAATCTGGGGCCGTCGTGGAGGCGCGGTTGTGGCAATTCATGCAGTTGCTCAACACACCATCTATGAAATGCGCCTCCAGCCACGGATTGAAGGCGATGTGGGGAGAACCATCGGGTTCGTGCGGCAGATTCACATCGTACGAGGTGCTCATCAGGTAGTTCCGCCACACCCCTTGGAGCGAAGCGGGCCGCCCGGCGGCATAAGGTCCGTCGTTCGGTCGGTCGTGCCACCAATAGGTCGCCCAGACCCAGTTGTCGATTTCCTTGGTCGTCAGATGAGTGCCCATGAAGGCGACGATGTCGCCCACCTGCAGTGGACGTCCTAGGACGGCTTTTACGAAACCCTGCAGTCTGCCGTTGGTATTCGCCGTCGCAGCAATGGCGGCATCAACGATCACATAGTGGAACGCGTCCTTCAACGAGACTACGTGCGCGTGAGGACGTGGCTGTCCTAGAAAGGTCACAGTCGTCTCTTCGCTGTTTGGAATATTCTGTCGTTGTGGATCAACCGCCACTACACGTTTCCAGGTCTGATAGGGGTTGCCCGCCTTAATCTGCGGGTTGCTATCGGGATCCCAAATGGGCATCGGCGTCACTTTGTCGGGGAAGATCGGCCACCAAATGGTCTTTAACGACACCGCGTTCGCCGGGAACGGGGGCACCGTTTTGCTGCCCGGCATCTTCGGATCCGGTGCGCCCGTCTTCGCCAATTCATCTAGAGTCGCCGTAAGGTAGAGTTTTTCGTGCCGAATGTGATCGTAGTTGGCAAAGTTGAACATCACCTCCGAAAGGATCGCGCTGCCCGCTGCGGCATCGGTCAGGGGTCGGCCTCGAAAGGAGCGCATCTGAGCAGGCACGGAGAAACTCAGCGCCCCACCTCGGCGCGGAGCCTTGTCGATCAAGGCGGCGGGGGACTGAAACGTCTCCGCTTCGGAAAACCACGTCTCAAAGACTGGATATTTCCCGTCGGGCGTCAATTGAGTCATGCCGGCGAACACGCTCCAGGCATGCTTTCGTTGTGCCGCGAGGTCGCCGCTGAGCGCAAGCTTCTCAAGAGCGGCTTTATCTCCTGGAAAATCAAAACCGCCGGGGATATCAAAATAACCCGGTGGCGGACTCCCCTGTGCGAGTGCCGCAGTTAGGGCGCTGAAGACACCCGCCAGGACCGCCCCGGCGCAAACACGGATCTTCTGAGACATCGTGACCCCCTCGAAGCATCGTTCTGATAAGACAATCGGTTAAGGTTGATAACCGCCGTCCATCCAGGCCTTAAACAAGTCAATCTTTCTCTGCGGCCACGGCCCGTCGCCGCCCTTCTCAGGTGGAGGTGGCATCACATGACCCTTGCCATTCAGCCGATCGAAGATGATCTGGGCGTTGGCCTTGACGTCCTCATACTTCGACAAGTCGAAATACTCGGACATGTGATCGATATCGATATCGGTAAAGAGCGGCCGAATATCATGCGCGAAGCCCACAGCCATCGCTGTTACCCTCCCTGTTTGACGGCGATGAAGGACGCAGTGTAGCCAGCAGGCGAGGAGCCGTGAGGTTTAGCCCGCAGAACCGTGCCCACGATCGCCGGAAGTTGCCCAATTCCAGTCGGCCACATCGGTGTTAGGTACCCCACGTAGTCGTACTCCCAGCCGGCGGTGGGCGAGTTGGGTCGCCCGGGGCCGGATAGGCGAATGACGACTTGACCGTCCGGGAGATTCACCTGAGCGCCCTTAAGGTCAAGCACATATCCGCCGCCCATGTCAAAAGTGCCAGTGACCGCACCGCCCGATCCCGCGGCCAGCGTCATGACACCTTCGCCGAAGAGCAAGCCGAGCGCTTTGGTGGCTGACTGCGCATCGTCATTAACGACAACCTCGGGTTGGTTGCGATAGCTGCGGTAAGTCCACTTTCCATCGAGCGAGGGCGCGGTCGCTTGTCCTTTCGATTGAAGGCTAACCTCCTTAAGCGCGTGGCTGTTCGGGCGCATCTGCGCTGAGGCCGCACAGACGATTACGCAGACACCGATTAGGATGGTCGCGATTCGGGTTTCAGAGCGAATTCTCAACATGGTGGGTTCCTCCCAAACGGAAATTGAGGTTCTGTCGGATTTTGGCCTTCAGCGGGTGGCGGCTATGGAGGGCTGGCCGGCGGATGAACGTCCGGCGCCCCGCTCGGTGGCATTTTCATCCCGGGCATACCAAGACCCCCGCCGGGTTGTGAGCTGTCGGGAACCACGAGCACATTGGCCATCATGCCGCTGTCTTCGTGATCAAGGATGTGGCAATGCATTACGAACTCGCCAATGTACCGATCGTAGGTCGTACGAATGTGCACTTGGTAGTCGTTTTGTACGAAGACGGTGTCTCGAAAGGCGTGCCACATGTGGCAGTACTGATTTTCTAAGCCGACGCTGTCAGGGGGCACCTGACACTCGCCCTTAGGTCCGAAGATGCTTTTGCCCCCGTGGGTCACATCCATCACTTCGAAGGGATTCACATGGATGTGAAAGATGTGCGGTTCTCCGGCCGAGGTGAGTACCCAGTCCTCGGTGGCCCCGACCTGCAACACGAAATTGGGGTCGATGGTGTTCGGGTCATATTGCGCATCGTTCAACCAAAAGCCGAATTTCTTAGTTTTTGGGCTTGTACCTATGAAGAACGAGACCTGTCGAGGTTTGCCCGCGTTGACTGCCGGGCCTTCCTCGGGCATTCCGCGCCAGGGGGTGAGATCTCCCCGCAGCAGCCCCTGCAACGCGCTCTTTGGGAGGGCGGGGTTGTCGTTCTGATTGCCGTCATAGAGCGCGCGATCTACGTAGTCACCCAAATCCCCGGCGACAGTAACGCCGGGTGTGACAATTACAGTTGCAAGCAGTTGCGTTTCATTGGGGCCCTGGCCGCCTCCGCCGGCCGTGGCCCTCTCCGCCGGCGTGGCCGCCTGGTTGAGTACGCAGTACGTCCCAGGATGCGGGAAAACGATCAGCACGTCGCTGCGATAGCCCGGCTGAAGAAAATTACTGCCGATTCCCCCACTCACGGCGTTCTGTTTGACGCCGATCGGATGAATCGCCGCGCGAGTGATCCCGTCAGAGGCGATTTCAAACTGGGGAACGAGCTCAACGGGATGTGTCTGGTCAGGCAATAGAATCGGACACAGCTGTTGCACCAGCGCCGCTTGTGCCTTCGGAGTGCCCGTCAGCACGCCGCGCAGCGCCAGGCGGACTTTGCTGCTATCCGAAGCCTTCACCATAGGCACGATCTGCACGTTGATTGTGTCGTGAATCCCGGCGTGGATCATGCGCCAGCGCTGAACTTGTCCCGCCGGGACGCTTAGCGTGGGTTGTACCGCCCCGTTGATGCTCGTAAAGCGCCCGCTGTCATCCCATACCGTCGGCGAAGCCAGTTGAGGCCCAAAGGCCTCAACGACACCGACCTGACCGTTGTTACAGTACCAGGAACCGTCCGCGTGCTGCTGAAGTTTTCCGGCCGTGTCAAAGCAACCGTACGGAATCTGCTGAAACAAAAAAATCTGCTCCGGCATCGGATGACCGGCCGAGTCGTGCAGGATCGTATCGATGTCACCCGGTTTGTCACCGGTAAAGGGCCGGTCTCCCCGAATGAGGAGCGCACCCGAAGCTCCACTTGCGACCTGCATGGCGGTCGAGCCATGTCGGTGCGCGTGATACCAAAAGGTGCCGGACGGGTGATTCTCCGGGATGTTCACCTCGTACTGGAAGTGACTTTGAGGCACAACGTTGAGCAGCACGTTGTCGCTGTTTCCGGCGGGCGAAACGTGAAGGCCGTGGAAGTGCAAATTCACGGTGTTGAAACAGGCGGGCCCCGTATCACCAGCGGGAGGACAGCTGGGATCCTTCGCATCGAGACTATTCTGCAGGTACACCCGCAAAGTGTTGCCCGGCTTGGCCTCGACGACGGGGCCCGTGAGGCAGCCGCCATAAGAACGAAGACTTACCTTGTCCTTGGCACCTGTGGTGTTGCCGGGGTCATTGATCTCGTTGGGGGCAACTTCCGCCACCAAACGCAAGTTAATGACATTACCCGCGCGCGTGATATCCCCGTCGGGCTGACAGACTCCGATCGGCACGCCTGCGGCGCCGCGCAAGACACTAAGCTCAACCGTCGAGCGCTCCCTTAGATGCGGCGGCGCCAAAAACGGCTGTGGCGCGGTCTCTGCGGGGGCGATCCCGGGAAGTCCGAGCAGAAGCAGAATCGACACACTCCGGTATCCTACGCTCATCCGTGAACCCCCCCGGGCGCGGCCATCTTTGTTTTGTCAGTGGCCCGGATCGCCAAATTGCTCCGGGCGGCCTTCAGTGTCAAGGTCCCGACGTCGTTCGCAGCGCACGACATCCCCCGAACCGTACAAATTCCAATTTCAAGCTAACTGTCTTGAGTCCAGTCCTAATGACAGGATTGCCACCAAAAAAGCCTAGGAAAATCTAGGCATTACAGTGGCCTAATTTTGAGGGGGAACTGTTGCATTATGAGCGTTAGAAACCGAGGCCCAGCCTTGATTCCCAAGCGGGACGGCATTTTGAGATTCATTTTTTGGCGAACTATTAGGCGAGTGCTCGTTCCCAGATCTGCTTGAGCGACCCGAATTTCCGATACCGTCCGCGCCCGAGCGAGAATTGCCTCTTGCGAATTCGATGGGCGAGCTCAATGCCGGCCAATGTAATCGCCGCACTCTCGAAAGATTTGAAGCCTCCCATCGAGGCGCATCGGCGTTTGATCGCTCGATGATCCTGCTCAATGAGGTTGTTGAGGTACCGGCTACACCTCACACGAACGTACTTCCACTTGGGATCCTCCCGCAGAACCCGAAGGGCCACATGGCTCTGCTTGAGACCATCGAGCGTGATCTTGCGCGGCCACCGCGGTAGATACCTGGACAGTGCTTTGCGGAAGAATGCTTGAGCAGCGGCGACACCACGATCCGGACGAAGCAAGAATCTACAGTCTTGCCATGCTTGTCGACAGCCCGATAGAGATAATTCCACTTGCCCCGGACCTTCGCGTAGGTCTCATCGACGCGCCAGGAATTGTTGACGGGTCGTGCGAAGCGGTTCCAGCGCTTCTCAAACTCCGGCACATAGCGAAATAACCCAGCGATGAATCGTGGTGTGCGACACGCTAATGCCGCGCTCAGCCATCATCGCCACAAGATCCCGGTAGCTCAGTCGGTAGGTGATGTATCGGATCACCAGGCCCCTTCATCAAAATGTTGAGGTAAGACTCTGCTAGTTCAATACGCGGGAAATGCCACTGGTTATAAATTAACTCATTCATTACGCGACAATACGCAAGGATGCGTAATTACGCAAGATCGCGTATTTAAGCGTAATCTCCAGTTATTCCTGCCCCGCATACATCCCGCGCTGTTAGGTCAGCTATCGTCAAACCAAGGGAATTCTCAGTGGTTTGCTCATCGAACCCAGCATCGCGTGTGCCAGGGTTAGCGCATTCGAAATGGGGAATGTCCCGGAACGTTGTTTTAATAACCGCCAATTGTCGTGAGCGTTCGCCCCGAACGCCTACAAGCCCTCTGTGTGGTGAGCGGATGTCTGTTAGTGCGTCCCTGTTGACGGCGCCCCTTCCGTTGAGCATATTTAGCTCGAATCGCTTAGAAGGTCACCGCCCATGTCTCCGCGTTCCTCTCACGCACCTAGACGTACAGTACAGGCAAGATCAAGATCGCAATCCGAATTGCTTCGGCCTTGCTACTGGGGCGATGGTCCGGATGAGCGAACCTTGTGGTTGGCGCTCGGGTTTATTGAAGCGGCCCATCATCTCTGCGAACAAATGGTCGAGGATGAGTTCTCGAGACAGTATCGAAGTAGTCGAGTACTGCTGCATCTCACACACCATGCAGTCGAGCTCTTTGTGAAGGGTGCAATCATGGCCGCGACCCATGAGCGGCCGCGCTTGACGCACCGACTAAGGGAGTTAATAGCTCAGTACGAACGCATTTACCCGGCAGCAGAATTTCACTTCTCTGTGCCGTTTGAACTAAACGATGACGAGAAACAACAGGAACTTTTTCAAGATATTGCCTTGCCGCCGATAGCAGTGGCCGAAAGCTTCCGCTACGCAACTTCAGTCGATGGCAGTTGCTTCAATGACATCGAACCATTCGATCCGGAGTCGTATTTGGAACAAATCACAGAGCTATACAACAAATTCAACCGCTTGTTCTTCCGACTCCGGGAGATTCACGGACGTTCTTATGAAGCTCGTTAGCTGGCGATTTAACTAACTGCCAACTGCTTTTCCCGGACCCACCGAGATGCGGCGTCCAGAGTCTTCGTATCAAGATTGGCTGATCCGTCGTACTCGATACTCTCAGGGATCTGAACCATTAGGGTGTGAAGCGCGACTTCAGTATCAGCCTGCTGAACGTCGCGGACGCGTTCTCTGCCTACCTCGCGTTCAAGATTCTTTACTACCATGCCTTCCGGCACATTCACAAAGTAGTGCGTTAGTGGCTTGTTTACAATGAATTCAATTGCATCCTTGATGATTTGATGCCGCACGCCGTCGACCACGAGTACAGCCGGCTGCAAGTCCAATTTTGCCTGAGTAAGTACTCTTTGAACAAATCGATACGGTCTCTCGACAACAAATCTCTGTCCAAACACTTGCAACTGCGGCTTTGAGGGCACTTCACGATATATTTTCTGGAATTCCTCGCGAAGAAAGTCGCCAAAGCTTACGAGGCTCAGTCCGCGCGCGGCGGCGCTCACGCTCTGGGCAAACCTTTGCGAAGCTTTCGTGTGTCCACTCCCTGCGAGTCCTGACATCAAAATTACCGCCTTTACGGACGCCCAAGGCGGTCGACGACACAATTCTTCAAATTGCCGTTCCAGCGTCTGTGCTTCCTCGCGCTTTCCGGCGTCTATTCGTAGACGTCGAAACCAAGCAAGCTCGTTCGCGCGTTTTGCATCGCTTGGCGCCGAGTGCCATAGCGCTGCCTGCGTGAGTGGATGATTGGGCAAAGTTTGCGCCATGAGGCTAGCAAGGGAATGATTCCTTCCCTCGATGACTTTTCGGAACGCTCGCTCTAACCACACTTCGAGACGAGCATAAATCTCATCCGATGAACCGATCACGGCGTGGCCTTGGCGTCCGATGGTGATGGCGTGATCCCGGGCGGGCGCCGGGGGCATGCCTAATCGATTCGCGCTTTCGGCAAAGGCTTCCCCTACCCACATAGCGACCGGATTCGAGTTGTCCGGAAAATCAACGGGAATGGGATCGGTCGAGATCGCTTGTCGGGACGAAAGCAACTCGTTTAGTTCCGTCAATGAAATAGGCCGTCGATGCGAGTGCGCCAATCCTCGCACGAACATTCCGCCGTCCGATTCTCGAGTGACGACCGGCACCGCTCCCATCGAGTCGTTGGCAGGCGGATCAAGCAACGCAATCAACTCACTCATACCGATTGCCCCAAGAAGGCCGCTTTAACAGGCTCGGAATCGAACCAGTGAATGCCGGAGCTGCTCACAGCTCCTGGAAGAATGCGCACATTGGGGGGAATCGATCGGCCTTCCCGGCGCTTGACATCCAATCTTTTATGCATTTCTGGTGAGAGCACGAGGCATTCGATGTCATGTGGCAAGGGTGATCCTGACAGTTGAGCTTCCCAAGTCCAGAGTCTGCGGTCCAATTCTACGCCGCTGTCCACAAGATACTGGATACCCTCTGCACGGGCGTCCTTCCATGCACCATAGTTGGGCGTTATACCGTGCACATAGTCCATTTCCGCGGCCTTGTAGCTGTTGGCTACTTCTTCGAAGAACTCCGATTCCCACAATGCGAGGCGCTCTTCCGTAAAGCACAATGCCTGCAGCGAAGCAGCTTTGTCCTTGACACAGACGAAGCCACCTTTCCCGCCCGCGAGCCCGCCAGAGTCGCAACGCGACACGCCTAGCGCACAGCGCGAGATCCAGTCCGGTACAATGATAATGCCTACCGTTCCTAACTCGGGATGCAACAGCCCAAGATACGCATATATGGGACGCTGTTTTAGTTTCATAATTGATTCGGCGGAGCCGACAGCCGCTGCCTCCCTGGGCAGGCGCGGCGCCAGATGAACCGTACCTTCTATTAGTTCCAGCGCAAAATTGAGGGCGCCATCTTCTACGGCGCCATCTTCAAGAATAGCGTGTCCCAGTCTAACTTCTAGCCCGTTCGTCATTGGCGTCCTGCCTCATGGTTTGTCCCAAAATCCAAGCGGAAGCCTGCGCTACCGTTGACTCAAGTGGATCATCGCCATTCACCACAAAGTCCGCTCGCGTACGCAACACTGTCTGCACGTCTCGTTCCGTCGCATCGGCCATCAAAGCTGCAGGGTCCGGTCCCGTCCTTCGCTCGCGCAGACGCGAAGATTGAACGGCGAGGCCGACGTCTACGAACAGCAGATGAACTGGCACTGGCCGAACAAGTTCTGTCAGCGCGTCGAGAACAACTTCGTGGCGCAAACCTTCCAGGATCAAATGCTTTGGCGGGCTCCAACTCATCCATTTCAGCACCGAGTCGCAAAAGACGCGTGCGCCCTCTTCAACGAGCTTTTGACCGAGCTGCTGCAGCGACACACGATCCAAGCCTGCGTGCCGCAAAGCAGCGCAATAGCGCGCATATTCGCCGAAACTACCGTAATCGATTGCAAGATTCGCTGCCACAGCCTTTGCGAGTGTCGTCTTTCCTCCACCGGGTATCCCAGAAACGCAGATGATACTCACAAGGCGTGGCGACTCTGTGGCCGGCCTCGGTCCAAAACGACCCAACCCCGCCTGTCGCGCTTCTCACACCCAACCGCTTCAATCGCTGTTGGATGAGTAACTCGCATCAGGGTGGCAAAATTTGCGTGTTCGCGACTGGACCAGAACGCGGGGTCATGAGCGCAAAGATCGTTCGCAAATCGTTTTACATCCTTCCATGAGGCGGGGTCCAAGTCGTAGAACCAAACATTTTCAACTAAACAAATGCCGACAATGGGACCGCCGGCGGACTTCAACAGTAATACGTCCCCTTTCGATACCTGACGATATGGAGCACAGCGATTGGCCGAAAAGCGGGACTCGATAGTCTTGCGCCCCTCCAGAACAAAACCCAGGTAGGGTTGATTGAAAATCGCGAGATGGACAGAAAAATCCATATAGCACGGCATATGGCTATCGGCTCCGCAGCCGAAATATTGGCGCCAAAACGTGTGAGCCCTGAGGACGTCCCAGACTGAAGCAAGGGATTGCTCTTGCCAGCTATGCCATCGGTCCACCGTTTCAGGGCCTCCTCATATACTCATCGAATTCAAGCGACACTAGGTTCGCAAGTCTCCTTTGAGCCGGCTTCAATAGAGAGCTAATTCTCTTGTCCATCGGTGATTCTCGAGGCTCAGCCAAGTTGATAACCCTATTATCGCGCAAATTCTGGCACAACTCGATAAATGCCTCCGATTCTTTACATTTGAAGACGCGGTTGCCGGATGTCCACACATCCACGTCGGCTCGTACTGGGTGTCTCGCACTTACGGAGGGCAAGACATCGCCGTCAACAAGCGACAGCAATTTCGGGGAAGAACTGTCGGAATGTACCGGCTCTCTCGGTTGTTGCTTAATCTTGATGCGTACACCGTTGATGCATACTTCCACCCAAGCCTCCTCCACCAACTTTTCGATCTTTGGGAAATGCAAGGTCGCTGCGTGCGTGCGCCGAGAGACAGCAAGATCCCCACAACGCCATTCCGCCAAGTCTGCGAGGATGTCGGCCGCCCTCAATGCGTTCAATTCGAAAGGCGGCGTTCTGTATCGAAGCGCCGCCGGACGAACGGAAGGGTTGGAGAATCCCCAAGACTCCGCATGGGCGTTAAACGCATCCCGCTCCGCGGCTACACCGGGCCGCGTACCAATTGGTGGAATCGAAGCGAGAACAAAGCCGCCTGGTCGAAGAAGTTGTGCCGCCGCCCACATGTAAGCCAGTTGGGCAGCCGGATACCACGGCGGATCCGCCACCACGACGTCCGCCCATCCCAGCAATCGTGACGGCACCTGCAAAAAGGATAAATCGGCCTCGATGACCTCCAAATTCGGGTGCCCACCTGATAGGTGGTGAATCCAAAGTGGATTTCGCTCAATTAGACAGAGGGTACTCGCCGGTGTCTCAATTTCCAGTGAGGAGACTAAGGAAGGTGTCCCCAGCAAGGCGATGCGCTCGGGACGGGCGATTGCCAGAATCGTACGGCTCAATTCTTCAATGGTATTGCGAGTAAATCGCCAATCAAAATCCAAAGGATGGGGCACGAAGGGGCCCCAGTCCGAAGCCGCAACGAGGTTTGGAGTGGAGCGAGCTTGCCTGATAATGTCCCGGTAGACGGGATTTGGCCACGAGATATCCAGTGCAGTCAGAGCATCTGTGACTTGGCTGGGATCGACCCCTGGAAGCCTACCAACTAGGACTCGAAAGTCGGTTTCACCGCCATCGACGATACGCTTAGTCCAACTTTGCACGTTTTTTGCAAACGCCGTCTCCTCATTCATCGTTTGCTCATAGGTACATCGCAAATAAGCGTTGGCTGGCTGGCGGTGTAGCGCAAGTTTAATTCCCGTAGCCAATACCCAAGCACTTCGTCTTGCCGGCCCAAAGCAATTGAGTGTGCAGACGAGAGGCGGCCGCGCGTCGGCGTGAAAACATCCACCCGCAGAGGAACCGTTCTCAACGGCAAATTCTCGTGGATCTCTTGAAGCCGATCTACAAACCGTGCTACCTGCACCTGCAGCAACGCAGAATCAGAGGGAGTGGTAAATGTCACATAGGCGTATAGATCCAATCCCAAATTCAGTAGCCGTTCAAAAAGTTCGAATTGCCTGTCAAATAACTCCGGGTTCGCGAGCGTGTTGAAACTGAAGGACTCTTCATCGATACCCTTGAAGCACGCTACTCTGCCGTAGTTGGAATAGGAGGCCATTTGCTCCAGTTGTGCAGGGGTTAGATAGCGCCACAAATAATCATTGCTGAGATTGTCATCAGACCAGAGATATACCGATTCGCTCAATCCCGCCCGCACCAGCGAATCCATAGTCCAAGGTATCCATTCCGGTGTGAGATCGGGTTGGCCCCCGCTTAAATCGAGGATCGGTGTGCCGCTAGCGCCAGTCGCATACAATGACACCAATTCATCGGTGCCCATCCAACGCGCGTGCTGCATATTTGCCGATAACAACTCAAAGTCTACGTAGCAATACCAGCATCTCCAATTGCAAATTGCATTTTGAAAAACCTGGGCGCGCGCCGAGTCAACTTCTGGCATTCTGAGCGCAGCACGAGCCGGGTCAATCGGAAGAGGATTTCGCCATTGCTCGCCAGCGGCGAAGCGACGAAAATGTCGGATGCGCCCTACGCCGTTACAGTTCGCAGGCTCACTGAAGTCCTTGGATTGATCACTGTCGGGAAAGTAGGTTACTAGGATTCGACGATTCTCTACGTCCACCCCACGGCGACGAAGTTCAGCCGAGAACTTATCCGTGTCAATGAACTTACTCACGGTCAGTCGTTCCTAGGTAATCCTCGGGATTCAAAGAAGCCAACGCACATATCCGTTAAAAAATTGAGCTGTTGGTGAGTGTATTGCTGATCGCGCGGCAATCCCCACCAATAATACGCGCACTTCTTGCAGCAGGATGCGGTCGCATGCTGTGCATAGTAAAGGGGATGGCCTCTCAACTTCTCGTCTTTTGTCGGAACCCTCCTTCCATCGCCCCAGGGTCGCGGCGGCGCTACCCCCTTGGCAAGCTCCTTTCTGACGTAGCTCCGAAGGTCTTCCTTTGACATGGATAGTAGGATGTCCCTCGATATTGAATCGATAGGTTTTGTCCAAAAATGATGCCGAATCCACTCCCGCTGTAGCTCCCGTTGAAGAGCGGCTCCATCAGCGATATTTCTCTGCCTAACCCGACCCCAATCGACTGAGCGATCGCCGCAAGCCTGACATTCTCCGCTCGGTTCAGTCCACGCTTTCCCGGTGGGCTTTGGACGATAGCAATGAAGGCCGTTGTCGCAGTCGGTGTTTCGGCAAGAGATGTTGACATTCAAGGGGGTGGATTCATTCATGGTCGCGATCCCTTTCCGTCAGCGCGTCTACAAGCAGCATACGATCGGGCGGAGACAAGTCCCGAAAGCTGATTCTTTCCAGCAGTAAGTTGCGAGCGAGGAGCCATGGTGACTCGCCCCGCGGCTGAAGGTTAGCCGCCGCACCCCACCAATTCTCCCCGTTAAGGGAGACTTTATAAGCCATGAAATTGGCTGCGGCTGCCAGGTCCACCCCAATTTTTTTTGCTACACCTGGCAGCGCAGCCTTCAGATTTTGAAGTCGTCCTTGGGTCGACTGCTCGCAGGCATAGATCAATTCCTCGTCGTGGCCGGCGAGTATCACCTGGCCTGCAAAGTCGCTCGCATCCCTCTCGTCCTTCGAGTCTCGTCTTTCGGGCGAAGTCGGAGGAAGTTCCACGACTTGGGAGTCCATTTGTTCAGGATGCTGTATCGCGTGACAGTAGTCATGCAGTAGGTCGAATAGCCACCTTGCAGATGAGCCACTATTTTGCTTCAGAACAATTACGTGCCGCCCATTGACGCGCCAATACGCTCCATCAAAAGCACCATCATCGTCCAGCGGAAGAATGGCGATTCCCAAGGACCACATGTATCGAAGCGCATTCGCGAGCGTCATATCCTCGTATTCAAGACAAACGTTATCGTAGAAGTCCTGCGCGGACTCCGGTAACGCGCGCGCCGGAATGTGCTCTATCCCTTTTAGGACCAACATCGCCAAATAGTGTGCGTACACCGTGTAGGCACTCACGCGCTGCTCGTTCCGGCCGCCGCGAAGCTTAAAGCGTGCCGTTGCCACCGCCGCGGATTCAACGGAAAGCGGCGCATTACCGAGCAACTCCGAATTGCTCCATCCAAATATCCGTTTGATGGTTGAAACCAATTCCGAAGCAAGGTTGCTTGCGGCTGCCGCCGGATCTGCTGTGAACGCCGTGACGAGATTCCGAGGGAGAAACCGGCTCAGCACAAGCTTGCGCGCCAGTCCCACTCCGGTTAGTCGATCAAGCAGTCTTTCAACATTGACGGGATTCGCGCCCAACATCGTTTCGTGTTTGATGTTGAGGTTGAGTGCCCGCGAAACCTCGATCAATCTCGCGAGACTGGCGCCCGCATAGTTTGTCTCTTCGTAGCGCTGAATCTGCTGCTCTTTAAGGCCAAGACGGCTTCCGAGGTCGCGTTGACTTAAGCCAGCGGCGATTCGAGCCTTTATCAAAGTCTCCGGCAATAGATGCAGCGATTCGACTTCAAGGACCTTAAGCGATCCGGATTTGAGCGCTTCGTACTCGGTAATCTGATGCTCGAGCTCCGCCAGTTGACTTGCAATAGCAGCCAACGATGCCTGAGCAACTATGGGGTCAACTTTTGACGCAGGGAGCGAGTTCGACTTCAACGCTTCAGAGAACTTCCTCGCGGAGGTCTTGGTAATTTTATATTGCCGCTCATTTTTGATCACGGAAATGCACTCAGTTCTATTCGGACAATACCCTTCGCGGCGCCTGTCACTTTGCAGATCTGAAAGAACGCAAGAAACGTAATCCCAGGTTCGTCCACGGTTGCATTGACCGGGAATAGCTCGCCTCGATATTTAAGCTTCTGCTTAAATCGCTTGTCCTCGAATTCCAACAAAATTGGATCGAGCCGGTCGGCCCGGACGCCAATGGCATCCCAAAGTGCGTCGTAGTCTTGCGGATCCGCTTTGTCCGTAACGAAAGAACCATCCAGAAAGGCGGTCTTGCAGCCCGCATCCCGAAGCATGGTTAATGCCTGCCGCAATCCTTCGAGCAGCCACTTGCGGCGATCTGAGCTACCGAATCGCAATGCAATCTCGGGCCAATCCGCCACATGGACGCCAGGGGGAAGAAGGCCATTTTGATCGAAAGGTGGAATCACGTTTGATGTTGCTCTTCACTCAACACAACAATAATGTTGTGTCAATCGTGCGTCAAGCATTTTTGGGTGAAATCCCCATTTATGGGGTGCTCAGATATGAAAACCGCATCCGCAAGTCTTTGTTATGCCAGGAATCCGTTGTGAGATCCGCATTAGTGGTGGATTCGAGATTGGCGGCAATCCTTGCCTCGTAAGGAGTTACGTCGGGCTCACTGGCCAGGCGATACCCACGCTTAGCGACGCGTCTGCCTTTTCCCGCGCGCAAACCAGTTAGTCGCTTTGTGGCGAGGCGAATCTGTCCTTCTGTGTCTATTGCTTGACTCGCACTAAGCGAGCAAGACCTCCGCGTCAATAGCTGCTCGCGCGACATTTCCCTGTCCTCTACTATCCATAGTTCGGAAGTCTTTCTACACGCGCACGCAGGGATGAACTTTGCGCCAATTCACGGTCTTGGGTGATGGACGACACCGCAAATCACTCCATCTCGCAATTATTCCGACAAGTCATCGGCAGCTATCGAATTCGAATATTCCGCGGGAGCATGAGCCGCTACTCTCAGCTGCATGATTGGGATTCAGCCGATTGCATCTCAATCCCTACCCGCCTTCTCTGCCGCCCTCGCCATTTCTGTAATTATCACATGTAGATTGACCGCTAACATTCGCGTGCTTAAGCGCTGGATCCAAAAATTTGAAGGTGATTCGGCGGGCCCCTCAACGTCCGCATCGCGTATGCAAAGGTCGATAAAGCCTCATCGCATTCGCTTAACGGCTCTGGGCGGTGCCCGACTGCGATTCACTTGGCACCGACAACAGCTACGCAGCCGCAATGGGCGAGTGGCGCATTTCGTTCGGACAATCATCGCTCGATGACCACATTGTCGAGTCTCGTCGCCCTCTCCAATCGTGTTACGAACGAACGACCCCTTGTCGCGCGGTCAGCCTGAGTATTGCGCTTTCGGTTGGACGAATGCCTTACTCGGCGATCAGTCAAAACCCCACAGGAATACATATGTTAGAGTTATTGAAATGCCACGGACGACTAAAGCCACTTTGACCGCCGCTGGCCTATTCGCAGGCATCGGGGGCATCGAGCTCGGGTTGTCTCGCTCTGGTTTTCACACCGAAATGATCTGCGAGATAGATCCTGGCGCGGCTGCCGTGCTAAGGCAACGGTTCAATATCGAAGTTGAGCCAGACGTGAGAAATCTCCGCAATCTTCCAAGTGTTGATGTGCTTGCGGCGGGATTTCCTTGTCAGGATCTCAGCCAAGCAGGCCGAGCGGCCGGCATTGTCGGCGAACAATCAAAACTCGTAGGCGAGATCTTCAAACGCCTCCGCGGGCGCACCCAAGGACCTCGCTGGCTATTACTAGAGAACGTACCGTTCATGTTGCAACTGCAGCAAGGCAAGGCAATGCGTTATCTAGTAGACGAGCTCGAACGCCTCGGGTTCACATGGGCCTATCGAGTCGTAGACACCCGGGCATTCGGCATTCCCCAAAGACGTAAGCGAGTTTTGTTGCTCGCCTCGCGCACTGAAGACCCTCGGCAGCCCCTGTTCGGTAGCGACTCTGGGGGGAATCTTCCCGAGTTCTCGGGAGAGCAACTGTGCGGATTCTATTGGACCGAAGGCCTGCGCGGGCTTGGGTGGGCAGTGGATGCAATTCCGACTTTGAAAGGCGGATCCGCGTGTGGGATTGCGTCGCCCCCCGCCATATGGGATCCGGCGGACGGCTCGGTGACGACACCGCATATAGATGATGCGGAGCGCCTGCAAGGGTTCCCGGAAGGTTGGACTCTCCCGGCAGTCGACGTACCAGGCGTACGAAGGAATCACCGATGGAAGCTGCTAGGAAATGCTGGTAGATGCCCCGTTGCCGAGTGGATTGGCCAGCGGCTTGTTCGAGCGACGGGGCATCTACCGATAATGTCTCCCGTTCCTAGCGGCACGTCGTGGCCTCAAGCAGCATGGGGATACAAGGGGTTTGTTTACGCAGCGGACGTCTCCAGCTTTCCTGTGAAACGAAGAATTCGACATCTCAGGGAATTCTTGCGATACCCGCGGATACCTCTGTCACACCGAGCCGCATCGGGTTTTTTCAACCGTGCACTTATCAGTGGGTTGCGGTTTGAAGATAAGTTTCTTGAGGACGTCAAGCGTCATATTCGCCAAATGGCGAAGCTCATGGATGCGGCCCGAAAATAAGGCGACAAGGACGTGACAAGTCGCCGTAAGCGACTGATAAGAAGTGAGATACCTACGGCATCCTCGGCGACCGTCAGGCGGCGTATGCAGTCAACTCGACGCCGAGACACTCCAGGCGAGGTTGCGCTGCGAAAACTTCTACATCAGCTCGGTCTACGCTATCGCATTGACTACCCTCTTCCGGGGACTAGGCGCCGGGCCGATATTGTGTTCGTTCGCGCCCGGATCGCCGTCTTCGTCGACGGATGCTTCTGGCACGGCTGCCCGAAGCACGGCACTTGGCCGAAGACGAATTCCGCCTGGTGGCATGAAAAGATTGAAGCAAATCGCAGTCGCGACAGGGACACAGACCGCAAACTACGCGTGGCTGGTTGGAAGGTACTGAGGTTCTGGGAACATTTCGACCCACTTGTCGCCGCCGATCGGGTGGCGAGTACGTTAAGGGAGTAGCAGATGTCAGATGGAACAGCACGGGTCGTGGATGGGTCGCTCATCGACATGGTGACCGATGGGCCTTGTCTTACGGGTACGCTCGACCAGCTAGAGGTCGGCGTTGGGGCAAGGCCCATGCCTCGGCAGGCACTCGTCAAAGTCCGCGCGGATGCGCTTGACCTCATGTCCAAGGTCCTGAGCGCCTACGCGAGAGACGTCGCCCTCGGCGAGGTCGGGAGGAACGGAAGTTCTCTCGCAAGTAGCGTAACGCCGCTCGCGGGACGAAATCCGACAGGGTTACTCTATGGTCGGATCCAGAGCGGCAAGACGGTCGCAATGATTTCCTTCTGCGCAGCCGCCATAGACAACGGGATGCGCGTTATCGTCGTACTGACTTCCGATTTCGTGAAGCTCGTCGAACAGACCGCGGAACGGTTCACAGCATTGGATGGCCCATTGATCCGCAACGCACTGCAATCCGACAACTGGCAGGACGATCGTGAACACGTCGTAAAGCACATAGCCAAACATGGTGTGGTCTTCATCTGTACTAAAAATCAACAGCGCCTCACATCACTTGTTGAGTATCTCAACGATATCGGGGCCGCGAACTATCCGGCTCTTGTACTTGATGACGAGGCGGACCAGGCCACTCTTGACACGACAGTGGGGGCACGCTCGTCTGGACGGAAGAATGCCCCATTGCAACCAAGTGCCATTCATCGCAGAACGGTTCAAGACGATGAAGGGCAGTCGATCCGGCAGACCCTGCGGCATCACGTGTTTATCCAGGTCACCGCTACGCCATACGCATTGCTATTGCAAAACGTCGACAACGAGCTGAGGCCGGGTTTCACTCACTTGCTCGAACCGGGTGAGAGCTACACGGGAGGCGAGGCATTCTTCGACGTGGAGCACGTCGAGGATGGCAAGCCACCCCTAGTGCAGATTGACGAAGAAGAAACGGCTCAAATTGAAGACGGAAGCATTAGCGATCCTCCACAGGGCCTGCAGCGCGCCATCGCCTTTTTCCTCATTGCTGCAGGTGCACAGAACATACTCGACCCGAGCTCAAGGAACGCAGGGCAAAACTTCCTGTGCCACACCAGCGTAAGAACCGCGGAACATGCGCAACTGGCGACGCTCATTCGCGGTTATTTGAATCGCGTGACCGACGACCTCGAGACTGGCCGAGCCGATGGCGAGATCATGATGCGATTACATGCCGGGTATGACGAGCTGCGTCGCACGCTTCCCGATGCGCCTCCGTTCGACGCGATCCTTGAACGGATTAGGAAGCGCCTGCCCCGGCGAGAAGTACCGTTAGTGAACTCGGCGAACAGTCCTGTCGATTTTGGACGACAGCTGAATTTCATCGTCGGCGGAAACATCCTCGGCCGCGGGCTGACTATCGACAATCTCCTCGTGACGTATTACCTGCGCCGAGCGAGAGTGTCGCAAATGGATACGGTCCTTCAACATGCCCGTATGTTTGGCTATCGACGGGCGCTCATGCCATACACTCGGGTCTTCCTGCCCGATAGCCTATGCGCGCGTTTCCATTTCATCCACGTTGCCGAGCAGAATTTGAGACGCCAACTTGCGGCCAACGGCGGCAAAGGCAAAATCGCTGTCGAGACAATGTCATCTCTGCGCGCGACTCGTCTCAACGTCCTCGACACACGGAACCTGGCTGCATACGAAGCAGGTGAGCAAATCTATCCAGGGGCTGCAAGTTTCGCACGCAAGGACTTGGAACGCGCCGGACAGATTGAGGCGTCCGTAAAAGCGCGGTGCGGAGGTGTACTTAAAGAAGGGGAATTCATCAAGATTCCAATGGCCGATCTCCTAGTCTTGATTCCCGAGATCCCTTTCAATCACGATCTGGCCAACATGTGGGATCCTGACATGTTGGTGAAAGTCCTGGAAAGAACAGCTGATCGCTATTCCAACGTGGGATTCCTATTTTTCCGATCAATGAAGAGGACCAAGCCCGTTTTAGCTACCGGTGCACTTTCGGGAGAGGAACTCAATGCGGCGCGGAACCGCGGGGCGCCAGTGCTATGTATATTCCGAGACGACGGACGAGGCCTTAAGACAAACGACTCTAATGGGCAAACATACTGGTACCCCACTCTCGTATTGCCAACGGATATGGCCACGCAACTTTTCAACACAACTCCCTGATGGCCGTGGAAACCGACATCCCAATGCTTCGTGAAGTATTGTCGAGGACTGGCATGCCATCCGACGAAGATGAGAGCGACTACCGAATTGCAGCGACGCTGGGGACGGCATTCTTAGCGCGAGCTCGTACGGGGCGCGTTACGCTTCTTGTGCCACTTCCGCGGGCGGGAGGAGCGGTCGGCCGATCGGGTGGGGGATTCACCTTTAGCTCTGCGCCGAAGGTGGCATTTGTCCATAACGGCCGCAATTGGTATCAGGCATCCGCAATCCTCGAATGCACGGACGACAAGCTAGCCGACGCATTTTTGGTACTCGTGTTGGATCTGACACGAAGAATGGAATCGATTTCAGGAGAAATCACGTGGCCGCTTATCTTGATGTGGGTGGAAGAATGGCAATCTCTCTTGGGACGAAAACATTTGCTCTCACCAGAGCAGCAGCTCGGCCTTTGGGGCGAGCTTTGGGTGATGTCACGTGCCGCCAACACGGACAGTCTTTTTGCAGCTTGGCTTGGACCCGACCAAGAGCCCGTTGATTTTTTCTACGATGCTATCGGCCTCGAGGTCAAGGTGACGCGCCACGCGCATGTTCACTACGTGTCGCAAACGCAGGTGGATCGTCCGCGGGGCGAATTTGAAACTTATCTTCTGTCGATGTGGGTTGGGGTCGATTCCAATCAAGGGATTTCGCTCGCTGAAAAAGTAGACCTCTTACTAAACAGGGTCTCGGATCCTATAGCTTTCTTGAGGCGGCTTGCGCAAGCTGGCTACACACCGCACGATCGTGGGGAGTACAACACGAGATTCCTTGTTCTAGAGGAACCAAAGTGGTTCCGCGCCGAGGACGTACCACGCGTGCGCGAAATCGATGAAGGTGTCTCAAATGTTCGGTATGTCGTGACTCTCGATGTTGAAGTTTGTCTCGATCCGGAGCAATCACTTACTCTTGGACGGCATTTTTGGGGATTCGGGCCGCAATCGGCAAATTAACATCCTATGAGACTAGCGGCCCTTCTTGCAGATCAGTCGGATGAGGACCTTCAACGCCTCGCGATCGAACACGTGCGCACTGATGAAAAGCTGGCTCGACCGCAGTTGTGCAATTTCCTGGAAGGCGCGCTGCGCAGTTTTAGTTTTGTAAGCTCATTTATTGTTAACCGTCAGCCGCCTGCTTTTTCGATATTGACGTCCCTGCTCGAAAGCCCCGGGTATGAGAGGTCTGTCATAGGATTCAAAGAAGCAGTGATGAATGACACCGGGCGATTGGTAGATCTGATCGAGCGAGACGAACTGCTTGCTCGCGACCGGCAGCTTCATCTCTATCGACGCTCACTGTATGAGGCGCGGCGCAATGACCTGGATGTCAACGCTTCAGAGGCCGCCTTGCTCGCCGTGCTTCGTCGCGAGCAGAGGATCTCCCAGGTCGAGCATTTTCTGATTGAGCATCACAAGGACTTTCATGAGTTCTGGAACCGAGACGGCAGCTTCGCACAAGAAATCAACGCGCTTCGGTATGCGGGCATCATCTTTCTTGTAAATGACCGTGTGTTGATCCCCGAAGAAGTCGCGCCTGCCGTGTGGCAAACGCTCGGGCTTGATATGCCAAGCGAAAGCGTGAGGCGCCTACTCGGATACCTCAGCAACAGTGAACTAGTCGACGTTCTCGAAGCAGCAGGCGCGCGTGTATCGGGTACCAAGGAACAGCGTCTAGAGAGGATCATCCTTGAGCGAATTCAGCCACATGTGGCACTTCAAGCGGTCGGCTTGCACACGCTTAAAGAGATCTGCAAGTCGACTGAGGCGCCCTCGACCGGTAACAAAGACGAACTGATCGAGAGAATCATTGAGCATTTCGCCCAAGGTCGAGATCAGCGCGAACCCGAGCCAATCGATGTCCGGATACCGGAGGTTCGCAGGCTTCAAGGCGCGCAGTTCGAGACGCTGTTCGGGGCACTACAGCACCAGGAATTATCCGACATCCTGCGGAGGCAGCCCGAGTTGCGTCAGACAGGTACGAAGGAAACAAGAATTCGCACATTGTGGGAGGCGCAATTGTCGGAGGAGACTCTACTGAGCGAATTGACGAGTCGCCAGCTTGAAGAGATTCTCCAGCGACTTGGCCTGAGGATCTCCGGAGCGAAGAACGCGCGCATCGACCGAATCATCTCTCACTTCGGCCAGCTAACGCCAAAGGCGCCAAGTCGGCCGAATTTGGATAATTTGCTAGCGGTTGCAGAGCCGGCGGCACAATACACGGATCCGGAGGTGTCGGCCAATCAACTCGAATTTCGACAGCGAGCGTCCAATCCTCAGACTTCGCTTCAACCTTGGCTCGATAAGCTACTCAATGCTCGCGGGCTCGTTCGGTGCTACGCGACCGAGGACAGCAATCCAACGAAGCAACTCAAGAACAAGCTGTCTCAAGCCGCGGCCGCTCACGAAGGCCTACTTGTACTCTTACTCGCCGAGGTTGACGCGTACACAAAAGCACGCGAAGCTCTGGTGGAGCGATGGATGACCAACGCCGATCCTCTCGGGGAGCCGTCAGTCTCGCTAGTAGTTGAGAGAGCACCAAATCCATGGGCGACGGCCCTCAAGGCAAGGATTTTTCCCGAGGCGGAAATTGTGAGTGTCGGGCGCGGTCCACAATCGATCTCAGATTTTACTTGCGAAAACTGCTCGGCTGGATTGCCAGATCGAGCCCGATTTTGTCCAAATTGCGGATCAGCTGTTGAACTTTAGACTCAACTGAAAATTGATAGACGGACTATTTTAGCGGCATCGCGGGCACGCAAAAGTCACGCGCCAGCGAAAATGCATTTCGCTGCAGCACATAAGTGACTGATATTTGTTGGGAGACAGCAGTCCGCCCCATTCGAACTGGGCAATATGACTGTCACGCTCGCGCGGTGAGTTTCGCCACCAGAACTGAATCTCCAGATGCATGGAATCGGCATCATTGGCATCACTGCGCTGTCAGCCGGACTTTACCGACTCGCGCCAAATCAACGCGCTGTTTCGCGCGCCAAAGGTCGTAGTGACATTGCAGGGCGAGCCAACTCTCCGGCGATCGTCCCAACGCCTTCGAAAGTCGTAACGCCATCTCGGGGCTGACAGCACTACTGCCTTTCAAGACGCGGATCAATGTGGAGGTTGCAACACCCAGCTTGATAGCCAGCTCCCGACCGCTGATGTCGTTGGGCTCGAGGTAAACCGAGTTGATGAATTCGCCGGGGTGGGGGGGGGATTATGCATGGCCATCAGTGGTAGTCCTCGTAATCCAATACATACGCATGCCCATCCCAGAATTCAAGCGTCAGTCGCCAGTTGCCATTCACCCAAATCGACCAACGACCCTTCTCTTCGCCTTTCAGAGGATGTAGTTGAAAGCCAGGAACGAATCAACCTGATCTCTATGGGCGTAAGGCGCGCTGCAGCGCTCTAGTTTCTTCACTGGCTTGAGCGATGAGGCTTTTACAGGCCTCAATTGTTAGGTCAAGCCGCACGAAAGCTCCGCCTGTGTTGAGGGTCGCGGTTTCGTGGCTGTTTCGCATTCGGGTTGCGAGGCGAATACTCGCGATCAAGACGTCAGTCAGTGTCGGGGGGCCGACTCGTACGATGTTAACGTCCGCTTGGGCGCCGACCGCTTCACAAACCGCCTCATCCATCTGCCAGTTTTTCAGCACGGCCTTGGCAATTATCGGATGCCATACATCGACAAGCGCAGCATTTAAAGGGAATTGCGACGCTCCCTGGCTCGCACTTTGCACCAGAATGTAGAAGCGTCCTATGCCGTGCAGCAGACCTGCCGCAAAGGCGCCTGGAAATGGGAGCGATCTTCGTTTGGCGACCGCTTCGGAAAAATGAGCGACCGTGACGCATTCGGACCATAGCTCATCGAGACGCTGGGCGATCGAGCGTAGTGATTCGTTGTGCCGAATATGCGCAACCGCGTGCCCGAGAGCGACTCCGTAGACCTTTTGGGCGCCGAGGCGATTGATGGCAACGCCCAAGTCGATGATCACCCTGCCGGTTGCGTTGAAGGCAGTCGAGTTTGCCATCTGCAGCAGCCGGTCGGCGAGCGAGCGCTCGGTCGAAATGACACGCGCAACCTTCTGCGGCGTGTAGTTCGGATCCTTGAATGCCTCCTGAACCTTGATCACGACCTGCGGAAAGGCGGGGAGATCCACTGTCCCGGCCGCCAAAGTGTCCGCCAGGCTGCTCAGGAATTCGAGGGTCGGGAGGTCTGCAACTGCCACGTCCGACAAGCTCCTGCGACTAGTGACGAGTTCCTGATTTAAGAACCTCAGTATAAATGCTTGCAATTGATGCCCGCAATCGTCCCGCGTCGTCGCCGGTAGTTCGTTCAGAGGTGACGCCAATCCGTTGGCTAGACTGAATAAATGCGGATACTAGAATTCTCAACCCGGGCATTGTGCCTGCCGAAAACAGAGCCGCACCCAAATCGTTCCTATCTCCACGGCTAAGGAATGCGCGAATGAAAGAGTGAGCGGATAATCTTGCACTCCCATGGATCCGTTCATCATCTCCAACAGCAAAATTCGCGTCCCGCGAATCATTTACGGAACCGCGTGGAAGAAGGCTGCGACCGAACATCTCGTCAGCCTCGCCATTCAAACCGGTTTCCGCGGCGTCGACACCGCCTGCCAGCCCAAACACTACGACGAAGCCGGCGTGGGTGCCGGCGTCGCCGCCAGCCTCAAACAGGGGCTGACCCGCGCCGATCTCTATCTGCAAACCAAATTCACCTCACTCTCCGGCCAAGACCCGAAGCGAATTCCCTACGATCCAAAGGCGTCTTTAGCCGATCAAATCACCCTATCCGTCGCCGCATCCCTCAAGAACCTGCAAACCGACTATCTAGACTGTGTATTGCTGCATTCGCCCATGCCCACGATGACTCAAACCCAAGCTGCGTGGCGCACTCTGGAAACCTTCGTCGACACGGGCCAAGTTCGCCAACTCGGCATCAGCAACTGTTACAACCGAGCTGATTTGGAGCGCCTCTACGAGACCGCCAGAATCAAACCCGCCATAGTTCAAAATCGGTTCTACGCCGAGACGAACTACGACCGTGACATACGCGCCTTCTGCGACCAAAGCCAAATCATCTATCAGAGCTTCTGGACCTTGAGCGCGAATCCTCATGTCCTTGCGCACAAGACCATGACCGCCCTCGCTTCAATCCACCAGCGAAGCACAGCCCAAATTCTATTTCGCTATCTAACCCAGATCGGGGTCGTCCCGCTCACCGGCACCCAATCCGAGACTCACATGCGCGAAGACCTCGCGATCTTTGACTTCGAGCTCACTCGCGAGGAACGGGACGCGATCAACGAGCTATTATGATTCTCGTCGGCGGCGGAGCTTCTTGCCCTCGCCCGGCAACGGCACGTTAGGTGGTTAGGCAGATAAGGGGATGCGGTTGGATCATCGTTGTGCTGCGGCCTATCGGAAACTCAAGGGTTTGGTCTTGTTGGGGGCTGCGGCGATGGTCGGTTGTACTGCGCCGATGAAGATCGACACGCGCTACCACGCCGTCAGCCAGGACAGCCGCGTGCAGTTCATCGTGTTGCACTACACCGAAATCGACTTTGCGCGCTCGCTGCACCGGCTCACCAAAGAAGAGGTCAGCAGCCATTACTTGATCAATGATCAGCCGCCGACGATTTATCAGCTGGTCGATGAGAATCAGCGGGCGTGGCATGCGGGCCCGAGTTATTGGCGGGGTTACAGCCATCTGAATGCGAGTTCGATCGGCATTGAGATCGTCAATGCAGGCAACGGCGGCGATCCAAGCGCGGCCTATGCTGAGTACCCCGGGCAGCAGATCGAACGGGTGATTGAACTCGTGCGGGACGTTCAGCGCCGCCATCGCGTGCGGCCCGATCGGGTTCTTGGGCACAGCGATATTCAACCGTTGACTAAACAGGATCCGGGCCCGCGCTTCCCGTGGCACGAACTCGCGCTGGCGGGACTGATCGTGTGGCCGGATCCTGAAGCCGTCGCCGCGGCGCGGGTGCGTTATGGGCAGGACCTGCCGGCGGTAGCCTGGTTTCAGCAGCGCCTCGCGGCGCATGGATTTAGCGTCCCGCAACAGGGCCAGCTCGACGACGCAACGCGGGCTTCTTTAAGCGCATTCCAGATGAAGTACCGCCCGGCGCGCTATGACGGCGTGCCGGATGCGGAGACTGCGGCCTTGCTGGAGGTTTGCACGCGGCCGGGCGGCTGGGTTTTGAAGGGTGCGGATGGCCAGTGGCATCCCTACCGCTCGCCGGAGTAATCGTTCGCGGGTGGTCAAAATAACAGCAGGTCAAGGCAAGCGGTTGATTTGAAGTTGCGTTTGCATGACAAGTCGCAGGTTGTGCACCGACTTATCCACCGGGATTGGGAGTAATCCGGGAGGGGAAAACCACTTTCGGCGATGTGGATGTCGATCCGCAGGTGGCTGGTTCGTCGTGTTAATAGCTCAATCAATTCAGCGGCCTATCGTCCGCGGCCCTTTAAAGGAGGAATCCTCAAATGAAGTTCATGTTCATCGTCAAATCCGCCCACGCTATGGGCCCGTCGCCCAAGCTCTTGGAGGAAATGCACAAGCTCACCAACCGGGAGATCGAGGCCGGCCGCTTGCTCGACAACGGCGCGTTGACTCCGATTGCGAAGGGCGCACAAGTGCGCATCGCTGATGGCCGGCTGACCGTGATCGATGGCCCGTTCGCAGAAACCAAGGAGGTCGTCGGAGGTTATGCGGTTTTTGAGCTCGAGAATAAGGAGGAGGCTGTCGCGTCAGCGGTCGAGTTCATGCAGTTGCACAAGGATCACCTGCCGGGCTGGGAAGGAACTTGCGAGGTCCGCGCGTTCGCGCCGGGCGGCCCTTGAGGCTTTAGCATCAACAGCATCCATTGATTCATGCCGGGTCCTTGGGCTGCGCCTTCCCGTACGCCAAGCGATCCATCATTTCCGCAAATCTGCCCCAGTGGATCCGCTTGGCGGACTGACGTCTCGCGCCCGCCCAGAACAGCGATCCGCGTCCGATCTGGATCTCGCCAAGTTTTACTTGTCTGCGATAGATTTGCAGAGTGAGTGCGGATTTCGCCTTGGCGAGGGTCGCGTTCGAAATCTCGGCCTTCACCTCATAAGCGTGCGCCAGCGATTTAACGGCACGCTTTCGCTTTTTCGCCATGGTTGAGACTCCCGTTTGATTTGAGACATTTAGTCATCTCTTAAGAGGACGTTGCCCGCCAGCATGAGTCACCGCGAGCTTGTCTCAGAAGAACGAGGACGGCTTCAAGTGCTTTGTATGTCATCACCGCGTTTCCCCTCCCTACGGAACCAGACCAACTGCCGGGTATCTTAACTCTGACCCAAGCCCTTCGCCGCCCAGCCGGCCGTTTGCGCTACCATAGTAATCAGAAAACGCCCCCACTCCGCATGACAGACAAGCTCAATTCAACCGTGATCGTCAGACGACGATGGAACGATCCCCAATCAGCGAAAGCACCGCTGACGGCACTGCGCGAACTCGTCATCAAAAATGATCCGGGTGGTGTCTGCAGCCCGATTCCCCGGCCGTTCCCCTATGCCCGGGTCTGGTGCGATCAGTTGATCGACGGCCACGGCATACACGCCTGTGATCCCGCGACAGCACCCCACGAACTTCAACTCTGCGTGGTCGAAGGCGACAATTCCGCCGAGCTCAACGCCCAAGTGCGTGCAATGCTACGTCGCTAGCAGCCGCGATCTCTCCTCCATAGCACCGGCATGTTTGCGGCACTGCAGGCACGCGCGGTCTGACTATTTCCATTCCAATCTGCATCTTCCTGAGGATTCGGCGGCACTCACCTAGCAGTATTTGTGCTTCCGAGCACACGCCAGACGTATGAGAGCCGTAAGGTTTGCCACAGGAACTGTTCATGCGCGTTCGATACCCCGCGATCCGGTCACTGCTCTTGGCCGGCAGC
>Ga0193728_1000128_pt1 | contig 32262 bp, 31 predicted proteins | sample U1c1metaG_FD_143037 | JGI IMG/M metagenome (GOLD analysis project Ga0193728, IMG submission 143037) | Soil microbial communities from a riparian zone of the East river system, Colorado, United States - U1c1 | ecosystem: Environmental > Terrestrial > Soil > Riparian zone | place: USA: East River... | reverse complement strand
AGACCGGCGGTGGAGAACGCGACGTCCGCACCGTAGGAGATGCCCGCGCTGCTCGTGGCGACGAGGCGGACGTGGTACCCGGTGCCGGGCGTCAGGCCGTTGACCGGGACGGAGACGGCCTTCGCGCCGACGCTCGAGCCGGCGTCATGCGATGCGGTCTTCGTGCCGTAGCCCGTCGAGGTGCCGTACTCGAAGTACCAGCTCGTCGTGTGCCCGTCGGGATCGACGGTGCCCGTCAACGTCGCCGACGTCCCGGTCACGCTGCTCGGCGTCCCGGTGCGCGGAACGGGCTTCCCCGAGGTCGCGAAGGTCAAGTCGGCGCCCGCGGTCGCCCCCGTCGCGTTCACGGCGACGACGCGGAAGTGGTAGGTGGCGCCCCCGGTCAGCCCGCTCACTGCCGCCGACATGTTCTTCGCACCGGTTCCGGAGCCGGCGCTGACGGCAGGGGTCTTCGTTCCATACGAGGTGGTCGTCCCGTACTCGAAGTACACGGTTGTCGACTGACCGTTTGGATTGACGCTGCCGTTCAGCGTCGCGGTCGTGTCCTTCACGCTCGAGGCGGGCTTCGTCGTGGCGGCGGGCGCGGCCGACGTGACGAACGCCTGGTCGGAGCCGCGGCTCGTGCCGCCGTCGTTCGTCGCAACGAGACGCATGTGGTACGTCCGGGCGGCTTTCAGCCCGGTCACCGCTGCGGCGACCGAGATCGCGCCGGAGCCCGACCCGGCATCCTTCACGGGCGTCTTCGTGCCGTAGCCCGTGCTCGTGCCGTATTCGAAGTACCACGTCGTCGGCCGTCCGCTCGGATCGACCGTGCCGTTCAGCGTCGCCGAGGTCGGGGTCACGGAGGTGACGCTGCCGGTGATGGCGACGGGAACGGAGGACGTCGTGAGGATGCCGTCCGCGCCGTGGCCGGTGCCTGCGGTGCTCGTCGCGACAACGCGGTAGTGGTAGGTCGTTCCGGGCTTCAACGAGGCGAGCGATGCCGAGACGGACGTAGAGCTCGTTCCCGATCCGGCGCTCACCGGCGATGTCTTCGCTGTGTATGTCGTGCTCGTTCCGTACTCGACGTACCACGTGGTCGCTGTGCCCTGCGGATTGATGCTGCCGGAGACCGTCGCCGTGGTCGGTGCGGTCGAGGTCACCGGCCCGGTCGTCGCTGTCGGCGCGGTCGCAGCGGCTGCAACTCCGGCCGCAGCAAGGGCAGCACAGAGGCAGAGCACGGTCGTGGAGACGAAGCGCATCGCACCATCTTCGTGCCCGTTTGCACGGGTGGCGACACGCCTCTATGTCAAATGCACGTAAAGCTTCTACAAGCCGAGGCGCTCGAGCGTCGCCTCGTCGCGGCGCCAGCGTGGCCGCACCTTCACGAACAGCTCGAGGAACACAGGGTGGCCGAGCAGCGCCTCGATCTCCGGACGGGCACGCACGCCGATGTCCTTCACCATCGCGCCGTGCTTGCCGACGAGGATCTGCTTCTGCGAATCCGTCTCGACGAGGATCACCGCGCGCACGAACTTGTCGCCCATCTCCTCGACCTCGGCGGTGATCGCATGCGGCACCTCGTCGCGGGTGAGTTGCAACGCCTTCTCGCGCACGAGCTCCCCGATCTGCGTCTCCACGGTGAGGTCGGTGCGCTGATCGGCGGGGAAGTACAGCGGCCCTTCGGGCAGCAGCGCGACGAGCTCGGCCCGGAGGTCGGGGATGCCGTCTCCGGTCTTCGCGCTCACCGGATGCAACGCGTGGAAGTTGCCGAGCCGCGCCGCTGCCTGCATTTGCTGCGCGATATGACCCGGCTTCAGGCGGTCGACCTTGTTGAGGGCGATCACGACCGGGACACCGAGGGCAAAGACCTTCGACGCGATGAACCGGTCGCCGGCGCCGATGCGCTCCCGCGCGGAGAGCACGAGCATGACGCCGTCGACGTCCTCGAACGCGTTGTTCACGGTCTTCTGCATCCGCTCCGTCAGCGCGTCGAGCGGGCGCTGGAAGCCCGGCAGGTCGACGAGCACGAGCTGGTGTTCTTCGGCGTTCGCGATGCCGAAGATGCGGCGGCGCGTCGTCTGCGGCTTGTCGGAGACGATCGCGACCTTGCCGCCGGCGAGGGCGTTGACGAGCGTGGACTTGCCGACGTTCGGCCGGCCGGCCACGGCGATGAACCCACTCTTCATCGGTCGGGAAGGCTCCACGTGTCGGGCAGCAGCTCGGCGGGCGTGTACTCGGCGAGCGATCCGTCCTCGCGCCGGAAGGCGACCCACTCGAAGCCCCACTCGAAGATCCACTGGCGGCAGCCGCCGCACGGCGAGGCATTGATCCCGATTGCCACGAAGTCGCCCGGCCGCCGCCCCTCGCTCGCCGCCTTCGAGATCACCGTGCGCTCGGCGCAGACGCCGAGGGGGTACGCAGCGTTCTCGACGTTGACGCCGTCGTAGAGCGTTCCGTCCCGCGCGAGGATCGACGCGCCGACGAGGTAGTTCGAATACGGCGCATACGCATTGACGGCGGCCGCCTCGGCGCGGACGACGAGCTCTTCGGGCGTCATCGCGAGAGCACCTGGAAGACGACGAGCGTGATCAGCGCACCGAGCGTGCCCCCGTAGAGGACCTCGAGCCCGGAATGCACACCCGATTCGACGCGGGTCTGCGCCACGAGCAGCGCCATCAGGAAGGTAAGCGACGAGATGAGAAAGCGGTGGTCGTCGCCGATCACGTATGTCGCCGCCATCCAGCCGGCGAAGGCAAGCGCAGCGTGGCCCGACGGTAGGCCGCCTCGGAGCGGCGTCCCGCGCCCGGTGAATGCCTTCGTTCCGATCACGACGAGGCTCACGAGTAGGAGAGCTGCGAGCGTGATTACTGCGGGCGCGTCGCGGATGCTGTCGAGCAGGCGGGCGCTGCGATGTGCGGCAGCGTGGGCGAAGACGAGATAGCCGACCGCGACGGCAGTCGCCGAGGAGATCAGCACCGCGCCGGCGGCGATGTCCTTCGCCAACTTCGCGTTCGGGTCGAACGACGTTGTCGAGACGTCGATCGCGCCCTCGATCGCCGAGTTCACCATCTCCGCGACGAGGACGAACGCGATCGCGAGCAGCAGGACGATGAGCTCGACGCGGCCGACTCCGAGCGCGGCTGCGGCACCGATCACGACGATCGCGATGATGAAGTGGATCCGCAGGTTTCGCTGCGTCCGAAGGACATGGATGATCCCCTCGAAGGCGTAGTTGAAGCTGTCGAGCAACGACGGCGCGCGCCCGATCGCCGGCGGCGACGAGCGGCGGCGTTCCTCGGGATCGCGGCGCGTGAGAATGCTCACCGGTAGAGATCCTCGCGCGCTTCCATGACGTCGCCGTGGTCGTAGCCGACGAGGTGGAGGACGGCGTGGACGAGCGGCGCCTGCCACTCGTCGCCGACGACCTGCGCGCACATGACGACGTCGCCGAGTTGCCGCGGCACGCCGTCCGGCACGGGGTCCAGCCCGTCGATCGGAAATGCGAGCGCATCGGTGGCCTCGTCGATCTCGAGATGCTCGAGCTTCAGCGCGCGGCTCTCCTCGGGGCTGACGTAGACGAGCCCGAGCTCTCCCGCGTCGACGCCCTCCCCGGCGAGCACGCGTCGCGCGAGCTCGATTGCGCCGGCTTCGTCGACGGCGATGCCAGACCGGTTCTCGAACTCGACCTCGATCACCGCTTCCGCTCGGTCCCGGTCTCCTCGGAATGCTTCTTGTATGCCTCGACGATCCGCTGTACGAGCTTGTGGCGCACGACGTCCTCGTGGGTGAAGTTCACGAATGAGATGTCGTCGATGTCCCCGAGGATGTTGCGCACCTGGATGAGGCCGGACGCCTGCTCTCGCGGGAGGTCGATCTGGGTCACGTCGCCTGTGATGACGACCTTCGAGCCGAAGCCGAGTCGCGTGAGGAACATCTGCATCTGCTCGGGCGACGTGTTCTGCGCCTCGTCGAGGATGATGAAGCTGTCGTTGAGCGTGCGGCCGCGCATGAATGCGAGCGGTGCGACCTCGATGGTGCCGCGCTCCATGTACGCGTTCAGCTTCTCTGGATCCATCGTGTCGTAGAGCGCGTCGAAGAGCGGGCGCATATACGGGTCGACCTTCGCGAGCACGTCGCCCGGCAGGAAGCCGAGCCGCTCGCCGGCCTCGACCGCGGGGCGCGTGAGGATCAGCCGCCCCACCTGGCGCTCGGAGAGCGCCGCGACCGCAAGTGCGATCGCGAGATAGGTCTTGCCGGTGCCGGCGGGCCCGATACCGAAGGTGACCGTGCACTTGCGGATCGCGTCGACGTAGTGCTTCTGGGTCACCGTCTTCGGCGTGATGCGCTTGCCGCGGTGCGACCAGACGACGTCGTCGAAGATCTCGCGGACGTCCTCGGACTGATCGATTGCCCTGACGATCGCGTCGACCGTGCCGGCGCCGACCTCTTGGCCGCCTTCGACCAGGCCGACGAGCTCCTCGACCACGGCGCGCGCCTCGGCGACCTTCTCCTCGTCACCGTCGAGGGTCAGCCGGTTGCCGCGCAGGTTGACCTTGCAGCCGAGCCGGTCGCGGAGCGCAGTGAGGATGCCGTCACCGATGCCCGAAAGCTCGGCGGCGGCCTCATTCGAGATGTCGAGCACTTCCTGCACGGCTACCAGTGTAGGAGAGCGCCGGATGAGTGGCCTTTGACCGTCCTTCTAGCCTCAGCGAGGAACGCGCACGGTGGCCGGGGGACCGAGATTCCCGGCGAGATCGACCGCCGCCACCGATAGCGTCTTGCCCCTGACACCGGCAAACGGAAAGTGCGTTGTCGTGGTCTTGACGACGACGGCGCGCATCCCGGGCGCGGAGACGCGGTAGCCGCGCAGACCCAGCGAGTCCGCGACCGCCCGCCAGCGCAGAACGACCTGCGCGCCCGAGCGCTTCGCGCCGAGGCCGGAGACGCCGCCGGGTGCGACCGTGTCGCGCAGGAGCGTGCCCGACGCGTCGACGATGCCGTAGCCGACCTTGAAGCGCAGCGTCGCCGGCTTGCTCAGGAAGCGTCCGTCGTTCTCCGCGCGCACCGTCCACACGAGCACTGCGCCAACTTCGGCCGTCGAGACGATCGTCGTTGTCGTCTGGTCGCCGCGCACGAGATTGCCCTGAGCGTCGTAGATGTGGTACACGAGCAGCCGCTGCTGGACGGACGGCGCCCAGGCGACGGTAACGGTGCTGCCGACGCTCGTCGCGGTGAAGTTCGTTATCTCGGGTGCGGGATCGAGGCTCTGATCGAGGTCGTAGAGCAGCCCGGAGTTGCGCGCGTCCCACCACTTGCCGGTGTGCCCGTAGTAATCGTCGCGGCCGACGTCGAGTGCCGTCGACGCAAGCGCGTCGCCCGCCTTGATCGACGGCTTCATCAGATCCACAGGGCTGTCGCACACGTGCCCGGAGCTGCAGATGTGCGGCGCGTCCGGCTGCACCGCCCCCATGCCGTGCTCCATCTCGTGCGCCGCGACGAGCGCGCGCGTGTCGTCGGAATACGACTGCTCGCACGACTGCAGGTAGAGGACGGCGTATGCGTAGGCATGGTCGTCTGTCCCGCCCTGCCCGCACAGGCCGTACTCGTCGCCTGCGTGCAGCGTGCCGTCGTAGTAGACGAGATATCCCTTGTCGGGGTCGTTGAACCCGGCTGCCTTGACGTCGGCAACGATCGCGCTGAACGAATAGGCATCCGCAGCCTTCGGCAGGCGGACGAAGGAGATGTCGATGCGCCCGTACGGCTCAGAGGCGCACCCCGGTGCGTCGACGAGGTCGAAGCGGGGCCGCCGCGTCGAGTCCTGTGTGAGCCACCAATCGCTGATTGCGGCGACATCACCGACGAACCGTGGTGCATAGCTCCCGAACCGATCGCTGCCGTCGCTCGGCATCGCGTAGACGATGTGCCACTCGATCGCCGGGACGGCGTCCGGCAGGTCTGCGGTCGGCTCGCCACTGCCGCACCACGGAAGCGATCCTGCGCGAGCCGGTGCACCGAACGCGAGTGCCGCGGCGACGATCGTAAGAGCCAGGAGCAGTGCGCGTCGGGCTGTCACGCTCTGCCGGCCGGGCTCAGGCGAGCTTTTCGCGGACGATCTGGCTGACGGTGGAGCCGTCGGCGCGACCCGCGATCTGCGGCATCACGTCGGCCATCACGCGGCCTAGGTCGGCCATGCTCGTTGCCCCGACCTCCGCGATCGCGTCGTCGATGATCTCTTCGATCTCGTCCTCCGAGAGCGGCTCGGGCATGAACTCCTGGAGGATCGCGAGCTCACGCTCCTCGGCTGCCGCCTGCTCCTCGCGTCCGCCGGCAAGGAATGCATCGGCAGCTTCGACGCGCTTCTTGCGCTCGCGCTGGAGCACCTGGAGCTCCTCGTCGTCCGACAGCGGCCGCTGCAGCTCTTTCTCTGAGCCCTTGAGGGCGTTGACGATCAGGCGGAGCGCATCACGCCGTTCGGCGTCATGGGCCTTCATCGCCTCCTTGATCTCGTCCTCGATCGTCGTAATCAGGCTCACGTCATTCTCCCCGTCAGTCCTCCACTCAGCACGTGCCAGTGCAGGTGGAAGATCGTCTGCCCGGCTCCTGCGCCGGCATTGACGACGACACGGTAGTCCGTCAGGCCGTTCTCTGCAGCGACTTCGGCGATGAAGTCGAGCATTCGCTTGTCCTCGTCTGCGGTGAACTCGGCGATGTGGTGGAACGAATCGATGTGCCGCTTCGGCAGAACGAGCAGATGCGTGTCGGCCTGCGGGTTGATGTCCCGGATCGCGACGAAGCCCTCGGTGCTCGCCACGTGATCGCCCTCCCGGACGAGCTTGCAGAAGAGGCAGTCGTCGTTCACGCCGCGAGTATCCCTTCCTCGGAGACCGCAGCGCCACGAACGGGCACGAGCTCGCCGACCGGAACCGCCGGGTCGACGAGCCACGGCGAGTAGTCGTCGCCGTAGCCCTTCCCGAGCCGGTCGACGAGCACGAGGTCGTCGCGGCCGATCTTCGTGCGCCAGCGAGCGAGGCACGCGTCGTGCGATGCGTTGCGCAGGCGTGCACCGCGCTCCTTCTTCTCCTGCGGCGACACGGGATCGTCGAGCGCGGTCACGGTTCCCGGGCGCGGCGAGTACGGGAAGACGTGCACCTTCGTCAGGCCGGCAGCGCGCACGGTGTCGAGCGTCGTCGCGAACGCGCGCTCGTCTTCGGCGGGGAAGCCGACGATCACGTCGCTCGTCAGATTGAACTCCTCCTGCAGCGGCGCGAGCCGGCGCAGATACGTGGCCACCGAGTAGCGGCGGCCCATCGCCTGCAGGACGGCATCGTCGCCGGACTGGAGCGGGACGTGTAGATGCCGGCTCACCGTCGGCGTGTCGCGCAGCGCGTCGATCAGCTTGCCGTCGACGTGGTTGATCTCGATGGACGACAAGCGCAGTCGATCGAGGCCTGGTGTCGCGCCCGCCGCGCGCACAAGCCGGGGTAGGTCGTAGCTCGCCGCGCGATCGCGATAGCAACCGAGGTTGATGCCGGTGAGCACCACCTCGCGATGTCCCTGCTCGACGCGGCGTGCGATCTCGCCGAGCACGGCCTCCGCGCCGCGGCTGCGTGACGCACCGCGAACGAGCGGGATCACGCAGAAGTTGCACGAGAAGCTGCAGCCGTCCTGCACTTTCACGAACGCTCGCACCCGGTCGAGCCGAGCGTCCGCCTGGACACAGCCGATCGCGCCGACGTCGCCGGCGACGAACGCGGGCGTCTCTTCGCTGCGCTTCCTCACGACGACGACGTTCGCGGGCAAGCCCGCGAATGCATCGGCGGCGAGATTCGCTGCGCAGCCGGTGACATAGACGCGGCTATGCGTCCGGGCGGCCCGCGCCGCCTCCTTGCGGGACTTCGAGACCGCCTCGTGCGTGACGCAGCACGTGTTGACGACGGCGACGTCCGCCGCGTCGTCCCGCTCTACGTGACCGCCGGCGAGCAGCCGCTCGCGCAACTCGTGCGCGTCGACGTGCGAGACCTTGCAGCCGAGGAATCGAACCGAGAACGTCGCCACGGCCCGGAACTGTAAATCAGGCGCGCTCGAACAGGTCGGCGGCCCAGCCCTCGCGGTCGCGGCGCTCGATCCGGCGCCATCCCGGAGCCTTCAGTTCGTCGCGCTCGAGGTAGCCCGAGGTGATCGCGAGCCTGGCGTCGAGGAGAGGCAGGAGCGCCTCGATCACGTCGAGCGCGACGTTGGCGACGACGACGTCGACGCGGGGTAGGTCGTCAGTAAGAGCATCCGCGGCGTACGCGACGATCTCCGTGTGGTTCGCACGGGCGTTCGCGAGCGCGATGTCGACCGCGTCCTGCTCGTTGTCGATCGCCACGATCGGCGCGAACCCGAGCTTCGATGCGGCGATCGAGAGCACGCCGGAACCGCAGCCGACGTCGAGCAGACTTGCCGGCTCGAGATCCTGCAGTAGGTCGAGGCTCAGACGCGTCGTCGCGTGGGCGCCGGTGCCGAACGCACGGCCCGGGTCGATCACGACCGCGGTGACGCCGTCCGTCGGGCTCTCCCACGGCGGTCCCACCCAGAAGCGGCCGACGACGACGCCATGGTGGAACTCGCGCCATGCCTCTTCCCAGCCCTCGGCGAATGAGGACGACGTGATGTCGAACTGCTCGCCTAACGTGCGCTCGCCGTCGTCGTCGGTATAGACGGCGTATCCCCCGACAACCTCCTCGACGCCGACGGGGAAGAGATCGAGCAACTGCGCGAGCTCGAGCTCGCCACCGGAGACGAAGACGCGCCTCAGCGGAACGCGCTCTTCAGCTTCTCGAAGAAGCCCTCGTCCGCCGTGTAGGTGCGCTCGTCGGCATGGGAATCGAATTCCTCGAGCAGGCGTCGTTGCTCGGCGTTGAGATGCCGCGGCAGCACCACGTTTACGAGCACGCGATGGTCGCCTCGCCCGAAGCCCTGGAGCACCGGCATGCCACGGCCGCGCAACGTGACGACCTCGCCGGGCTGCGTACCGGCGACGAACTCGAGCTCTTCGTCGCCATCGAGCGTCGCGACGGCGATCGACGCGCCGAGCGACGCTTGCGTCATCGACAGGTCGACGGTCGAGAAGATGTCGTTGCCCTCGCGCACGAACCGCGGATCAGGACGCACGTGCACCTGGACGTAGACGTCGCCGGCGCGCATGCCGGGAACACCAGCGTGGCCCTCGCCCGTGATCCGGATGCGCTGGCCGTCGTGGATCCCGGCCGGGATCTCGACTTCGAGGCTGCGCTCCTCCAGCAGGCGCCCGGCGCCGTTGCACTCCGTGCACGGCACCTCGATCTTCCGACCGGAGCCGCTGCACGTCGCGCACGTCTGCGTGCGCACGAACTCGCCGAAGACGCTGCGCGACACGTGCTGGAGCCGGCCGGCGCCACCGCACGTCGGGCACACGCTCACCTCCGTGCCGGGCTCTGCGCCGTCACCGTCGCAGTGCGCACAGACGACGGCGACCTGGAACGGGATGTCGCGCTTCGCGCCCTGGGCGGCCTCGACGAGCTCGATCTCGACTGCTGCGGCAAGGTCTGCGCCGCGCGCCGCGCCCCGGCCGTTCAGGAGGTCGTCGCCGAAGAAGGCGGAGAAAAGATCGGAGAGGCTCCCGAAGTCGAAGTGCCCCGGCTGGAACCCGCCGCTGCGCAACCCGGCGTGGCCGTAGCGGTCGTAGAGCTCGCGGGTCTCGGACTTCGAGAGCACCTCGTACGCCTCGACGACCTCACGGAAGCGCACGTCCGCGTCCGGCGCATCGGAGACGTCCGGGTGCAGCTCGCGCGCGAGGCCGCGGAACGCCTTCTTGATCTCGGTCTCCGTCGCCTTGCGCGCGACGCCGAGGAGCTCATAGTAATCGCGTTCGGTCGTCGCCATGAATTCAGGCTAACCGCTACCGCTCATCGTAGACCGACTCGACGAAGCGCGAGAGCTCCGACGCGGCCGAGCGCACTGCGCCGACCGCCTTCTCGTAGTCCATGCGGACCGGCCCGACGAGGCTGACCGCGCCGAGTGCGCGATGCACGAGGCCGTAGCACGCACCGACGAGCGCGACCTCGCGCAGCGCCGGATGGTCGAGCTCACGCCCGACGCGGACGTACGGACGGCGCGCGTCGACGGGCGACTCGCCGAGCACCTCGAGCAGGCCGGCGCGCTTCTCGACGAGCTCGAACAGGCTGCGATACGCGACGAGCTCCTCGGCACGCACCTCTCCGAGCAAGTCGGCCGCGCCGCCGACGTAGAGGCGCTGCTCCGCCGAGACGAGCTCGGTGAAGGCCGGCCGCAGCGCAGCGAGGAACGCGCGCTCGCGCGGGCCGTGCCCCGCGTCGTCGAAGCGGCGACGCAGGAGCGTCGTGCCGAGCTGAAGCCCGGAGACCGTCTCGTTGAGGTATTCGCCGGCCCACTGCGCGAGACCGGAATCGACGGGATCGTCGAAATGGAAGATCCGCTTCGTCACACCGCCGGCCGATGTGATCACGACGACCATCACGACCTCGGGCTGGAGCAGAAGCACCTCGACGTGCACGACCGTCGTCGCCTCCAGCGGGGGCGCCGAGACGAGCGCGAGGAGCCGCGTCACCTGTGAGAGCATGTCGGTCGTCGCCTGAAGCGCGGACTCGACCTCGGTGCGGGTCGTGTGCAGGTCGAGCGGGAACTCGGCGGGCTGCGCGTCGAGCCGGTGCTGCAACAGCTCGTCGGCGTAATAGCGGTAGCCGCTTTCCGTCGGCACGCGCCCGGCCGACGTGTGCGGATGCGTGAGCAGCCCGAGCGCCTCGAGCTCCGCGAGCTCGCCGCGGACGGTCGACGCGGCGGCGGTAAGGCCCGCGTTCTCGACGAGCATCTTCGAGCCCACCGGCTGGCCGGTGGCGACGTACGCCTCGACGACGCGGCGGAGGATCTCCTGCTGCCGCGGAGTGAGGAGTGCCCTGCCTGCCGATTGAGCGCCCATTTGCAGCAATTTTAGCCGTCGCTGCGGACCGCGAAGAGCGGCGCTCAGGCGAGCAGCTCGGCGGTGACGCCGCCGCCGAGGAAGCGGCCGCGCTTCGTGAGCGTCAGGGTGTCCGCGGTCTCCTCGGCGAGCCCGAGCTGCTCGACCCGCGCGAGGCCGACCGGGTCGAGCGCGTGCCGGATCCCGGCGAGCGGCAGCGGCTCGTCCAGGCGCAGCCCGAGCATCACCCGCTCGCGGGCCTGCACGTCGGCGTCGAGCGGCTCGAGCTCCCGCTCGGGCGCACGACCCGCTGCGATCGCCTCCAGGTAGCGCCCGAGCTTCGGCGTATTCCGCCGGCGATTGCTCGACAGTGTCGATACCGCGCCGATCCCGATGCCCAGGTAGTCGCGGCCGAGCCAGTAGGCCATGTTGTGCCGCGAGCGCAGGTCCCGATCGGGATCGGGGCGGCAGAAGTTGGCCGTCTCGTACCAGCGGTAGCCGGCGCCGGTCAGCGTGGCGACGACGCGCTCGAAGTAGTCCTCCATCGCGTCGGCCTGCCGGCCCAGCTCCTCTCCCCAGGCATGCGTGAAGCGCGTCCCGGGCTTCGCCTCGAGCTCGTAGCAGGAGAGGTGCTCCGGCTCGAGCGCGAGGGCGTCGGCGAGGTCCGCTTCGAGATCGGAGGTGCTCTGACCCGGGATCCCGTAGATGAGATCGAGCGAGATGTTGTCAAATCCGGCATCACGCAGATGATGCACGGCGCGCCGGACGTCGTCTGGCCCGGCAACGCGCTCGAGCACCCGGAGCAGCGCGGGGCGGAATGTCTGGGCTCCGAGGGACACGCGGGTAACGCCCGCGTCGCGCAGTGCGCGCGCCAGCTCCGCGGTCACGGTCTCCGGGTTGGCCTCGGTCGTGACCTCGGTCGCAGGTGGAAGCGCCTCGAGCAGCCGCACGAACTCGGGCAGCGCGGTGAACGTCGGTGTGCCGCCGCCGAGGAAGATCGTCTCGAGCTCCGGCGCGAGCCATTCGCGCTCGAGCTCCAGCTCCTGCAGCAGCGCATCGACGTACACGCGGTGCTGCTCGTTCCTCCCGACGACGGTGACGAAGTCGCAATAGCCGCAGCGGTGCGCGCAGAACGGGAGGTGCACGTACAGATGCCGCGCGCCGCTCACGAGACGACTCGCTTCGGCCGAGGCACGAGCTCCCCGCCGCAGTTCGGGCAGACGCCGTTCATCTCGTCGGTGCACGCGACGCAGAAGGTGCACTCGAACGAGCAGATGCGCGCATCACCATCGAGCGCGAGCGGAGCATCGCAGCGTTCGCACACCGTGCGCATCTCGAGCGCCATCAGCTCGTCTTCTGTCCCTGTCCGATGCTGAGCACCGCGAGGAACGCCTCCTGCGGCACCTCCACCCCACCGACCTGCTTCATGCGCTTCTTGCCCTTTTTCTGCTTCTCGAGCAGCTTGCGCTTGCGCGAGATGTCGCCGCCGTAACACTTAGCGAGCACGTCCTTGCGGCGCGCCTTCACGGTCTCGCGCGCGATGACGCGTGAGCCGATGGCAGCCTGGATCGGCACGTCGAACATCTGACGCGGGATCTCCTCGCGCAGCTTCTCGACGAGCAGCTTGCCGCGCTCGTACGCGAAGTCGCGATGGATGATCAGCGACAGCGCGTCGACCATTTCGCCGCCGACGAGCACGTCGACGCGGACGAGCTTGCCCGGCTTGAAGCCGGAGAGGTCGTAGTCGAACGACGCATAGCCGCGCGTACGCGACTTCAACTGGTCGTAGTAGTCGAGCACGATCTCGCCGAGCGGTAGGTCGTACGTCAGGTGGACGCGCTCGGGCGAGAGGTACTCCATGTGGTCGAACACGCCGCGCCGCTCGTTGTTCAGCTCCATCACGGCGCCGACATACTCCTTCGGCACGATGATCGACGCCTTCACGTACGGCTCCTCGACCTCCTCGAACTCGCGGGGGAAGTCGGCCGGGTTGTGCAGCTCGGCCCACTCCGTGTCGTTGCGCTCGCGCACGCGGTACGCGACCGTCGGAGCGGTGACGATCAGGTCGAGGTCGAACTCGCGCTCGAGCCGCTCGCGCACGATCTCCATGTGCAGCAGCCCGAGGAATCCGCAGCGGAAGCCGAAGCCGAGCGCCTTCGACACCTCGGGCTCGTACAGGAGCGCGCCGTCGTTGAGCTTCAGCCGCTCGAGTGCGTCTCGAAGCTCCGGGTAGGCGTCGGAGTCCGACGGGTAGAGCCCGGCGAACACCATCGGCTTGACGTCCTTGTAGCCCGGCACCGGTTCCGACGCGGGTCGCGCGACCGACGTGATCGTGTCGCCGACGCGCAGGCTCGAGACGTCCTTGAGGCCGGTGACGACGTAGCCGACCTCGCCGGCGCCGAGCGACTCGACAGGCGTCATCGTCGGCGAGAAGAAGCCGAGCTCCTCGGCGTCGAACTGCGTCGCCGTCGCCATCGTGCGCAGCGCCTCGCGCCGCGAGAACGACCCGTCGACGACGCGCACGAACGCGAGCACGCCGCGGTACTGGTCGTACGCCGGGTCGCCCGCCGGCGCCGGAACGCGCTCGATGATTGCGTCGAGCACGTCCGGGACGTTGAGGCCGGTCTTCGCCGAGATGCGGACGACCTTCGCCGGATCGTCGCCGAGGAGGTCGGCGACCTCCTGCGAGGCGCCGTCGGGATCGGCTGACGGCAGGTCGATCTTGTTCACGACCGGCACGATCTCGAGCCCGTTTTCGATCGCGAGGTACGCGTTCGCGAGCGTCTGCGCCTCGATCCCCTGTGCCGCGTCGACGACGAGCAGGGCTCCCTCACACGCCTGGAGCGACCGCGAGACCTCATACGTGAAGTCGACGTGGCCCGGCGTGTCGATCAGGTTCAGCTCGTGGCCCTTCCAGGCCACCCGCACCGCCTGGGCCTTGATCGTGATCCCGCGCTCGCGCTCGAGGTCCATCGAGTCGAGCAGCTGCGCGCGCATGTCTCGCTCGGCGACGGTGTCGGTCACCTCGAGGATGCGGTCGGCGAGCGTCGACTTGCCGTGGTCGATGTGCGCGATGATCGAGAAGTTGCGGATCTTGCTCTGGTCCATGAGTCCGTCGATGGTACTCGTCAAGCCGTTTTCCTCTCGAACCGAGCGCTAGCCGATCGGTACGAGGCGCGGCTTCCAGGGCAGGGTCGCCTCGACGCGCGTCCCGGTGCCGACGGCGCTCACGACTTCGAGCTTGCCGCCGATGCTGCCGATGCGCTCCTTCATGGCGAGCAGGCCGTGCTCACTCGCGGATGCGGCGTGGTCGAAGCCGCCGCCGTCGTCGGCTACAAGCAGCAGCAACGACTCACCGTCACGCGTGACAGCAACGTCGACGCGGCTTGCATTCGCGTGCCGACGGATGTTGATCAGCGCCTCCCGCACAACCCGGTAGACCGCGGTCTCGATCTCCGGAGCGAGGGAGTCGCTGCCGATGTCGCACGCCGTCTCGTGGACGATCTTGGCGTCGGCGAGCACCTCGTCTGCGCAATCGTTCAACGCGGCGGCGAGGCTCCGCTCGTTGAGGATCGGCGGCCGCAGGCCAGACATCATTCTGCGCAGGGCGAGCATCTGGATCGCGAGATCGTCCCGTGCCTGCTGCGCCAACTCTCCGGCACCCGCCTGCCCACGAACTATCCGGTTGGAGAGCCGATCGAGGTTGAACGCCACGACGGTCAGCTTCTGGATCGGCCCGTCGTGCAGCTCCATCGCGACACGCATCCGCTCTTCCTCCGCGACCTCGACCGTGCGTGCCAGCAGACGCGTTCGCTCGCGCTGGATCCCTTCCAGCTGCGCGTTCGCTGCCTCGAGCTCTTGAACGGAGTTCCGCAGCGCGCCGGCCTGCTCATGAAGCTCGCCCGTCTGTCGTCGTACGTGTCGGAGGGCTCGTGCGCGTCCGGTTGCGAGAACGCCCCCGAGCAGGCCCACCAGCATGCTGAGGGTGATCCCGACAATCGCCTCCGCGAGAGCGGTGGGATTGTTGAGAATGCCGGGTCCCCGAAGAACCGTGCGAGTCTCGATGGTCCACCCGTCGTGAAGCTCGAAAGTGAGGGTCTTTGCGCCCCGGAGAACCTGCCCGCTGGTGAACACGACAGGTGTCGAGCCGCGTGCATATCGAGCTGTCACCGCGATCGTGGGATGCTCCTTCGCCGAACGCCCGAGGAGGAAGCTCGGCGCCAGGGCCGCTTCGATCCAGCCGCGGAACTTCGTGCGACGCGCGTTCACGGTTTTCGGCGCGACGCCGCCGAGATAGATGGGCAAACCGAGCACTGTGAGATTGCCCAGGTGGAACAGTTCCGACACTCCCGTTCCCGCGTCGCGCGCGGCGAGCAGACTGACGCCGGTTTGGCCGGGGCAGACGTCGTATCCGGCGGGCAAGGCGCTCAACGCCGACGAGTCGCTGCGAAGATCGGCAAAGCAGTAGAACGGTCGCCTCCCAGGTGGGGTGACATGAAACGAGCCACCACGCGACGGAAATCCGGGACGTTCTGCGCGAGCCGCATAGTCAGCGAGTCGCGACGCAGGCACGAACACGATCCGCGCCAGCGCGAGGATCTCGGGATAACGCTCAGTCACTCGATCGGCGCGCAGCCATTCGCTGAACGTCGCCTTCGTCACCGCGTGGTTCGTCGAGAGAAACGCTCCTGCACTCACGACCAAGTCCTGCTCATGCTGAAACGCGAGCTCCAAGTTCGATCCGACGTCTTCCGACGCCGCGGCGAAGACTCGCTGGGATTTCTGGTCATCGCCGCGAGCGGTCGCCCGCGCTGCGAGCAGCGAGCCCAAGCAACCTACGACCGCGACCACCGCCGCTCCAGCGACCCACGCGCCTCCCCCGAGGCTCAACCGCCGGACGGCGTGCTCTACCTGGCGCCAACGCGGCGCACTCATGCCAAACCACAGTCATCGAGAAGCGCCCGCATTCCCCTGACATCGGGAGGGCCGATCCTCGGGGACAGACCGCAAAACCGCAGACCGCTCTACCCCGTTTCGGGTGTCGACTCCAGTCAGCAGGGCCCGCGGGACGGACGCGGCCGACCCCGCTCGAGGCGCAGCAGCCGGTGCGGTCGTCCCTCCTCCTCGTAATCGAACGCGAAGAGGAACCCCGCCTTCCCGAATGCGCGGAGCGAGCGTGTGTTCGCGGCCTCGATGCCCGCGACGACGGCATGCGTTGCCTCCTTCGCGAAAACGACGTCGGAGATGAATGCGCGGAGTACCTCCGCGCCGAGACCGCGCCCAACGGCGTCCTCCTCGCCGATCAGCAGGTCGACGCCCGCAACGCCCTCGCCGACGTGGACGATCTCCTCCCACTCGGGGAAGTCGGAGGCGAGGTACCACTGGATCATCCCGACCGGGCGGCCGTCGACGACGATCACGTAATGGTAGCTCGGCTCCTGGCCGTCGATCGACGGCAGGTGATCGGCCTCGACCTGCTCCATCGTCTGCAAGTCGCGCCACCACGCTGCGACGTGCGGCTTCTGCAACCACGCGAGCAACAGCGGCAGATCGTCGCGGGTGAGCGGCTCGAAGCGGATGCTCACGCGCGGCGGAGGCGCGAGCGGAGCGACAGCAATACGTCCAGCTCACGCACCTGAAGGAGGCGGCAGCCCAGGAGATAGACGCCGACCGACGCAACGAGCGCGAGCCCGAGCGACACCACCTGCGCGGGGAACGAGCGGCCGAGCGCCGAGTCGAGCGGATGCCACACGAACCACGCGACCGCCGCCACCGCGCCCGACGCCGTGAGAACCTTGACGACCGTGGTCGCGATACGCGTGCCTTCGAAGCGGCCGAGCCGCCGTCGCAACAGCACGAGTAACGCCACTGTGCCGGCGACGTTGCAGATCGCGGTCGAGAGCGCGATGCCCCACGCGCCGACGGGATAGAGCACGAGGTCGAGGATCACATTGAGGAACAGGTTGCCGAGCGCGATCGCCGTCGGCACCCAGTTCGACTGAAGGCTGAAGAACGCGCGATTCAGCATCAGCATCGCACCGTTGAACACCAACCCCGCGCTGAACGCCGCGAGCACCGCGGCCACGACCGGCGTGTTCGGCGGAACGAACTTGCCGCGCTGGAACAGGATGCGGATGATCGGCTCTGCAAGAACTGCGCTGACGACCGCCGCCGGAATGAGCAGGAACGCGATCTGCCGCAGGCCGTTGCTCACCGTCGCGCGGAATCCCTCCATGTCGCCGCGCGACGCGAAGCGTGAGAGCGTCGGGAACAGCACCGTCGCGATCGCGACCGAGAACATCCCCTGCGGCAGCATGTAGACGAGAAACGCCTTCTGGATCGCCGTCGGAGCAAGGTTGGCATCGATGTACCGGCTCGCGAAAAAGACGTCGATCACCGCGTTGACGTTGATCAGACCGAGGCCGAGCGTGACGGGCACCATCAAGACGAAGACGCGCTTCACCGCGGGGTCGCGCCAGTCGAGCACGAGGCGCAGGCTCCCGTCTCGCCCGCGTAGCCACGGCATCGGCAGGAACACCTGGATCAGCGTCGCGACGAGGATCGAGACCGCGTAGACGTACAGCTTCGTGTCCATCGTCTGCGCCTGCGGGACGCCGATCGCGATCCCGACGATGATTGCGATGTTCCAGAACACCGGCGAGAGCGCGGGCACCGTGAAGTGCTCGTAGCTGTTGAGGATCCCGACGACGATCCCGGAGACGCCGAGCAGCGCGACGATCGGGAACAGCACGCGCGAGAGGCCGATCGCGAGCGTGCGGTCGTTGCCCGGATTGCCGAAGATGCCGATCACCCACGGCGCGACGAGGATGAAGATCGCCGTCAGCGCCGTCAGACCGAGGAGCATCAACCAGAACAAGGTCGACGCAACGCGCCAGGCGCGCTTCTTGTCCTTCTCGAGCAGATCGGTGAAGACCGGGACGAACGCCGACGAGAGCGCCGCGTCCGCGACGAGCGCACGGAAAAGGTTCGGCAGCTGGAACGCCACCGTGAAGGCGTTGATCTTGCCGCTGGCGCCGAAGTAGTAGGTGGCCACGACCTCGCGCACGAGCCCGAGCACGCGCGAGAGCGCAGTCGCCAGCCCGAAGATCGCGCCGGATACCGCCAGCCGGCGGCGCGGGTCCACCGCCTCCACCGGCGGCGAGATCACCTGCTCGACGTGCGAGAACTCCCCCTCCTCGAGGCTCTCCGGCCGCAGGACGAGGGTCTCCTGCGTGGGCAGCTCGGTCCCGGCGAAGCTCGTCCCGGACTGGTCGAAGTAGGTGGCCCGGCCACTCTCGCGCCGCCGCCGGTCGCGCTCGAGCCGGCGCAGGTCTCGCTGGCGGTCAGCGTCGCTCATCAGCCGAGAGCATAGGGAGCGTGCAGGTCGATCCTCACGACTGCTACCCTCTGCGAGCCCGCATCAGCGGGCATTTCAACGCCTGTGCCGAATACCTAAATGCCGAATATCAGACAACAGGAGAAGCGCGTTCGCCAGGCGAGCCGTCAGCGGCTCGAGAACCTGCGCTGGCGCTCGACCGCGAAGACGCTGATGCGCCGTCTTCAGGAAGCCGCCGAGAAGGGCGACGCCGCGACCGTGGCGACGAGCCACCGCGAGCTCGTCAGCTGGCTCGACAAGGCTGCCTCCCGCGGCTCTCTCCACAAGAACACCGCCGCGCGCCGCAAGGCGCAGGCCGCTCGCATCGCTGCGGGCACTCCCGCCGCGAAGTAGCTCGCGCTACGCCGCGCGGTCGTGCCGGCGCGTGATGTCGACGAGCGCGCGCTCGAGCTCGAGGTCGACAGGCAGGCGCGACCCGCCCTTCGAGGCCGCGTCGAGCTCCGAGAGACGGACGATCGCGTAGCCGAGCTCCTCGGACGAGAAGTTCGCCGCCTGGGCGAACGCCTTCTCGGCTGCGAACGGATGCATCTTCAGCTGGCCCGCGGCATCCTTCGCGCGGATGCCCTGGTCGGCGAGTCGCTGGCAGCGGCGGACGCGCCCGACGTGGTTCGCCATCGATCCGATCATGCGCATGAGCTCGCCGGAGCGAGGCCGGTGCGACCGCTCCATGATCGCCTCGGCGGACGAGAGCACGCCGCCGACGTCGCGGCGGCCCCAGGCGTCGGTGAGCGAGAAGATCGCCGTCTCGGCGCGTCCCGCCGCCATCTGCTCGACGTCGCGCAGCGTGACGCGCTCGCCCGCGGCCCAGGTGGAGAGCTTGTCGACCTCGCTCGCGAGCTCGTCGAGATCGTCGCCGACCATCTCGACGAGTGCGCGGCAGGCGTCGGGATCGGCCTTCCCGCCGTACCGGCCGAACTGCTCGGCGACCCACTCCGGCAGCTTCCGCTTCGGGACGTCGTACGACAGCACCTGACCGTTCTTCGCGACCGCCTTCGCGAGCGCGGAGTCGCTCTTGATCTCCTCCGCGACCAACGCGAGCACGGTCGAGGGGGCGGGCGCGGCGATATAGACGGCGATCTCCTTCACGTCGGCGGCTTTCCAGCGCTCCGGCTCCTCGACGATCACGAGCCGCTCGCCGCCGAAGAGCCCCATCGAGTTGCACGACGCGATCACGTCGGCGGCCGAGGCGTCGCGTGCGTTCAGATGCTCCGTCGCGTCATCGCCGATGCGCTCCCGCAGGCGGCGCAGCGCGCGCTGGATCTTCGGGCGGTCGCTGCCGGTGAGCAGGTACGCGGACTTGAGCTCGGTCGCCACGACGACAAGCATAGGCCGCGGCCAGGAGCACACACGAGGCGAGCGCCGCAGCCGCCACGGGTGAGCGGATCTGCGCTCCCGGAAGCCCGCCGAACAGCCGCGCGCAGCCCGCGAGGTACGCCGCGCACCAGCCGTCGAGCCAGGTCAGGAGCTCCGCCAGGGGCAGCGCCACGGGCGCCACGACGGCCGACACCAGCGCCAGCGCGAGCATCGGCGCCATCACCGGTGCGGCGGCCGCGTTCGCCGGCACCGTGAGCAGCGGTACGGCGTGGAACTGGAACCAGCAGACCGGCGCGGTGCCGAGACCGCACGCCGCGGATACCGAGACGACGCCGTGCAGACGGCGCGGCAACGGATACCCCTCGAGCACGAGCCGAATGCGCGGGGCGAGCACGAAGATCGCGAGCACCGCGACGAACGAGAGCTGGAAGCCCGGATCGAGCAGGTTCGACGGGTTCCATGCGAGCAGTGCGACAGCCGAGAGGATCAATGCGTGCCAGCGGTCGCGCTGCCGCCCGCTGAGCCAGGCGAGCGAACCGAGCGCTGCGACGATTCCGGCGCGGACGACCGAGGGCTGCGGCCCCACCGCGAGCACGTACGCGCCGATGCCGGCGAGCGCGCAGAGCTCCGCAGCGAGTCGCGACACCCCGGCGAGCCACGCAAGGCCGAGGACGCCGGCTGCGACGAGCGCGACATTCGACCCGCTCACCGCGAGCAAGTGGTAGAGGCCGGACGCCCGGAAGCGCTGCTTGAGCGAATCGGACAGCCCCTGGTCCTCGCCGAGCACGACGCCTTCGATGACCGCGCGGCGCTCGCCGGCGAGACCGCGCGCGCCGTCGCGCGCGAGCCACGCATGCAGACGGTCCGCGACTCCACCCAGCCCGCCGCGCCATCCGACGCGACGCCACGCGTCGACGCGCAGCACGACGTGCACGCCGTGCCGGCGCAGCCACGCTCGCTCGTCGAAGCCGTTCTTCGGCCCGCGCGGCGCGCGAAGCACGCCGAGCACCGACAATCGCGCTCCCTGCGGCGGCGCGCGGCCGACAGGCAGCTCGAGCAGCACCGGCTCGTCGATCCGCCGGCCGCCCCAGCGCACCGCGCGCGCTCGGACGCGGATCTCGAACCGGCCTGTCCGCGGCGGCTCCTGCACCTCGACAACTGCACGCGCAGCAGTCCCGACCCGTGGGAGGAGCACGCTGTGGTCGAGCATCTGCAGCCGCTCGCTGCCCCAGCACCAGCCGGCCACCGCAACGACGCATGCGACGGCGAGCAACGGCACGCGGAGCGTCGCTGCGAGCGCGAGCAGCAGCATGACCGGGACGACGGCCGCCCGCGCGACGTTCGCCAGAGCGAGCCCGGCGCAGAGCGAGCCCGCGAGCAGATGCGCCGCGCGCACGCTCACGGCAGCACGAGGCCTTTCAGCTGCTCGATGCGCGCGGGGCCGATTCCCGGCACCGCGTCGAGCTCCTCGACCGAGCGGAACGAGCCGTGCGCGAGCCGGAACGCGATGATCTTCGCCGCCGTCGCAGGCCCGACGCCGGGGAGCGCGTCGAGCTGCTCGGCCGTCGCCGTGTTGAGGTCGAGCGGCGCGGTCGGCGACGAGCCGCCCGCCGCCGAGGCCTGAACGGCGCCGCGCACCGGCACGACGATCTGCTCCCCGTCGGCGAGCGGCGCGGCGAGGTTCACGAGCGCGAGGTCGGCCTTCGCGGTCGCTCCGCCCGCCGCAGCAACCGCGTCGGCGATGCGCGTGCCCGGCGCGAGCGAGTGCAGCCCCGGCCGCCGCACGGCGCCGACGACGTCGACGACGACCGTCCGCGCGGAAGTCGTGTGCGCCGCGCGCGCCGGGCGCACGAGCGGCACCGCCGGCCGCGTCGGGCCGCTGTGGTCGAGCGAGCGAATCGCAAGCGCACCCGCGACGACGAGCAGCAGCGCCGCGCCGACGGCACGCCGCTGCTGCACCCCGAGCCGGACGAGCTCCATCCCACGAGTGTCGCGCCGGAACCGTCACGACACCGTGCCGCCTTCGCCTGAAATGATGCGCGGTCGATGTCGTCGCTGCCGTCCGCGCTTCGCGTCCACGATCCCGGACTGAGATTCCTCCGGAGCGCTGCGCGCGCGGCGATCGTGATGCCGAGCGTGTTCGCCTTCGCGAACGAGGTGATCGGGAACCCGCAGCTGGCGATCTTCGCCGCGTTCGGGTCGTTTGCGATGCTCGTGCTCGCCGAGTTCGGCGGGCCTATTCGAAGCCGCGCGATCGCCTACGTGTCGCTCGCGTGCGTCGGCGCGGCGAACGTCACGATCGGAACGCTCTGCTCGCAGAGCGCCTGGCTCGCCGCAGGGGCGATGGCGGCGATCGGCTTCGTCATTCTCTTCTCGGGCGTCATCAGCGGGTACTTCGCCGCCGCCGCGACGCCCGCGCTCTTGACGTTCATCCTCTCGGCGATGGTGCCGGCACCCGCGTCGGCATTACCCGCCCGGCTCGAAGGTTGGGCGCTCGCGGCGGGTGTCGGAATAGCGGCCCAGCTCTTGATCTGGCCGCTCCCGGCCCAGACGTCGCTCAGGAGCGACGCCGCGCGCGCCGTGACTGCGCTGGCCGAGCTCGCCGCCACCGAGCTGGCGCGCGACGTGCGCGCGATCGGCGATCGAGTACACGCCACCGGCGAGACGCTTCGAGCTCTCCGCAGTCGATTTCTCGCCACGCCGCACAAGCCGTCCGGTCCGACCGGACCGGAGGCGGCGCTCAGCTCGCTCGTCGACGAGCTGGACTGGGTGTTCTCTTTGCTCGCGCCACCATCCCGGCAGCCCGGGCTCGACGTCTGCCCGACCGAGAACGCCGAGGCCGTCGCCGCGGTCGTGGCCTCTCTCGATGCCTCGGCCGCGACCCTCGAGGGACGGGACGATCGACCCGATCTCGAACGGCTCCGCGAATCGCGAGACGCGCTGGCGCACGCCGTCGCCCGCTCCATCCTGGAGCTTCCACGGCCGTCGAGCGACGAACCGATCACGGCGACGCTCGGCTCGGCCTTCCGCATTCGCGCGCTCTCCGGCGCGAGCGAGCAGGCCGCGACGTACGCCCTCCTTGCGAGCGGCCACAACTCGCCCGACCTCGACACGCCGCAGGCCGCCCACGCTCCGGCACACGCCTGGCGGGCGCTGCTCGAACATGCGAGCCCGAGCGACATCTGGTTCCGTAACAGCCTCCGCGGCGCGGTCGGCCTCGCACTTGCGGTCTACATCGCACAGCGCTCCGGCGTTCAGCACGGCTTCTGGGTCGTCCTCGGCACACTGTCGGTTCTTCGCTCGAACGCCCTCGGCACCGGCTGGACGATCCTTACGGCGCTCGCAGGCACCGCCGTCGGAATCGCGCTCGGCGCCGCACTCGTGATCGGGATCGGGTCGCACCAGTCCGTGCTCTGGGCTGTGCTGCCCTTCGCCGTGCTGCTCGGCTCGTACGCACCGCGTGCGATCTCGTTCGCCGCGGGGCAGGCCGGCTTCACGGTCGTCCTCTTCGTCCTCTTCAACATCATCCAGCCGGTCGGCTGGAGCGTCGGAGTGGTGCGAATCGAGGACGTCGGCATCGGCTTCGCGATCAGCCTCGGCGTCGGGATCCTCTTCTGGCCGCGCGGAGCCGCTGCGCTCTTCCGTGAGAACCTCGCGTTGTCCTATGCGCGCAACGCCGAGTACGTGGTCGCCGCCGAGCGCGAGCTCGTCAAAGGCGCGGCATCGGCGGACGCAGCAGCGGCTGCGGCGGCAGCGGCGCACCGCCTCGATGACGCCTACCGTCAAGCCGTGGCCGAACGCTCGGCCCGCAGCGATGGCCTGGCGAGCTTTGCGCCCCTCGTCGCCGGAGCCGCGCGCCTCCGCCGGGCTGCACAGTCGATCGCCTCGCTCGCGCTGATGGCCGGAAGCGACGTGAAGCTCGTGCAGTGCGGAGCCAATCTCGACGCCGAGGTCGACGCGATGCGCGGGTGGTATCTCGCCCTCGGCGAGGCGCTGGTCCACGGCACGACCCTGCCGCAGGCTCCGCACGTTCGAGATGCCGACGGTCTCCGGCGACTGCTCGAATGCGTTCGCGACGCGCTCACGAGCGGCGACAAGGCGAAGATGCGGCCCGCGCTCGACCTCGTCTGGGCGAGCCAGCACCTCGACTCCCTCTGGCAGCTCGAGGAGCATCTCGGTCGCCACGCTGTTCGCGCCGCCCTAAGCTAGGAAAAGAGCGGAACGAGCGTGCGCCGCGCGACGAGGTCGTCCATCACCGCGTCGGAGGGACGTGCGTCGAAGCTATCCGCGGCATCGAGCACCTTCGGAAGCAGCGTCACATCTCCCGCGGTGTTGAGGAACACCTCGGGCCGGCCGAGCACCCAGTGCACCGCGACGTCGATGTCGTCCTGCTCCTTCAGCGGCTCGTACCACGTGCTCGCGGTCTGCTCGCGGCCGTCCCACGGAGCGAGCGAGATCGCCTTGATCGTCTGCACGGCGACACCGCGTTCCGCGCACGTGGCGGCGAGGGCTTCCCATTCCGACGCGTAGCGCTCGTCCTGCATCTGCACGTAGCTGTACGGCAGCAGCACCGCGTCGAACGGGAAGCGCTCGAGGCTGCGGCGGTGCATCTTCGGAACGGTGAGCCCGTGCCCGGTCACGCCGATGAATCGCACGAGACCCTCGTCGCGCGCCTCGACGGCCGCCTCGAGCGCACCGCCCTCACGCAGCGCCGTTTCCCACTCGATCACGTCGACGAGATTGTGGAGCTGGATCAGATCGACCTGGTCGACGCCGAGCCGGTCGAGCGAGCGCCGGATCTCCTCGCGCGCCTCTTTGCGGTTGCGCTCTCCGGTCTTGGTCGCAAGAAAGACGGTGTCGCGATTCTCCGCGAGCCACGGTGCAAGCCGCAGCTCCGAGTCGCCGTACGACGCGGCGGTGTCGATGTGATTCACGCCGCGCTCGGCGAGCAGCTCGAGCGTCCGGTCGGCGACCTCCTGTGTCACCGATCCGAGCGCGGCCGCACCGAAGATCGTGCGCGTGCTTTCGTGGCCGGTGCTCCCGAACGGGGCTTTTGCGATCACCCCGACAGACTATCCACCCATAGAATCCGCGCGTGGCCGATTGGGTGACGATCTCAGCGCTCGCGACCGCGGGCGGCACACTCGTCCTCGCCGGCGCCACGTTCGCCTCGGTGCGCTCCGCGAACCGCGCGGCACGCGTCGCCGAGCAGTCGATGCTCGTCGGACTGCGCCCGTTGCTGATGCCGTCGCGTCTCGACGACGCACCGCAGAAGATCGGCTTCGCCGACTCCAAGTGGCTCGTCGCGCCCGGCGGAGGCGGTGCTGCGGAAGCGACGGACGGGGCCGTGTATCTCGGCTTCGCGGTGCGAAACGCCGGCTCCGGTATCGCCGTACTCCACGGCTGGCACCTCCGCCCGAGCGGAGACGTCGTCGCCTCCGACACCCATGCGCCGCTCGAGGAGTTCCACACGCTGACGCGCGACCTCTACATCCCTTCCCGCGACGTGGGCTTCTGGCAGGGCGCGCTGCGCGATCCCTCGATGCCCGATTTCGCAACGGCGCGCGCCGCGATCGAAGGGCGCGAGCGCATGATCATCGACGTCCTCTACGGCGACCACGAGGGCGGCCAGCGCGTCGTCACACGCTTCACGATGACACCGCGTGGCGACGAGGACGGTGGCTGGATCGTCGGTGCCGCGCGGCACTGGAACATCGACCGCGCAGATCCTCGCTAACCGACGACGAAGTTCACGAGCTTGCCCGGCACCACGATCGTCTTGCGCACGGTCGCGCCGTCGAGATGGGCCTGCACCCGTGACGACGCGCGGGCGCGCTCGACGAGCTCGTCGTCGGACGTTGCCGCGTCGACCTCGAAGCGGTCGCGCACCTTGCCATTCACCTGCACGACGAGCTCGAACATGTCGCGCACGAGCTTCGTCTCGTCCGCCACCGGCCACGGGTGCTTCCACAGGCGCTCGTGGCCCAGGTGCTCCCACAGCTCCTCGGCGACGTGTGGCGCGTACGGCTGGATCAGCGAGACCGCAGTCTCAGCGGCGAAGCGCGCAGCGGGATCGCCGGCCCCGGCCTTCGACAGCTCGTTCACCAGCTCCATCACGGCCGCGATCGGCGTGTTGAAGTGGAAGCGCTCGATGTCGCCGCTCACACGCTCGATCGTCTCGTGCGTCTTGCGCGCCAGCTCGCCGCTCGGCTCCTCGCCGCTCGCACCGCGCTCGACAACCTCGCCGACGGTGCGCCAGAGCCGCCGCACGAAGCGTGACATCCCCTCGATGCTCGTCTCCGTCCACTCCATGTCCTGATCCGCGGGACCCATGAACAGGATGTTGAGGCGAACCGCGTCCGCGCCGAACGCCTCGACGGCCGCGTCGGGACCGGTGACGTTCCCCTTCGACTTCGACATCTTCGTGCCGCCCTGCTGCACCCAGCCCTGATGAAAAAGGCGCGCGAACGGCTCGCGGAAGCCGACCATGCCGAGGTCGTTCATCACCTTGACGAAGAAGCGCGAGTACATCAGGTGTCCAGTCGCATGGTCGATCCCACCGATGTACTGCGACACGGGCAGCCAGTAGTCGGCGAGCGCACGTGCGAACGGCGCTTCGTCGTTGTGCGGGTCGACGTAGCGCAGGAAGTACCAGGCGGAGTCGACGAAGGTGTCCATCGTGTCGGCCTCGCGGCGTCCTTCCTTCCCGCAGCGCGGACACGGCGTGCGCATCCACTCCTCGTTCGAGGCGAGCGGCGGGTGGCCCTTCGGCCGGTAGTCCTCCACTTCGGGCAGCAGCACCGGCAGCTCGCTCTCGGGCACGGGCACCGGGCCGCAGTCGTCGCAGTAGACGATCGGGATCGGGCACCCCCAATAGCGCTGGCGCGAGAAGCCCCAGTCACGCAGCCGGTAGCTCACAGTCGGCTTGCCAAGTCCGCGCTCCTCGAGCCACGCGACGATCGCGCCCTTCGCCTCGTCGGCCGGCAGCCCGCTGAACTGCGCGGAGTTGACCAGCGTCCCGTCCTCGTCGATCACCGGTACGACCGCGAGATCGAAGCGCTCCGCGAACGCGAGGTCACGCTCGTCGTGCGCCGGCACCGCCATGATCGCGCCGGTGCCGTAGTCCATCAGCACGTAGTCGGCGACCCAGACCGGGACGCGCGCACCGTTCACCGGGTTGGTCGCATGGAAGCCCGTGAAGACGCCGGTCTTCTCCTCGGCGGCAGCACGCTCCTCGCCGCGCTTCGCGGCCGACCTGCGCACGTAGTCGAGCAACTCCTGCTCGTGCGGCGACTGCGCCGCGAGCTCGCGGACGAGCGGATGCTCGGGCGCGATCACGAAGAACGTCGCGCCGAAGAGGGTGTCCGGGCGCGTCGTGAAGACCGGCAGGTCCTCCTCGAGCTCCTCGATCCGAAAGAGGATCTCGGCGCCCTCCGAGCGGCCGATCCAGTTGCGCTGGATCGCGATCGTGCGCTCGGGCCACTCGCCGCCCGGCGGCAGGTCGTACTCGAGCAGCTCGTCCGCGTAGTTCGTGATCCGGAAGAACCACTGCGTCAGAAGACGCGACTCGACGAGCGCGCCGCAGCGCGCGCAGTGGCCGTCGATGACCTGCTCGTTCGCGAGCACCGTCTGGTCGTTCGGACACCAGTGGACCGGCGCCTCCTTGCGGTAGGCGAGATCGGCCTCGAGGAACTTCAGGAACAGCCACTGCGTCCAGCGATAGAAGGCCGAATCGTGCGTCGAGACCTCGCGGTCCCAGTCGATCGCCCAGCCCAGCGTCTTCATCTGCGCGCGGATCGACGCGATGTTGCGCTCGGTGATCTCGCGCGGGTGCCCGCCCTCCTTGATCGCCGCGTTTTCCGCGGGCAGGCCGAACGAGTCGTAGCCCATCGGCCGCAGGACGCGCCAGCCGTGGCGGCGCCGGTAGTGCGTCACGACGTCGCCCATCGTGTAGTTCAGGACGTGCCCCATGTGGAGGATCCCCGACGGGTACGGCAGCATCTCGAGCTGATACCAGTGCGGCTCGTCGGCGGCGCCAGGCTCGGGATTCACGACGTTGAAGGCCCGCTCGTCCTCCCAGACGCGCTGCCACCTCGCCTCGATCGTCTTCGCGTCGTACCGGTCCAAATCGTCCTCCAGAGACAGAAAAGCCTCTCGTCAGAGAGGCCGTGGGGAGTCGGCGCGGCAGGTCGCCGCGTGTGTCTCCCTAGGGTTAGATAAGCAGCTCCTGCATCGGTGTCTTGATACTAGCAACGGTGTTGGAGCTTTTCCCGTTCTCCGCCCGCGTCGAAGAAGGCGAGCTGACGCTCGGCGGCGTCGCCGCGACCCAGCTCGCGGCCGAGTTCGGCACGCCCCTCGTCGTCTACTGCGAGGCGACGATCCGGGCGCAGGCGCGCGCGTATCGCGATGCCGCGCCGGACGCGCTCGTCGTCTACGGGACGAAGGCGTTCCCAAGCGTCGCGCTGCTCCGCATCCTCGCCGAGGAGGGAATCGGCGCCGACGTCTCGACGCTCGGCGAGCTCGCGGTTGCCTCCACTGCAGGCATTCCCGGCGACCGGATCCTCTTCCACGGGAACAACAAGTCGGACGACGAGCTCCGCGGCGCGGCCGTGGCGGGCGCGACCGTCGTGCTCGACGCGCCCGACGAGCCGGCCCGCGCGGCTGCCGCAGGTGTTCGCCGCGCGTTCGTTCGCCTCACGCCCGGCGTCGAGGCGGTGACGCACCAGTCGATCCAGACCGCGCACGACGAGTCGAAGTTCGGCCTCGCCGCCGAGCCGGCGCTCGCGGTCGTCGCCGAGGCGCGCGCACTCGGCGTCGACGTCGCCGGCGTCCACTTCCACGTCGGCTCGCAACTCGCCCAGGTCGACGAGAGCCTCGTCGCCGTCGACCGGCTCGCCGCGTTCTGCGAGCGCGCCCGCACCGAGCTCGGCTGGACGCCGGCGGTGCTCGACATCGGCGGCGGCCTCGGCATCCGCTACACGCGCGACGAGCAGGTGCCGGAGATCGCCGACTTCGTCGGGCCGCTCGTCGCGCGACTCCGCGAGCGCTGGACCGACCCCGTGCAGATCGTGCTCGAGCCCGGGCGCTCGCTCGTCGGCCGCGCGGGCGTCACGCTCTATCGCGTCGGAGTCCTCAAGGAGAGCGGCGGTGTGCACTACGCCGCGATCGATGGCGGGATGTCTGACAACCCAAGGCCGCAGCTCTACGGCGCGCGGTACGAGGCGCTGCTCGCGAACCGCGCCGACGAGCTCGCCGACGGCGTCTTCCGCATCGCGGGGAAGCACTGCGAGTCGGGCGATGTGCTGATCGACGCCGCGGAGCTGCCACACCCGCGGCGCGGCGACCTGCTCGCAGTTCCGGCGACCGGCGCGTACACGCTGACGATGGGCTCGAACTACAACGGCGTTCCGCGGCCGGCAGTCGTCCTCGTACGCGACGGCGAGGCGCGCGTGATCCGGCGCCGGGAATCCGTCGACGACCTGCTCCGTTATGAGCAGGCATGAGCGAGCACACCGTCGCGATCTGGTCCGATTACATCTGACCGTTCTGCCGGCTTGGCCAGCCCACGGCCGAGTGGATGCGGGACCGGTTCGGTGCCGAGATCATGTGGCTCTCGTTCGACCTGCATCCGGAGTACCCGCCTGAGGGCATCCCGCGCGCCGAGCTGACTGCGCGCTACGGCGAGACGATGCACGACCGCATGCGCGCGCGCTTCGAGCAGGAGGGCCTCGCCTACAACCCGCCGCCGCACGTCGTCCCGAACACGCGGCTCGCGCAACAGCTCACCGAGCTCGCCCGCGCGCGCGGCCTCGGCGCGCAGATGCACGACCGCTTGATGGACGCGTACTGGGCGGAGGCCGTCGACATCGGTGACGCGGACGAGCTGCGGCGCCTCGCGGTCGAGGTCGGCATCGACGACCCCGATTCGGCGTGGGACGATCCCATCTATCTCGAACGCGTGCTCGCGTCTTCAGCCCAGGCGCACTCGATCGGCGTGACCGGTGTCCCGGGCTTCGTGCTCGACCGCAGGCTCCTCGTATTGGGCGCACAACCGCGCGAGGTGTTCGAGCAGGCCTTCGAGCAGCTTCACGCCGAGGCGTGATCTGGCAAGCTCCGTTCCGTGGCTCGGACACCGGATCTCGAACTTCTGGAACGGTTGCGCAAGGTGGTCGCCAACCAGCCCGTGACCGAGACCGAGCTGCGCGGGCTGATCGACCAGGCCGACGGCCTGGTGCGGACGCTGGGCGCGCACATCGCCGGGAGTGAGAGCCGCATCGCGGAGCTGAATGAGGACGCAGACAGCTCGCTCGCGGAGATCGCGGCAGAGCTCCATCGCGTGGACGAGCTACGCCCGCGACTCGAAGAAGCCCGCTCGTTGTTCGCAGATCTGGAGATCCGGGCGCGCGAGATTCGGACGACGTGGTTGCTGCGTCAGGCCGACGATCCGCTCACGCGCTAACAAGCGCACAACCCGGCGAGTTAGCCAAGCAGGCCTTCGCTAGTCTCGCGGAATGAAGCGGCTGGCCGCCATTCCCGGAGTCGTTCTCATCGCGTTCGCCGCAGCGATGTGGGGCACCGATCCGATCCTGCGCAGGCCGCTCGGACACACGACCACGTCGACGACGATCGTGTTCGGTGAGCACGTCATCCTGGTGGTGTTGACCCTGCCGCTGCTGCTGCCCGCGCTGCGGGCGGTCTTCAAGGCGGGGCCCCGCTACATCGCCGCCGCGATCGGCATCGGCGCCGGCGCGTCCGCCCTCGCGACGATTCTCTTCACGGAGGCGCTCTTCCACGGCGACTTCGTCACGCCCGTGGTGATCCAGAAGGTCCAGCCGCTCGTCGCCGTCCTCGGCGCGGCGGTCGTGCTCGGCGAGCGGCCGCGCCCGCGCTTCGCGTGGTTCCTGCTGCCGGCGCTCGTCGGCTTCTGGCTTGTCAACCAGGAGCATCCTCTCTCGCCGACCGCGCACGGCCTGATCCCGATCCTGCAGGCGCTGGCCGCGGCTGTGCTCTGGGCGCTCGGCACCGTGCTCGGCCGCTATCTCGGCCGCGAGCTCGCGTTCCAGCAGATCCTCACCCTTCGCTTCTTCTTCGGGTTGATCGCGAGCTCGATCGCGCTGCTCGTTATGAACACGAAGGCGTACGCCGGCGCCCACGACAGCCTCTGGATCGCATATCTCGCCGTCGTCACGGGCCTCGTCGCGCTCGCGCTCTACTACTTCGGCCTCAAGCGCACGCCCGCGGTCATGGCGTCGCTGGCGGAGCTGACGTACCCGGCCATCGCGGTGATCGCAGGCATCTACGCCTATAACTCGCACCTGCGCTGGACGCAGTGGGTGGGCGTCGCGCTGATCATCGCGGTCGTCAGCCTCCTGCCGGTCCAGCGGCGGCGGCAGCGCCCATCCCCGCGTAGACTTTCGGTCTAGAAAGGAGCTCCGTCATGGAATCCTCGAGCACGCCGCACGTTCTCGTCGTCGCGCACAAGACGGCCGCGACGCCAGCCCTCCTCGACGCCATCAGGGAGCGCGCCTCCCGCGGGCCTGCCCGCTTCCACCTGCTCGTTCCGAACCCCGCCGAACACGCGTCCGTGACCACGGCCGAACGCGAGCGTTCGATCACCGACGGCGAGCACATGCTCGCGCTCGCGCTGCCCCTCATCGACGAGGCCTCAGGCAGCCACGCGGACGGCACCGTGTCGATCCGGCACGACCCGATGGACGCGATCGAAGACACGCTCCGCGCCGACGCCTTCGACGAGATCATCCTCTCGACGCTGCCCCACAACGTCTCGCAGTGGCTGCACGTCGACCTGCCGCACCGCGTCGCCCACCTCGGCCTACCGCTGACGACCGTCACGGCGGCCGACCGGGCACGCGCCACCGCTTGACTGATCGTTCAATTCGGATTGTCGGACCAGGGTTCCGAGGATAGGCTCGGGCCATGAATCTGCGCGATACACCCGAGGAAGCAGCCTTTCGCGCCGAGTTGCGCACGTGGCTGGACGACAACCTGCCGGAGGAGCGGCGCGGCTGGAGGGGCGGCGAGCAGCGCTTCGGCGACGCATTCGGCCGCGAGTGGAGCCGCAAGCTCTACGACGGCGGCTACGGCGGCCTGACCTGGCCGACGGAGTACGGCGGCGCGGGCTCGCCGTACAGCTTCCAGGCGATCTTCTACGAGGAGATGGCGCAGGCACAGGCGCCGTCGCACGTCGGTGTGATCGGGCTCGGCATGGCAGGGCCGACGATCATGGCCCATGGAACGGAAGCGCAGAAGCAGGCGCACCTGTCGAAGATCCTCTCGGCGGAGGAGATCTGGTGCCAGGGGTTCAGCGAGCCCGACGCCGGCTCCGACCTGTCTGCACTCTCGACCCGGGCCGAGCGCGACGGTGATGGTTGGCGGATCACCGGACAGAAGATCTGGACCTCCTATGCCCAGATGGCCGACTTCTGCTTCCTGGCCGCCCGAGTCCCCGGGAACGGGGACAAGCACGACGGGATCACGCTCTTCATGATCCCAATGGACCGAGCGGGCATCGAGGTCCGCCCGATCAAGAGCATGCTGGGTCCGCACCATCTGAACGAGTGCTTCTTCGACAACGTGTGGGCTTCCCCCGAGGAGG
>Ga0193728_1000127_pt1 | contig 32297 bp, 32 predicted proteins | sample U1c1metaG_FD_143037 | JGI IMG/M metagenome (GOLD analysis project Ga0193728, IMG submission 143037) | Soil microbial communities from a riparian zone of the East river system, Colorado, United States - U1c1 | ecosystem: Environmental > Terrestrial > Soil > Riparian zone | place: USA: East River... | reverse complement strand
CCCAGAAATTGTGCGCCTTGAGAATTGAGTTTGTCTGCTTTTTCATAGGTCGAGAGGCTCTGCATGATCTGCTCCTTACTGCTGCTCAGCGTTGTCGGGAGCATGGAGGTCGTGCCATGCCGGGCATGCAAATTAGCAATGGTCAAAAATGCCTCTGCAGTTCCGTCCATAAAATCAGCTCCGCCTCCGCCATGCACATGGATGTCGATGAAGCCCGGAGCGATATAATTTTCTTTGGCATCCATTTCAACAGCATCTGTTGTTTCAATATCCCGCTCGCTGATACCGGTGATTTTTTTTCCTTCAATCAGTACGGTACCGCCCACCAGGATACCCAGCGGCGTTATGATCTTTCCGTTAACTATTTTCAATTGCTGAATGCCCATCTTCTGATTTTATGTCCGTAAAAAGCATAGAATACAAGGTACAGATAACAGGGAAATAATATCCAGTAGGCGGAACGCACATTGTACCGGTCGGCTAGCCATCCGTACAATAAAGGAAGTATTGCGTTGCCGCACAATCCCATGATCATGATAGACGCGCCGAGCTTTGTAAATCTTCCCAATCCCTGAAGGGCCAGGGGCCAGATCGCAGCCCATACCAGGGAATTGGCAAAACCGAGCAACACCAGGAACCAGATGGAAATATCTGCACGATGGCCTAAAAAATAAACGGTGCCGTGACTAAAAAGAATCAGCAAGGTCAATGCGACACCCAACAGGGTACATATTCTCAATGCATTCACCTGGCTGATCCATTTGGGAATGCAGATAATGCCCAGCGTATACCCGCAGATGGTTGCAAAAAGAGTGAAGGAAGGAAAGGCCTTCGCCTCCATCAGGTTGATCTGCATGGAATTTGCATAATTAATGATGGTATCTATGGCGATGACCTGTGTGCCTACGTGCAGAAAAATCGCCCATGCCCCGAGGATCAGGTGTGGAAATTGAAAAATATTTTTCTTTCCGGCATTGATGCTGGCCAGTTCGGGAGATTCCAATTCGGTGTTGATTTCGGGTAAGGGGGAATAGCGGATCAGCAGCCCCAACCCAAACAAGAGCAGGCTCACACCCGCGTATGGCAGAATGACTCGCCTGATCAATGCATCCAGAGCCGCTTCTTTTGTCGCCGCGTCCATTACGGCCAGCTCTTTGAACAGGCTCGTGTCCGTTGCCTTCAGGATCACCGCAGCAAATAAAATGGGTGCGAGAATTCCTGCGCCCTTGTTACAGATCCCCATGATGCTGATTCGTTGCGCCGCACTTTCTTTGGGACCCAGCACCGTGATATATGGATTGGCTGCTGTCTGCAGCACCGAAAGTCCGGCGCCGATCGTGAAAAGTCCTGCCAGGAAAATCTCATAAGTCCTGCCCAAGGCTGCAGGCACGAAGATCAGTGCGCCCAATGCCATGGTCCAGAAGGCGATCATGATGCCCTTTTTGAATCCGGTTCTTTTGAGCAGGTAGGATGCGGGCACGGACATCAGCAAATAAGCAATATAGAATGCAAAGGTTACCAGGTAAGACTGAACATTCGAGAGCTCGCAGGCAATTTTAAAATAGGGAATCAGGATCGCATTCACCCAGGAAACAAACCCCATGACAAAAAAAAGAAAGCCTACGATAAAGACAGAAATAGCCCTATCCTTCCTCGTTAGAGAACCAATATCCATGGTAGCCAATGCAATCTTACTCATGATGTTTGCTTCGCGTGCGTCAGCAACGCGGCTGATGATTTATCCAGATAACAATAGCATGCTGCATGCGTCTGCAGGATACTGGCTGGCCATAGGTTGTTGACAGTTCCCTCCAGACAACGCTCCACTGCCATGGCTTTTCTGCTGTCGGGCACGGAACAAATGATATGTTTTGAACGGAGGATCTGTTTGATCGACATGCTGATCGCCTTTGCGGGCACTTCTTCCATAGAAGCAAACCAGCCCTCACCAAGCTGCTGTTTCCTGCAGGCCTCATCGAGCGCGACAACAATATACGGTTGTTCTGTATCGAAATTCGCGGGAGGATCGTTGAAAGCCAGGTGTCCGTTCTCCCCAATCCCGACCAATGCAACATCGATTGGATGCTGGCTGATCAATCCGCCCAGGCGGTCACATTCGGCTGCGGCATCTGATTCGCCATCGATCAGGTAGGCCGCTTTTAGCGGCGGAACTTTGGAGAGGAATCTCTCCTGCAGGTATCTTCTAAAGCTTGCCGGCGCACCGATGGGGAGGCCAATATATTCATCGAGGTGAAACATCAGCACCTTACCCCAATCAATATCTTTTTCACTGACGAGTTGGGCCAGGGTCTCAAACTGACTGGCCCCGGTAGCGAGAATGATATATGCGGTACCGTTAGTATGAATGGCATCGCGGATCAGGCCGGCAGCAGCACTACCGGCCATCTTTCCTAATTCATGCGGGTCGGGGTATATATGGATGTTCATGTTTATTTTTTTAGTCAGGATACAATCACGTTGGTATTGCCGCCTTTTTCAAGCAGGATGTCGACGGGCTGATTGGTCTTCCAAAATCCTGATGTAAAGTCGGGCATCGCAATGGGTTTGGATTGGTTGGCTACGGACCATTCACTGAGTGGCGCAATCGAACTCCAGGCCGCCGCATCGTATACATCAATGTCCAGCGGCAGGCCATTGCGCAGGCAGTCGATGGTGCGCCAATCCATGATAAAATCCATACCGCCGTGTCCGCCGACCTGTTTGGCCAATTCCCCAACCTTCCTTACGATGGCGGGCATATATTTATTTTCCATTTCCGCATACTGTGTTGGGTTAAGCCACTCTTCGCCCCCGAAATTGATTTTTCCGGGCAAAGGATATTTTAGCGCTGCACCCAGCGTGCCACTGATCTTGTAAATGCGGGAATATATATTGGGAGAAGTCACGTCGTGCTGTAGCTGAATGCTGTATCCGCTGTTCGTTCGTATACTGGTGTTATTCATGTTACCCCTGAATTTCCTGCCCGCATAAGGTTTATAAAAATCATCGACAGCCGCCAGCGCGGTTGCCCTGGCTCCCATCATCAGATCGGCTGTAGACACCGAAACAAGTTCTTCCATTTTTTCACCGCGGTTGATGTTCAGGGCTTGCGCAACGGGCCCAAGGCCATGCGTGGGGTATAGATTTCCATTCCTGAAATTCTCCTTCAGCCTCCACATGTCGTAGTATTTTGTTTTGGAGAAATTGCCTTCGAAAAGATTGTGGATATATGCACCTTCTCCATGCAGGATCTTGCCAAACAATCCCTGCCGCACCATGTTCAGGGTGAGCAGCTCAAAGAAATCATAGCAACAGTTCTCGAGGATCATACAATGCTTTCGGGTGCGTTCAGAGGTTTCTACCAGCTGCCAGCATTCCTCCAGGGTCTTTGCGGCAGGAACTTCTGTACAGGCATGTTTACCCTGGTTCATGGCATATACGGCCATCGGCGTGTGCAGACTCCAGGGTGTGGCGATATAGACCAGGTCGATATCCGGGCGCTCACAGATCTTTTTCCATTCTTCTTCACCACCCGTATATACCGTTGGTTGATGGATCGACCCTTCCAGTGCCTTTTTTACAGCGTTGACCTTTTCGGGCCGGATATCGCAGATGGCTTTGATGTCGACGCCCTCGATCCGGCGCATCCTGGCTACGGCATCCGGTCCGCGGTTCCCCAAACCAATAAATCCTATGCGCACCCGGTCTAATTTTGGCGCGGCATATCCACACATATTAAAAGGTGGATGGCTGTATTTTTTTTCACGCTCATGCACAACGGCAGTTTCTGCCTGGAGCAGGCTGCCTCCAGCCAGCCCGATCCCGGCGAGGCCTGTGCTTTTGAGGAAATTTCTTCGATCGGTCTTCATGGTTTCTTATTTAATGTGGTCATTCATGTCCTGGCGAAGCTGTCCTGCGCCGACAGGTTGCTATGGCTTCAGGACTTCAGCCATTTGTCAAACCAGTCAAAAGCTTCATCCTGCATCCTGCGGTCGAATTTATGCGGGCCCGGGTAATATGAGCAATGATAACGGTCAGGCATGCCTGCTTTTTGATAAATGGTTTTCAGTATACTTTCCGCGGCGCGCATTTCAGCAGGCGTATACAGGTCATCCGCTTCGTCATTCAAAACCAGGGCCGGCAGGGGCACACGCAGTCCGAGGATCTCGGGGAAATCCAGTTCCCCGGGTAACCGCGGAACATAGGTCATCCAGGTATGGTTGACGGATTTGTTTAGCAGGAAATCTTTCCAGGTGGTCATGAATCCTACGCAAACCGCACAGCGAATTCTCGGGTCCAACCCTGCCATGAACACGGTCCGCATGCCGCCGCCAGAGAGACCGCCACAACCCACCCGCTGCGGATCGACATCAGGCCGGGCGCAAAGGATATCCAGCGCAATGCGGTCTTCGGCAAAGAAAACGCCGGGCCAGGTTGTTCCGGCACTGAATAATGATTTGGCCATCACATGTTCGTGCTCGCCGGCCCAGAGATTGTATGCGCTAATATTGGCAGGCTTTTCAGGATCATTATCCGACAAGCCATGACGTAAAGCAACGGGCACGTCCTGCAGCATCACCCGGCGGCTGGCAAAGGGAAAGGCATCCGGGACCAGGACGACATATCCCCGCCTGGCTATTTCGTTTGCCCATGCCCGTGATTCATAGTATTCTTTCTGGTGCGCCTCGATCAGAGGATGTTGTTGTGCAGAAGTTCGTGTTATTTTCCGGGTTCCGAAATATTTGTTGCCTCCGTGGTCGTGAAAGGCCAGGATCGCAGGCAGGCGGCCTTTCGCATTGACCGGTTTAAGCAGAACGGCTTCGGTTGGCCTGCCATAGGGTAATTGCCAACTCAGCGTTTCCACCTGTAGTCCATCGTATTCAAATTGTTTGCCGACCTTGACCTCCGGCATGACGCCGATATCAGGGATGGCTAATCGTTCTTCCAGCCTCGTTTTTGCAGCTACCCGCCATTTTTCGATATCTGTCCATTCCTGGCGGCGGTAAGAAAATGCCGGCAACTTGTTTTCGGTCAGTCCCGCGGCCCAGGGTCCATACAAACCTATAACACTGAGCGTCTGGTCATCAAAATGCAGGTCTGCACCCGGCCAGTCTGCTTTTTGCGCTGCGCGGGGTGGTGATGCAAATGCGCCCATAATGCTTCCCGCAATGCCAAGACTGGTGAGCCCCGTCCATTTGATAAAATCCCTGCGCTTCTTCATTGGTAAAACAAGTTTTAAAGCCTGAAAAATATTTTCTTTCTATACAGGAAATAACACAGCCCCCATTCCAATGCAAAAATACAAAGAGAGGAGATGACGGCACTCCAGATCGGCGGCGTATTCACCCATTTCATGATCCCTCCCGAAATCGCAATAACATAACTATTGAACCATCGGGAACCCACGATTTCAAAAAATAAATAAATAAAAATGGAATTCATCCCCACGATCGTAAAAAACTTCAGCCGGTTTCTATACCCCAATACGTCTATCCAATAATAGCTCAGGGCAAAACCCGCAAGACAATAACCCAGGGAAACCAGGGTAAAAGAAGAAGTGGCTATTCGTTTAATGATCGGCGTTATGCCGCTGAGATCGAGTCCATAACCCAGAACCAGGCAGACAGCCGCCCAAAACAGCATCGGCTTGATCTTCTCCTTCCCGTTGAGCAGCAATTTCCCGGTCAGCGCGCCGGCAATGGTATGCACTGCAGTAGGTATCCAGTTGATCGATACCCATCCTTCAGGATTGATCCTTTTCACGAGTACCAGCTCCATATAGTTTCCGAAATTGTGCTGGTTGGTAAAGGGTTGATCGAAACCCGGGATATGGGTATAACGGTACAGCGCCTCCCTGACCAGGAGCAATCCAATACAAACAGCGAGTTGTGCCATGAAAGGCCAACGGAATATGAGGAAGGCAATGAGTATAGTGAAGGCCAGTTGGGTCAGCACATTCGACAGGGCAAGCTCCAAACCGGTTGGCGTAACGGCATAATTCAGCACACCCCAAAAAAACAACAGGGCACAACGCCTGAGTATTTTCCTGAACGAATCCTTCCAGGGCAAACCCGTTTTTTCCTGCTTGCTGACCGACAGGGCCATTGAAATGCCCGCCATGTACATAAAGCCCGGCTGGATCAGGTCCCAGAAGCGAAGGCCATGCCAGGGATGATGAAAAAATTGCATGGACAGGCCATGAAAAGGCGTTCCCATGCTGGCAATATACACGTGTTCATAGAGTCCCGTGCTTTCCAGGGCAAGGAAAATCATGATCAAACCACGCATGAAGTCGAGGGATAACAGGCGGCTGGAGTTGGTTGCTGGATTCACCAGGGGGTTCATTTCATGAATTATGGTTAAAATGTAGAAAGAATAATTGAGATAACGGCAATTGACGGGATAATTCTTCCCGGCTACAACATGTGAATAGTGTAATGAATAACTATAATCATGTAACAAAAGTCCCCCCGAATGTGCTCATCTTCGCATGTGATGTCTTAGTCAATGAAAAAAATAATTCGGTAAGATTAATTTTTGGCTGAAGATCATTTTTTAATCAAATCAATTATTCTGATCATGAAAAAGTATGTAGTTAAATTAATGTTGCTGGTCGTCGTTCTTTTCTCTATATCGCTGGCCGGTTCGGCGCAGATATACGTAAAGGTCCGGCCCCCTGCGCCGGTAATTGTCAGGCCGCCGCAACCCGGTCCGACTCATGTCTGGATTGATGAAGAATGGGAGCCAAATCAAGGTAAATATAGATATGCAGGGGGTCATTGGGCCGCCCCTCCGCATCCAGGATACGTCAGGAGACCCGGTCATTGGAAACGCCATCGTAACCAGGAAACCTGGGTCCAGGGTGGCTGGGAAAGAAATCACCATTAAGCCTAATCCTAGAGCATTCGAGGTTTTTTTGTCGAGGCAAGCAATCATACCCTAACCCGCTATCGTAGCGGGTTTTTTTTTGTGCCGATCCGGCTGCCGCAGCATTTTCCCCTTTCATCTCATTTCTCCCGAAAAGGCAAAAAAAAATCTTATATTCAAAGACCGTAAAAATTCAGGTGCTATGAAGAAAAAAATATCGTGTACACTGTTTACCATCTTTGTTCTGAACAGTTTTGCGTTTGCCCAGCCCGGCCGCGCCCAACAATCCAGCCAGCAATCCTGGCTTAAAAGTGACAATCCTGTTTTGGCAAGCAACAAAAAAATTGTGTATGATTTTTGGAGGGAAGTATTGGAGGCCGGGCATTTGGATCTGGCCGAAAAATACATGACCGAGACCTATATCCAGCACAACCCGAACGTGCCCACAGGCAGGCAGGGTTTTATTGATTTTTTTTCGAAATTTCGCAAACCCCAGCCCATCGTAGACAGCATTAAAGGGCCATTGATCGCGATCCTTGCCGAAGGGGACAGGGTTGTATTGGTGTTCAACCGCGAATTGCCCGAACCCAAGGACCCGACAAAAAAATATACGACCACCAGCTTCGAGATGTTGCGGATAGAAGGAGGAAAAGTCGCTGAGCACTGGGATAATGCCACCAAGAGCAATTGATCGGGATGGGTTCTTTGCGACCCGAGTCTATTCAATCTTAAATATACGAATATGAAAAAAATCATCTTCTCCATCATCGCAGCAATTCCGTTTTTGCTGCTGATCGCCTACACAAAGAAATCATCAGGCTCTCTGGACGGTTTTGTGTTTGGCAGTCCTGAGATCAAATCCATCAGTGCGCTGGCGTTCGGATCCAACGGCATCCTGTTCATCGGGGATTCCAAAAGCGCAGCGGTTTTTGCCATTGAAACCAACGATGTCGAACCGGTTGAAAAAGCCGCCCCGGTGGACATCAAAAATATCGACCAAAAGATTGCTGCTTTCCTGGGCACAGAAGCGAAAAACATCAGCATCCAGGACCTGAAGGTAAATCCCATTTCCAAAAAAATATATTGTGCCGTTCAGTCCGTTGACGGAACACCGGTACTGTTGAAAATCGACAACGGGAATATCCAGGCTGCTAGCCTTAAGGACATCAGGTTTTCCAGCATTGTTCTGAACAATGTTCCAGCCGAAGACGCCAAAGACCAGCGTGGAAGGCCATTACGCATCGCCTCCATCGAGGACATTAACTATGCCGATGGGAAAGTGATGATCAGTGGCATTTCGAACCAGGAATTCGGATCGACCTTCCGCAGCATTCCATTTCCATTCACCAATACACAGGACCAGTCTTCGCTGGAAATTTATCATGCCGCCCATGGCCGTTATGAAACCGAAGCGCCCATTGAAACCTTTACGACCGCAGAATTGGGTGGGAAAAAATACCTGGTGGCAAGTTATACCTGCACGCCCCTGGTTCTTTTTCCATTGGAGGATCTCAAACCCGGAACCCATGTTAAAGGGCGCACAGTGGGCGAATTTGGCGCAGGCAATCGTCCGCTCGATATGATCACTATGAAAAAAGGGAATGACCTCTTTTTGATCATTGCGAATTCCGACAGGCCGGTCATGAAAGTGAAATATAAAGACATCGAGGCTTTCCAGGGATCACTGACCACGCAGGTGAAAGAAGTGTTCAGCACGGCAGGGGTTCCATACGTATCTTTTCCTTTTGTGAACGTGTTGCAACTGGACAAGCTGGATGACAGCCAGTTCATTTTGATGCAGCGGAGATCAAATGGAGACCTGGATCTGAAAACGCAATCCAACCAGTTTTTATGAGTAAAGAAGGTCTGACCGGTTTGTCATGGTTTGGCAAACCGGTCATTATTTTTTTATTCTTATTGACCGGTTGCCAGCAAAAAAAAGGACATGACTCAAAAGATATTTCAATTCTTTGGAAGGATGGCCGGGCAACCGGTTTTTCCATTTCAAGATCAAGCCTCGACAATACACCCGATGATTCTTTACGAAGCGAAGTGCAAGTGAAGCTGGCCGGTCATGGTGAACAACCAGCGATTGCGGGTAAATACACCCTGCGGGAAAATGAATTGATTTTTGAACCCCTCATTCCATTTACCCGCGGATTGAACTATGAAATTTTACTCAGACATCAGCTACTGGCTAAAATGGATATCCCAAGAAGTGAAGCGGTACCCACATTACTCGCCATCTACCCCAGCCGGGATGATTTGCCGGAAAACCTGTTGAAAATTTATCTGCTGTTTTCACGACCGATGTTGGAAGGACGCTCGTTGCAATACATCAAGCTCACCGATCAGCAAGGCGACAGCCTGCCCTACAGTTTCCTGCATTTGCCATCTGAACTATGGAATGAGGAAGGCACCATGCTCACGCTTTGGCTCGACCCGGGCAGAATCAAACGTGCCCTGCAACCGAATAAATCAATGGGCCCGCCATTGACCGCAGGAAGAAAGTATCACCTGCTGATCTCCGCCGACTGGCCCGACCGGGACGGAAATCTTTTGCCACAGGGATATGCAAAACAATTTGTGGCTGTCATGCGGGATACCATTTCGCCGTCACCGGATCATTGGAAGATCAGCATTCCCGCAGCGGCCACAACACAACCATTGCAAGTGGATCTTGGTGAATCACTGGACTATGCATTGTTGCAGGATGCCATCCGGCTGGTTGATGCTGCGGGAAATACAGTGACGGGAACCGTGCGTCCTGAAAGCCAGGAAACAAAATATGTCTTCAGACCTGAAAAGCCATGGCTCAAAGGCAACTACAAATTGCAAATCGATCCGCGTCTGGAAGACCTGGCCGGAAATAACCTGAACCGTTTGTTTGATGTTGATCTGACCAACGGTGCTGCGGCAGTTCCCGCTAAAAAAATATTCGAAAGACAATTTGAGATCAGGTGAACCGATCATGAATGCTAATTGTATAAACAGACTTCAAGATACACAAAACCATGCATGAAAAAATTACGTACATTACCTTATAAAAAATGCAATTATGAAACGCATGGTTTTTTTTGGCTTGATTTTCTCCGGTCTGTTATCTGCCCATTCTTTGCAGGCCCAATCAAAAAACAAATACCCGGATCCGCCGGTAGTGGATGCTAAGGCTTCGTTTCCCATGAAACTGACCGATGCGGAATGGAAAGCAAAACTTTCCGAGGGTCAATATTATATTTTGCGCCAGGCAGGCACAGAAAGGGCTTTTACGGGGAAATACGACCATTTCTATGAAAAGGGAACTTACTATTCTGCGGCCTCGCTTCAGCCGGTCTTTTCTTCCGACACAAAATTCAATTCGGGTACAGGCTGGCCAAGTTTCTATGCACCCATCAACCCCGAGGCAGTGCGGCTGATCAAAGACAATAGCGATGGCATGGAGCGCATAGAGGTGGTAGATAGTAAAAGCGGTTCGCACCTTGGACATGTATTCGACGATGGCCCGGCTCCCACCGGTAAAAGATATTGCCTGAATTCTGCCGCACTGATCTTCGTTCCTGAAGGCGGCAAGCCACCGGTAGCTTCCAAGCCCTGAGCAAACCCTGCGGCCAAATTGCAGCCATCCTGTTTCCCCTGGCATTGATCTATCCGTCTAAGTGCATGCATCTATAACATGCCTTATATGGAACCCATTAGAAAATCAGGATTTTGCGAATCTTCACCAGGTGAACGATTTTTATTGGTCCAGGAAAACGCTGAGGCCACCCTGGTCAGTGATCAAGGCCTTTATGCTTTCCAGGTCGGGCACCTACTCTTTTGACCTGGCCTGCCTCGATCAATCCGGAAAAACGATCTCCACTGCCGCGCTCACGGAGGTTTTTTTTGCTCATGACATCGATTACTGGATGAACAGCTGGATACCGAATGGACTGGCGATTTGATGCTTCCCGTGCCGGTCGTTGTTCGATGGCCGATGACCGCTGGCGGTTGACCGTTGACAGATGACAGATGACAGCTGACAGATTACTGTTGACAGACTATAGGGATTACCGGTGACTGACAACTGTTAACGGGCAGCTGTCAACGGTCAACTGTCAACGGTCAACTGTTAACGGTCATCTGTCAACAGCCATCTGACAGGTTTTCAAATAAAATAAATTTACCAAAACGGCGTTTGCTACTTAAACTAAGCTTATGTCCAATATCTACGAATGTTTAGAATGCCAAAAAACCATTTCCGAAGGCGTTCATATTTTCTCTACCAAGGTTCATGGTTTTCCACTTTGCCTCAGACATCAATGCTGGATTGTCGAATCAAATGCTTCCCCCGAAGCGAAAGCAGTCTATTTTGCATTAAAGTACAACAAGCTCCCCGCGGTGCTTGAATATTCCGATGGCAGGAAAACAACAGATGTGGCCATTCCCGGAAAACTCTTTATTGAAATGGATTCCAGGCCGGAACAAATCTCTGACCAGGCTTTCACTGACCTGTTCCTTGACTTTTACTCCTGGCAGGGTCAGATCCCCACATTCAAGATTCCCAAGTCCACCGTGCATGATCCCAATCAATTCAAGCAAACGGTTAACCGCCTGGTTGAACTTTGCATGGAGTTGAAAAGAACGGGATAGGCCGAATCAACTATCTTGCTGCCCAATGGAACTTGAGCAGGCGATCCGGTTGATTAAAAATCCCCCACAGGGGTCTGCGAACATCTTTTTGGCGGATAAGCCAGTAAAATGGGCGGACCTCGGCTGCGGCACAGGATTATTCACCCTTGCCCTCGCTGAACTGCTGCCGCACGGCAGCACGATCTATGCTATTGACGAACATGCCGACGCCCTGAAAAAAATCCCGGACAACTCCCGGCATTACATAATAAAAATCCGAGCCAATTTTATCGACGATGATTTGAGGTTGGAATCGCTCGACGGCCTGCTCATGGCTAATTCCCTGCATTTTGTGAAAGATAAGACGGCCTTCATACAGAAGATGTCTTCGATGCTTGCACCAAATGCCAGTATCCTGCTGGTCGAATATGACACGGATAAACCCAATCCCTGGGTACCTTATCCGATCTCTTTTCTTTCCCTAAAAAATCTATTTGAAAAACTTTCTTTTGGTCCTGTTCAGAAGCTGAACGAGGTTCCGTCAAAATTTAACAGGTCGTTGATCTATTCGGCGCATGTTGGTCACAGGAGAATCTCCCACTTACCTGCCTTGTCCTTGGCATAGGATAATCCATTGCTCATAAGATGCACAACCCTTCCGTCGTCATTGATGAAATTTTTTTTCTCGTATACGCGAATGCCATTGTTTTCCCTGGTCAGGTAAACAATCAGCGCGGGGAGCGTGGGTAAAACATCGTGCAGCCATTGTTCTTCACTCTCTTTTACAAATGCATGGCTCATACAGGTATTTATATCAGTACTTACAGATGGAACCGAATTAAGTTCAACCGCAGCGGTTTATTTCAGGTCTACGCGAAAAGAATCTGTTTTCGGCGGAAGACAATCTTTGTCATTACAGGCGATAAAGGTAACCATGCCCCTGATCTCGTCAGCTAAACTGTCTTTTCGGTCCAGCGCCTGAACAAATGTTGCCTTTTTTAAAAAACCCTTAACGTTTGTTTTGAAAAATTGATCTTTAATCACTGCCGGCTTATTCAACTCCTTCACCATGCCTTTCGTCCTGATCCCGGGATGTTTGAAAAATTTGAACTGGATGGGACCTGGCGCGCTTGTATTGGCCTGCGAATAAATATGCCATCCCTGGGGGATCGACGCGACCATATACACTTCAAAACGGTCGTCGGGAAGCCTTTTTGAAAAATAGGTCCACTGTACAGGGTTCGGTAGCGGCGCAAAGGCGTATACCTGCAGAATACCCGCTAAAAGAAGTCTTTGGATCATAGCATCAGCATTGCTCTATCACGGTATGCAAATCCTGAGCCACGCCGATTCGCCGCCAAATTGAATCCGGTTTATGAACTATTCCTTTGAAGCGTTGTTTGATCTCACTTAAAACACAACAGGATGGCATTACCCAAGTCATTTGGCAAAAATCCGCAGGGAGCGGATTTGGAAAAGATCAGGAAATCCTCCCTGTATCATCAAAAAGGGTTCGAGAACATGACGGAGACCAGGATGCTGTCGGATGATGCCTCCTACACAAAAATGATCCGGGATTTTCTCTTTTCTAAACCTAAAAACACCGTTCCTGCAAACAAAGTTCCAGTGGTTGTCACCGACCTCAAAAAATTATCACAGCTCAGCAGCCAGAACCCCGTCCTGATCTGGTTTGGGCATTCTTCCTATTTAATTTATCTCCAGGGACTCCATATTTTGGTTGACCCGGTTTTCAGCGGGCATGCATCTCCTTTTTCGTTTACCACAAAAAGCTTTCCCGGAAGTAATCCCTATACGGCGGACGACTTACCCGAAATTGACCTGCTCATCCTGACCCATGATCATTATGATCACCTGGACTTTGAAACGGTGATGAAACTGAATAACAAAACCAAATTGGTCTGCACATCCCTTGGGGTAGGATCGCACCTGCGTTTTTGGGGCTGGGATGAAAAAAAAATCATTGAGTTCGAATGGGGAGACCGCAAGTCATTCGAAAACGGACTTAGCCTGACCTGTGCCACGGCCCGGCATTTTTCGGGACGAACTTTTACCAGGAATAAAACCCTTTGGTCTTCCTTTATCCTTGAAACAGTTCCGTACAAGTTCTACATTGGCGGAGACAGCGGGTACGATGTGCATTTCAAACAAATTGGCGAAGCCTATGGTCCGTTTGACCTCGTGATGCTGGAGTCCGGACAATACAATCCCGCCTGGCCGAATATTCACATGATGCCGGAAGAAACGGTAAAGGCTGCGGTCGACCTGAAAGCAAAGATCCTATTGCCGGTGCATTGGGGGAAATTCAGCCTGGCGCTTCATCCCTGGAACGAGCCCATACAGAGGATACTTGTTGCCGCCCGCACATTGCATCAGCCGGTCACAACACCCATGATTGGGGAGCCTGTCATTTTAAATGAGGTTTATCCCCATCAAAACTGGTGGAAAGAGGATTGATCTATCAGCGATTTTTTTCTGATTTGGACATACGGGCCTGCACAATGAAAGAGATGGGCAGACCTACCATCAATATGAGTATGAGCATCCCCGTTATGACGGGCAGGATCCGCAATTCCCCCGGCTTGATCATCGAGAGAGGAATCACCAACAGATTCATCACAAGCCACACAAATACGCCATAAGCGATCCCTCCGGCTATCCGGTTTTTTTTGAAAAAAGGCGCTGACCGGAATACAATGAAATAGAATGCAGCAAAAGAAAGGGCAATAAAATAATGAAACGCGATTCCATAAGAAGCCATAATGGTTCCTTTTTCAAATGCCTCTTTTCCAAATGCCCCGCTGGCGATGCCTTTGAATATGCCTTCTGCACTTGCCTTGCCAAAAACAGGCCCATAAACAATAATGGCGGCAAGCGCATCGAGTGTGCCTGCTACAAGGCCTGCGAAGAGAATGGTAAGTATTGCTTGTTTCAGCATGGAGGGCTTGATTTATTTATTTCTTAAGATCGGCATAGCTGATCAACTCAATTCCTTTTTGGCGGATCGCTTCTTTAATGGCAGGATTCGTCCAAAGATCGGTCACCCCCTGCCGGTCGGCAGCCACCGTTTCATATCCAATATGATGAATGGCCTGCAACTCAGGTGAATTCAACCCGGGATGGTCCACGAAAATATACATTTTACCAGCTTGCAACTGGTTTAACATGTTTTTAAAACTTGCTATTTTCTGATCGGACGTGGCCGAAGGTCCTTTGTACCCAATAAATTCAACGCCCAATTCTTTCGGGTCAATATCGATATGGTATTCTTTCGCGAGTTTTCGTGCAAGCTGAGTTACGGAATCATTTAAATCAGTGCAGCCCATATGGCTGGAAATATGACTGATGTGGGGTATCTTTTTTATTGCCAGCTCGATCTGTGCGCGGAATTCTTTTTCCACGTCTTCGATTGTCCACTTGTTTTCCCTGATCGACCTGCCCGGATAATTTTTATTGGGATAAACCATGGGATAGAAATATCCGTCCGGATCTTTCAGGGTCGCACAATCGGATAAAGGTCTCCATTTTTCGTTGTCCCATTCGCTGGTGATCGCCAGGTGAACACCGACATCAATGCCAGGGTTTTCGGCGAGCAGTTTCACCGCTTCGGGGAACCATGGTGAGGCCACGATCACTTCTACGGATCGTTCAATGCCTTCCTGGTAGGCTTTCACGATGGCCTGGTTCCCGGAATGCGTATAGCCCATATCGTCACCCCGTATGACAAGACGGGCGGACGTTGTCTGGGCGGCAGCGTAAAGGGTAAGCAGGACCATGGGGACCATCATTATTTTTTTCATGTGATTTATTTTATCAATCGTTTATTTTGGTGCTGAATTCATAATTGCCCGATCCGGTTTCCAGGATGGCAAAGCCCTGATCAAACCTCATCCATTGTATTCCCTGAATTTTATCCACTGGTTGACCCTGTTCCTGTACTTTTCCATCAACCGAAGGTATCCATATTTCGGCCCTCATGCCTGCCGGGACAGATACATGAAATTGAAAATGATGATCGGCTATTTTCCAATCGCTGGTGATCTTCCCCCGAACCGACCGGTAAGTTCCCTTGGCCCAGCGGAGATCACCGGCAGGTTGTGGTTTGAGGATCAGTTTTTCAAATCCAGGGGCTCCGGGATTAATGCCAAGCAGGGAACGATAAAACCATTCGTCGATAGAACCGAACATGGGATGGTTTTGCGAAGGCCCTGATTCGGGATATGCCCAGGTTTCCCATAAGGTCGTGGCACCCTGGCCAATCATAAATCCCCAACCCGGATAGCTGCGCTGGTTCGCCATCGCATAGGCGATACCGTTCATGTTGCGCTCCCGGAAAACATCAAACATCATTTTGGTCGAGAAAATTCCTGTCGACACATGCATCTGGTGTCTTTTGCATTCATCCAACAATACCCTGAAGCTGCTATCTGGCTCTGGAGAAAGATGGTACCAAAGCGCAAAGACCTGTGCACTCTGTGTTGCATTGTCGAACCTGCCGGTTCCTTTTACCAGGAACCTGCTGATCATGTTTTCCTTTATCCTTGCGGCGAGCCTGGCATACCTGAGTGAATCAGCGCTTTCCTGCAGAATCCCCGCAAACTCCGCAGCCAGGCAGGCATGGTGAAAATAAAATGCCGAGGCGGTAAGGGATTCTGGTTTGGTATCCAGCGCTTCATGGTCGCTGATATCCCAATAGAACAAATGATCAACTGCTCTTGATGCCAGAAATTCCATTTGCCTTTTTAATGCGGGGTAATTTTGTGCAATGACCTCCTTATCGCCATAAAATTCATACAGTTGTTTTTGCAGATAGGGAAAGGCCAGTTCCCAGCCGAGCGGCCCCGAATCATCACCATATCCCCTGTCAGCGATACCAGTGAACGGCGCAATTTCCGTGATGCCGCCCTGCGGTCTTTGCTCATTGGAAAAATCGTTTATGGCTTTACGGTAGAATTCCTGCATGTCATAATTATAGATGAATGCATTGGCCGTGGCGACCATGTCGCCACCATAGCCCATTTTTTCTCTGGCCGGGCAATCTGATTGCACACTGAAAACATTACTCAGGAAAGTATATTGAACAGTTTCATGAATCTTATTGAACAGCCCGTTGGAGCATGCAAAATCGCCATTCGATTGGAGGTCGCTGTTCATCCGGAGACCCTCGACATCTTTGAGGCCGGGCCTGCCCGGCCAGCCCGTCAATTCAATGTACCGGAAGCCATGAAATGTAAAGCGCGGAGACCAGCTTTCTATCCCTTCTCCTTTGAGCGTGTAAACATCTTCCTGCCAGGCTGTTTCAGGACATCCCGGACCGCCCTTAATGCCGCCTTTTTTAATCTGTGTGGCACAAGTCGTTAAATAATTTAGTTTGCCATCCTGAAAAACATCCTCCCCATAACGGATCCTGATCCTGGTCCCCACCGGGCCTTTTACGTTGATCCGTGCCACGCCCGCAATATTTTGTCCCAGATCAAACAGAAAAGTATCTTTCGCAGGTTCCGTCATGCGCAAGGGTTTGAGTACCCTGGTTATTTTGATCGCCGGCTGGAGTTGCGGGGTAAGCGCTCCGGCAGGTCCCGTGACCAGGGATGCCGGAGTCCACCCTGCCTCAGTTGTTTTTACAGAATTCCAGTTTTTTATCTCCATACGGGCATCATACTGTTCGCCGAGATATACATTGTTTTGTGTCACCGGACCCGGTGTCGTTTGCCAGCTTGCATCGGTAGGAAAAATGTCTTCTGAACCATCCGCATAACGCAGGTGCAGTTCCGCTTTCACACAGGGTCTTCCGGTCTGCTGGTAGTCGCGAAGCGCCCATCTTCCGAAAAATTTAAATGGAAGGGGATTGAACCATCCGTTGCCCAGCATAATGCCCATGACATTCTCACCCTGCCGGATCATAGAAGTAATATCGTGAACTACATATAAGACTCGTTTCCGGTAGGTCGTAAATCCCGGGTCTAATTGGTGATCGCCAATTTTTTTCCCGTTAAGATACGCTTCGTAATAACCAAGTCCGGAGATGTATAACCTGGCCGCAGCAATTTTTTTTGATGACTTGAATCGTTTCCTGAAAAGCGGCATACGATCCTCTTTATAAAAGTCTTCTTCGCGCGCGGGCGGGCTGCTGCCATCGCTGATCCATTGTGCCTTCCAGTCTGTTGATTCTATCATGGCCATTTCGAACCAATGGATCTCACTCCAGTTCGAGGGCTGATTCGCCTGATCATATACCCGTACTTTCCAATAGTAGCGATGAAAGGATTGCAGGGGTTTTCCCGCATAGGGCACCTGGATGTTTTGGGCTGAAGATAATTTTCCGGTGAACCAGCAATTTCCTTTATCCTGCCTGACCTCTTCCAGGTTATCGCCAACAAGCAGCTCGAACGAAGATTGACTTTGGTTGCGCTCCGCAGAAGACAGGGTCCAGTTAAAATGCGGTTTCTTTATATCTAACCCTAATGGGTACTCGTTATTTTCACAGGTCAGCCGGTCGGGCTGAAGGGAAGAAGCTGCGTGGCTTGCAAAGGCTGAAAAAGTCAAACCGCTGATGAGAAAAATGAACCTGATCATACGACAATTTAGTGCTAAAATGACCAACAACAGCTGGTCATCGATGTTGTTTATAGATAGCAAACTGGCCTTTCACCAGCGCCTGATCTGCATCCAGCCATGGACCTGCATGGGCTGATTTGCCGATTCCAAGTATCCTGCAGGCAAAAGTATACAGCGGCCCCAGATGTACATCGCTCACCAGGATCAGCGCTACAGATCCACTGTGCATCCATTCTTTGAGTTCACTGGCAATCAGCAGGCCACTGAGATAATAGTAGTTGGCTGCCTTACTGAATTTGCCGAATAAATCATTGGTCCTGGTGAGAAAGGCTCCATGAAGCAGGTTGACTGATGCACCGGCTTTTATTCCCTCCACGAAACCGGATTTATATTCATTCGTTCCGGGCCAGCTTGTCTTTTCCACAGCGTTGGCCAAAATGCTTTGGCCCGACAACAATGCAAAGCATTCGCCGGTCATGTATGTACGAATATCAACGAGTTTGCCTTCTTTAACGTAAAGATGCTTGGAATGTGTGCCGGGGAAAATAAACACGGCCTCTTCACGGGAAAGACCAATTTCATTTACACATCCGATCAACTTAGTCTCCTCTCCTCTCATCGCATCATCAGCTGTTCTTGCGCCTGATATCAGACAAATATCGTGACGAAAATGATCGCTTGCCGGGATGATTTTCGTTTCCAGGTCAGATCCATCCAATAAAACAGGCAATGTCTTATACCGGATTTCCATCATGCCGATGGATGAGGAAGCCATACCGGACATGATCAGCGGAACTCCATCTAATGATGCATTTGTCCTGTTCTCAATCATCCGGATCTTTTCCCGGATGATGTTCAAATAAAAATCGCTTCGATCTTTTTCATTTGCATCTGTTTGTTTCCAGTCCTGGTAAGTGTTGCTGATCCCCTGGCTGGTCTTTTCTTCGGCAAGCATAATGAAACCGTCGGAAGCAACCAATTTTAGCCTGAACATTGAACTTCCCCAATCGCAACTTAAAAATTTCTCCATGGAATTGAATTAGATGCTGACGGCTTGCGAAATGGCGCTGGTAAAATCCCGGGCTTTTTGTACCAGGCGGTCCAATCGTTCATCTGTCATTTTTTCTTTTGAATTCACCAACGAACTGCCAATACCAAACGCGGCAGCGCCAGCCTGATGAAATGCTTTGATATTGTCCAGGTTAATGCCACCCGTGGGCATCAGGGGTATTTGTGGCAGCGGACCGCGCAGGTCTGAGAAATATCCTGCACCCAGGATCGCCGGGAAAACCTTGATGATCTCTCCTCCGTGTTGATAGGCGTTGACAATTTCTGTGGGAGTGAATGCGCCGGGAATACTGACCGCTCCGCCCTGTCTTGTTGCTTCGATAGTGGGAATATCAAGATTTGGCGAGATGATGAACCGGGCGCCTTTCTCGACAGATGCTTTTGCAGCAGCGGCATTTAACACCGTTCCTGCACCGATGATCATCCTGTCGCCAAAGCTGTTCGTTGCCGCTTCAATGAGATGCAGGGCATGCGGAGAATTGAGGGTGATTTCTACGATCCTGATCCCGCCATCAAACAATGCCTGAATGATTTTTAAAACGTCTCCCGGGTCGGCCCCGCGAATGATGGCGACAATTTTATGTTCAAGGATTTGATGGAAGGTGGACATGCTAAGTTTGTTGTGGTATAAACTTAGCATTTTTTTGATTAGCCCATATCCTCAATACCCCGGGTTCTGCACAACCGCCTTATTCGCATTCAGTTCGGCCTGGGGAATCGGCCATATTCTTTTGGTACTGGATGCGGCGAGTGTTAACGGAACAAAACTGGCATAGTTGCCCGTGCTATTATCCCTGACAACATCGCGGTTGAGCCTTACCAGGTCCCAATAACGGTGCCCCTCAAACGCCAGTTCCTTGCGGCGTTCGCTATAAATATCGTCCAGGAGTGCCTGGCCCGACGACGCATACCCCGGGAATGAAGGATCGCGGGTCTGGGCCAATTCATTGAGTACATCGCGTGCCGAAGCATCATCATTCGTCCGGTTATAGGCTTCAGCAAGAATCAATAAGACTTCAGCATAGCGAATGACCTTGGTATTGTCTTTTCCATTGGGATTGTTCGTATTGGAATATTTGTTTACGATGAGCACAGGCCGGCCTGCGCGGGAACCGGGAACGATCAGCGACGAGCGGATATCCGAGCCGCTGTATTGGGAGAACAGGTCATCAGTGGCCAGTGCATCTCCATACCCGGATTGATCATAAAAATTACTCAGGTTGTCGACGCCATTATTGCCTATATTGTCAAATTCAACCTCAAAAATGGTTTCAAGCCGGTTGCTGACAGGGAAAGGATTACTCCAGTAGGTATTGAAATTGGCAGCATCAACCAGCGTATAGCCCCCGCTGTTAACGACTTCCAATGCTTTCGAAAGTGCATTGGGCCAATCACCCCTGAATTGATATAACCTTGCATGCAGCGCGTCCGCGACTGATTTGGTGACATAGGTCGAGTTTTTGGACTCATCCGTCATCAGCGTGGTCGCCTTGGTCAGGTCTGCCTCCATCTGATCGTATACTTCTGCAACAGTATTTCTTGCCGGTTTGGCAAAAGGAGCATAAGTCAGCACAAGGGGTACCCCCAGCGCTGTAGGGTCTACCGTGTAGGGCAGGGCAAAAAATTTACTGAGTTCGAGATAGCAAAGCGCGCGTATGGTAAGGGCTTCGCCTTTAAGCTGGCTCACCACAGGGCTGTTCACAATATTGGCATTGATCACGTTGTTTGCTTCCAATATCGTACTGTAAATTTCTGCCCAGGTATTTTGCGCATCACCGTTCGTAGCGATCATAGTATAGGTGAATTCCTGGATATACCGGTTTGAATTCTGTGCGGGATCAATGTAAATATTATCCGCCAACAGATCCCCATCGATGGGTATGGACCTGCCGAAAAAATCGACCTGACGCAGGCTCGAGTACATACCATTGACTGCAGTTTGCATGGAATTTTCATCCACTATGGCTTCCGAATTTGGAATCTGGCTGGGCGGTTTAAGATCGAGATATTGCTTGCTGCAGGCGCCCAAAAATATGGAACCGATCACCAGCAATACCAAAATCAGTTTTTGATGCTTCATATCGCTATTCATTTATTTTTCTTAAAGATTTATGTTCAAACCAAAGGAAAATGTCTTTTGGAGCAGGATCTGCAAATCATTGAACCCGTTGATCGGTTGTTCCGGATCAAAAGTAATATTGGGGTCAAAGGTTTTGGTCCACAGGTTGGTACCCCTTAGATAGACCTGCACATTATCAACCCCGATATGACTCAGCAGGCGCTTGGGTAACTGGTATGACAGCACGACATTCCTCAGCCTGATATAATCGCCTTTGTAGAAATACCTGCTGGAAGTGGTATTGGATTGGGATTGATTGCCGGCGATATATTGCGGCACATCCGTCTTATCGCCAGGTTTTTTCCATCGCCTGTCAAATGCTTTCTGGTCCTGGTTCAACGAAAAAAAAGCGCCGTCACTTTCATTCAGGAATCCCCAGGTATTTAAAAGCAGGTTTCCGTATTGGTAGTTAAACTGTGCGCTAAGTGAAAGTCCTTTGTAAGTAAACGTTGTCGTAAATCCACCGAATCCTTTTGGCGAAGCGCTGCCAATGATCGCGTTTTGAACCTGGGTTACATCTGTCGTCATGGTTTTTTTTGTTCCGTCCGTATACCATCGTCCCTCCCCCGTTTGCGGATCGGCACCAGCCCAAAGGAAAGTGTAAATGGATTGGACATCCTTACCTACTCTGATGATATAAGGCAAACTGATGATGTCGGCATTATTATTCAAAGCCGTTACTTTATTTTTATTGAAGGCCATGTTGAGGGAAATATCCCATCTGAAAGAAGACGTCAGGATGGGCGAAGCATTGAGGGTGAGCTCAAATCCCCTGTTTTGCATGGACCCGATATTGTCGGGATAATTTGTAAATCCTGAAGTCAATGACAGGGGCACATTTTGCAGCAATTGCGTCGTCTTCCGGATATAATAATCTGCTTCCAGGGAAAGCCGGTTGTTGAATATACCCACTTCCATTCCTATATCAAATGGTTTATTCTGCTCCCAGGTCAGGTTCAGGTTTCCCACAGCGGTAGGCACACTTCCCGGAAGTTTATTGTAGTCAGCGCCGAAGCCGTATAACGGACGCCAGTTGTAGTTTCCAATATTCGCATTCCCGTTGGTGCCATAGGATCCCCTTAGTTTGAGTGAGGAAAGAAACGAAAGGTTCGACATGAAATCCTCCTTGTCAATATTCCATGCGGCACCCACCGACCAGAATGTTCCGTACCGGTTATTGCTTCCGAAACGGGAGGACCCGTCATTTCGCAAACTGCCGGAGAGGGAATATTTGTTTTTATAATTGAATTGCAGGTTGGAGAATATGGAAGAAAAGGCATAGTCAGAACCCGAGGCATTGGCCAAAACAGGGTTGCTGGTTGGCGGCAAAGGCAAGGTGGTGAGCTGTGGCACGCCATCTCCGTCGGCGCTGATATTGAATTGCTGTGATTTCTGCGCTTCATATCCCACTTTAAGGTCAGCCGTCAGATTTCCCTCCCGGTCGATCTCTTTGTGGTAATCTAATGTATTCGTCCAAACGTAATTAAATACTCGGGTGTAAAAATTGGTAAACTTGCCACCGTTGGTCACGAAATCGCCAAAAAAAGGATTGTAATAAGATGGCTCTTCAAGGGAAAAGAAATCGAGGCCCAGCCGCGTGGAAAATTTAAGACCCTTGATGATATTGTATTCCCCGGTGAAACCACCCAGCAATTTGGTATTGCCCAATTTAGAATAATCATAGTGTGCTATAGCCAGCGGGTTAAAAATCTGTTCGAAATCATCAGGACTGTAATCATAAGATCCATCCTTGTTGAACGGATGCTGATATGGCCTCAGATAATATGCTGCCAGTACAGGTCCCCTGAAAGTGGCCGATTGTGCAGGTGTGTTCTGGTTGGCATGTGATGCGTTAATAGAAAATCCGATCGAAATTTTATCATTCAGCTTATGTTTAAGGTTAATGTCGCCGCTGAATCGCGTGAAATCAGATCCGATGACAACAGCCTGTTGTTTGAAATAGCCTCCTGAAACATAAAATGTTGTTTTGGCATCTCCACCCGAAGCAGACACATTGTATTGCTGGCTGATACCCTGGCGCGTAACCTTATCGAGCCAATCGGTACTGAATCCATTGTTTGCGCCCAATGCATTCAGGTAAAAATTAATTGTTGCCGTGTCGCCTCCGGTGGCATTGCTCAGGCCCTCGGTGGTCAGTTCGGTATATTGACTTTTGTTAAGCGGTTTGCCGAGGTTGCTCAGGTAAGCGGCATTGCTGAATCCATATTCTGCGGAGGCATTGATCTTCGTTTTCCCGGCCTTTCCCTTCCTGGTTGTGATCAATATAACACCATTGGCGGCTCTTGATCCATAAAGAGATGCGGCAGAGGCGTCTTTCAATACCGAAAGGCTTTCAATATCATTGGGATTCAAACCTGCCAGGGCATTGGAGGTTGTCGTGTTCCTGGAAAAATCCCCTGTGTTCGCGGGAATGCCATCGATCACATATAAGGGTTCTGAAGAGGCGTTGATAGAGCCAATCCCCCTGATCCGGATTTCCTGTGCACCCCCGGGCTGCCCCGACGGAGAAACAGATTGAAGTCCTGCTACCTTTCCCTGCAACATCTGGTCCACGGAAACCATCGGAATATTTTCAAATTCTTTCCCGTCAACTTTTGCCACCGAACCTGTCAGTCGTTTTTTCTCCTGTGAGCCATAGGCAATCACCACAACTTCCTGCAATTTTCTTTCTTCCGTGGATAAGGCAACGGTGATATTCGTTTTGTTTCCCAGGTTCACTTCCTCCATGGCATAGCCAATAGAAGTAAAGACAAGCACCTTTTGTTTTCCATTCGCCGGAATCTGGAATGTGCCATCTTCTTTCGTTTCGACGGCGGTGTTGGTTTCTTTCAGTCTAACGGTCACCCCGCCCAGTGGCGAGCCATTTCTTGAATCTGTTACCTTTCCAGTGATGATGTGTTGTGCAAATAAAGGACCGCAGGAGATGAGCCCCAGGATGATGAGGCCGAATAATTTTCTCATATTGAATTAGTTTTTGAATGTCAGTTGTGGGGAGTACCCTTGGTGAGGTTAGGACAGCCTAAACGGCTTCATCGCTGTATCGGGTATTTGCTTAAGAATCTAAAGGACGAATAAAGAATGCTTAAGCATGAAAAAAAGCATCTGAAGGGTGATGAATTTAGCAGCGGGACAAAAAAAAACCGGCTAAAACCGGTTTCTGTAGAATTGACTTTACTTAAACTTCACTTCTATTTATAAAATGTTAGTGGTTTGAATCCTTGTTCTACATTCACAAATTCCTTGATCACATTTCCGTCCTCATAGATCACAATGAAAGATCTTTTTCTGTCATCCGTTCTTTTTTGCAAAGCCAGGATCTTCGTGATGATAAAGGTCCTGTCGACCCAGGCAAACCTGTCTTCCACTTTCATATAATCCTGCACCGTAGTTATCACTTCCCCCGATTTTAATATGTGAACCGTGCTCACAATGCCTCTCTCCGATACGTGATAATCCTGCGACGAGTCCATAAAGAAATTTATCCAATTTACAGGTAATTTTGCAGTAAAAATTTATTTGTTTTCCACAAGACCATGAATGAAAACATTATTTCTCCATCATTCAATCACTTGTACCAGTGCACTTTCCCAAATGTCGAGGGATCAAAAACAGCCGGATCCAAGGAAGGATCCACTTTATAGTCGTGGTAGTACTCTTTTTGTACGAGCTGGTCATTGACGTAGAAAATAACCTGAGTTTCCGTCCAGCCGCCCTCCAGCTTCACGTGGTTTTCAAACAGGCCTTCTTCCTTCCTTTTATCATCAAACTTGATCATTCTTACCAGCACCAGCTTTTCCTTGTCTATCCAAAGCTGGTTTACTTTTTCACCCGCGCTGATTGCTCCGATCACATAAACATCCTTCCCCTTCCAGGTATCTGAATGGAACCGGGAGAGGTCATAATGAAGCGAGGCAATTTTTTTCAATGCTTCGTCAAAAGAACTAAAATATAGTCCTCCCAATAAGAAAGTAAGGTCATTCCTGTCCAGCCCCTTTGCTTTGAGCTGGCCTTTCTGGAAACTGTACACGGAATCGTTCCTGAAGATGACCGCATTCCCTTCTGAAGGATCACCAAAATCTATTCTGAATTTATCCGGAAAAGATACAGCCTCATACCAGGTTGTTTTATTTTCAACCGTGTCGTTCTTGTAACTTTCAGTCGTCTGCACGAATGTATAATTGCGATACCATTTTCCCTGATAACGGTCATACATCTTCCTGAGGAGTTTTTCGGAATTCATGTCATCCCGAATAAAAGCCGCGCAACAACTGATCAAAAGGATATAAACCTTCAGCATATATTTTTTCTCAAATCTATGGTTAATGAATCATTCTGTAGATAACGCCTCTATTTTTTTTAAGGCATCCTTTAACTCGATTCCTTTTTGCAGCACCGGCTTAAACAGATCTCCTTTCTTTTTCAGTCTGGCCATAATATTGAACATGGTAAAATCGAGTGGACTCAATCCTTTCTTTACTTCTTTCCATTCTAATGGTGTAGAGACGGGGGCGCCCGGTTTGGGCCTTAAGGAATAGGGTGCCGCAATGGTTTGAATAGTCCTGTTTTGCAAAAAATCCAGGTATATTTTTTTCTTGCGCTTCGCCGGACTTCTCTCGAGGCTGGTAAAGGAGGGAATTTGCTTATGCACCAACCCTACCAGTAATTCGGCAAACAACCGGGATTGATCATAAGTGTATTTTGCAGCCAGGGGAATAAGAATATGCATACCCGTTGCACCAGATGTTTTACAATAGGATGGAATGTTCAAAGACTCCAGTATCTCCCTTGTTGCCAGCGCAGCTTCAACAACCTGATCGTAGGAATTGCCATCAGGATCGAGGTCGATGACACACCAGTCGGGATTATCCGCTGAGCCTACCCGGCTATGCCAGGGATGCATTTCTATGCAGCCCAGGTTGGCCATATACATTAATGTGGCTTCATCACTGCAGACGAGAAATTGCTTGGTTTCACCATCAGACTCGCTGACATAAGCGTAGGTCTCGATCCAGTCAGCGACTTTGCCTTCCACATTCTTTTGAAAAAAATTCGGACCGGTAATGCCATTGGGATGCCGGTTGAGCGATTGGGGCCGGTCTTTCATATAAGGAAAAATATAGGGCATTACCTCATAATAATAATTCAACATGGAACTTTTGGTAATTTTTTCCTTGGGCCAATAGATCTTTCCCAGGTTAGTAAACTGCAAAGTTTTCCCCTTGATGTTCCGAGTTACCTCCTTTCCTTCCCCCGGAAGCCAGCCCTGCATAGATTGGGCATCGGACGTTTTTATCGAAGGTTTGTTTACGTTTGTCTTAGCCGGAAGTTTTTGCTTTTGCATGACTATTTTTTTGGTGCTGATGCTGTAGACTGATTGATGCAGGATCACTTAAAATTCTATGCCAGCCTGGTCGACGGCCCGGCAACCAAAGCGCTGAATTTTGTGTATTAAGACCTGATGTCTTGTTATAAACAGCTATACTAATGTATAATAAAGCAGAATGGGATTGGGAAATAAAACCAGATGAAGGCTGGTTCAATTTGCGGCTGAACGAGTTACTGCAATACAAGGACTTGCTGTTGAGGTTTCTAAGAAGAGACTTGATCGCCAGTTACCAGCAGACCATACTGGGCCCCATCTGGGTTTTTCTTCAGCCCCTGTTGACCACCCTGGTTTATTTTATCATTTTTTCAAGAATTGCCCATCTTCCAACAGACGGTATTCCTGCGATCTTGTTTTATTTGCCTGGCACCATCATCTGGACCTATTTCTCAGATTGCCTGTATAGCACTATGAACACGTTTGTTCACAATGCCAATATTTTCAATAAAGTGTATTTCCCCCGGCTGATTTCACCATTAAGTTTAATCATCTTTCATTCTTTCCGGTTATCCATTCAGTTGATGCTGTTTTTCCTGTTGTATCTGTTTTTCCTTTTTGGACCTCATCACATCACGCCATCCTGGACGATATTGCTTTTGCCCATCCTGGTCGCGATCACCGCAGCTTTTGCACTGGGTGCCGGGTTGATCCTAAGCGTTTTTACAGCAAAATACAGGGACCTGGATAATATCCTGCAATTCCTGTTGCGTTTGTTCATGTTTGCCACTCCGGTTGTATACCCGGTTTCCCTTGTCCCTGAAAAATACAAGATCCTGTTTTGGATAAACCCGCTGACGGCGGTCATCGAGACGTTCAGGGCAGGTTTTTTTACGAACCAGGCATTGCCAGCCGGCTATTTGTTGTTGAGCGCATCAAGTGCCATGCTGTTCCTTTTTGGAGGGCTGGTATTGTTTCATAAGCATGAAATCAAAGCCATGGATATTGTTTAAAATAAATCAGAAGCAGATGAGCAGGGTCATGATCAAAGCCGAAAACATCTCAAAATACTATCGCCTGGGTGCGCTGGGATCCTCGACCGTAAAGGAGGATATCAGCCATTGGTGGAACAGAAGATCCAGGTTAGACAGTATACAAAACCCGGATGGATTTCAACCGGCAAGCGGACATATCTGGGCGCTGCGGAATATCAGTTTTGAGGCGGAAAGCGGGGAAGTGTTGGGATTTATGGGGCGGAATGGAGCGGGAAAATCCACCTTATTAAAAATCATCTCCCGCATCACGCTGCCCAGCGAGGGCCGGATACTGGGAAAAGGAAGAACAGCCAGCCTGCTGGAAGTGGGAACCGGTTTTCACCAGGAGCTCACGGGAAGGGAGAACATCTACCTGAACGGCAACATCCTCGGCATGAAGAAAAAGGAAATAGAAAAAAAATTTGACGAGATCGTCGATTATTCAGGCGTGGAAAAATTTCTTGAAACACCCGTAAAGCGATACTCCAGCGGAATGTATGTGCGGTTAGCCTTTGCCGTTGCAGCGCACCTCGATCCTGAAATCCTGATCGTGGACGAAGTACTGGCTGCGGGCGATGCTGAATTCCAGCGAAAATGCATTGGCAAAATGAAAGAGCTGTCGTCACAACATGGTAAGACGATACTTTTTGTCAGTCACAATATGCAATCCCTGAGAACCCTTTGCGACCGGGTCATTGAGCTCGACCGCGGGGAGATCGTGAATGTCGGCGCGCCGGAGGAGGTGATTGAGGAAATTTAAAATGTAAAATGTAAAATATTAAATGTAAAATGTAAAACGAATAAATTCTTCACTTTTATATTTTACATTTAATATTTTACATTTTACTTTTCTATGGAGAATTTATCGAAAGCAATGTCTTCGACAGCAAACCGTTCTACCGCCGAAACCTCGGCCCCCGGCGGGCCCTGGCTACACCACTGAATGAATTTTTCGAGCTTTTCCCCGCTACCACTGGCCATGATCTCTACATGTCCGTCCTGCCGGTTCTTAACCCAGCCTTTTATTCCCAGTGCAACGGCGGCCTTCCTGGCAGATGCGCGAAAAAAAACGCCTTGCACTTTTCCATGGATGACCAGGTATACCGTGGGCATAGCTTGCGAAATGTGAATTAGTAAATAAATGGCTTACCCCCTGCCATCACTTCCTGACGCGATTCATCAAAAGTCACGCGCTCCCCGGTGCGGTAAGCTGCATTGGTCATGATGACCGCGATCGCATGATTGTATCCTGCTTCGATTGGTGCATTGGGCTGGCGGCGGTTTCTTACACAGTCCATCCAATTGCGTACATGCGCCTGCGTTAGTGGATCAGGACCGGTATTGGCTTCGGTACTGACTTTAACAGCCAGCTCATTGAGCGACAGTTGGGGCAGTAAATTGGCAGACAGGTTCATCTCTTTAGCATAATGATCGGTCAGCCCTCCATCCGGCGAGATCTTATAGCTGTCGAGATTTAATGTTCCCCCATTGGAATAATAGATCTCTTTGACATCTCCTGCCGCGTTGGTCTGCCTGGAAGTGAATACCACCTGGAAGCCGCTGGAGGGATCATTCAACGGACCGTAATCGAATACGGCGGTAAGCGTATCGGCATTCTTCCTGCCGTCTTTCCATACGTAGTTGCCTCCGTTCACTGCGACGCTCCTTGGATGCGGCAGGCCGCTGAACCAGTGCACTGTGTCTATCTGATGACTCATCCACTGGGCAGGAATGCCGGAAGAATACGGCCAAAACAGCCGGAACTCAAGGTATTTCCTGGGCCCGACCGGATAAATTCGTAAGCTGCGTGATAATTTGCCCCGCTTCTCCGCTGCGATCCGATCTGCACGATCCTGCCCGACTCCTTAACGGCCTTGAGCACGGCGCGGTTATCCTCCATCGTTTCTGCCAGTGGTTTTTCTGTATAGGTATCTCTGCCTGCTTTAACAGCCTCTACGGTGTGCAGGGCGTGTTGGAAATCCGCCGTGCTGATCATCACCGCATCCACCTCCCTGATGGCATACAAGGCATCGTTGTTGACACAGGCCCTGATCTCGTGATTGAATTTCTGTTTCAGGTAGGCCTGGCCTTCTTCCCTGCGTTTTTTCCACAGATCAGAAACTGCGATGATGTCGAAATTAAATTCCTTGTATGAATCCAGGAACGCGGGAATATGTGCGTCCTGGTGCCGGTTGGAAAAACCAACCACACCCACGTTTACCCGGTCGTTGGCGCCCATGATCCGCTCATATGAACTTGCGCGCCATCCCAGCGCGCCAATATAAGCCGCACCACCCGCCATAGTACTTTCTTTGATGAATTCCCTGCGTGATTTTTTCATGTGTAGTATTTTACAATGGACTTAAAGTTATAAATTAGTGAAGATCTTACATGAAATTATTCTCAACAAACAGTAAAAACCTGAACAGTTGTATCGATCATTTAGCCCGCTATGCGTTCTGATCAGCATTTTTTTTGCGAAGCCAATGTTTGCACAGCAGCCAAAGGTGGAAGTTGTGCCGCAATTCAAAGATCACAAGATCATGATACGGATCGACAAAAAATTCTTCGCAGAATTCCTGTATCCAGATACATTGGAGAAACCGGTTTTATTTTCGATCCATGCTCCCGGCGGACAATTGGTCACGAGGGGTTTTCCATTGTTGCCGAGGACCGACGAACCCACCGACCATCCCCATCATGTTGGCCTGTGGTTTAACTATGAAAACGTCAATGGATTGGATTTTTGGAATAATTCCTACGCGATTCCTGCTGAGAAAAAAAAGGGTTATGGATGGATTAAAACAGACAGTATCCTGGAAATGAAAAGTGGAGAGGAAGGAAAATTAACTTATAGCGGGCATTGGGAAAATCAATCGGGAGAGATCCTGCTCCATGAAAAAACAACTTTTAACTTCAGGGCTGACCAGGGCTTGTATTCCATCGACAGAATAACCCAGCTGATTGCACTGCAGGATATCTCTTTTCCCGATACAAAAGACGGTCTGCTTGGATTGCGTGTGGCGCATGAACTTGAATTGCCTTCCGCCCAGCCAAAACAGTATACAGACAGTCACGGGAATATTACAAAGGTTGCCGTGGATCCCTCGGTCAGTGGCAACTACCTCAGCAGCGAAGGGAAAGCAGGTGACAGCGCCTGGGGCACCAGGGGCAGATGGTGTATGATGTATGGAAAAATGTCGGGCGACAGCATCAGCATCGTCATCATCGATCATCCCTCCAACCCAGGGTATCCAACCTACTGGCACGCGCGGGGGTATGGGTTATTTGCCGCCAATCCGCTTGGGGAAAAAGTTTTCAGCAATGGAAAAGAAAACCTGAATTTCAAATTGAAAAAAGGAGAAACGGTTACGTTCCGTTACCGCATCGTGATTGCTTCCGGAAAAAGAAAGTTGGATCCGCAGGCCATCGATCAGATGGCGGACGCGTTTGCGCACAGCAAATAAAAAGGTTAAGTTGAGGCGATGGGACCCCAAGCTTAACCTAACCCTTACCCATAAGCCCTAGCCTTGGGTAGCCTTAACCTCGGTTCAACCCTTACAATGCCAAATGGATATTTGCATTCAGGGAATATTCTTTATTGATGATCGAATAGATTGGTTCAACACCGATGCCAATCACTTCACTCAACGGATAAGTATATCTTAGTCCTAATCCCGTTTCGAAGGTTGACAGGTTCACAAACTGTGGTGTTACCACCAAATAAAGTTTATTCACGATCTTAGCCTGGCCCTTCAGGTAAAAAGAGAATCGCAAATTGTTGGCGTTGTTGTTGAATTTATCGGAGCCGGGATCCGTGCGAAACCATTGCATTTTGGATCCCAGGAAATAACTAAATCTGCTTCCCTCCTTATTCCATTGGCCTGCTTCCAGACCAAAGCCAAATGAAGAACCCGGTTGGACGATATAATACATCGTTACAGACTGGAACGACGATATAGAGCAGTCCTTGCAATCTTTTAATTGCGCATGACTGACGAAAAAGGATAAAGTAAATAAGGCCAATAGACAGGCCGTTTTATTCATTTTCCTGGACATTTTTTTTGGTTTAGGGTGTGATTAAAATATATTCAAGGCGCAGGTAAACATCATGGCAGATGAAAACATGCAAACGTTTTTTAATCAGGTCAGGAAATTGAATGGATCGTTTTGTATCTTCCAAGGATTGGAATAGAAGGCTTTAGCTTGCAGAAAAGGGAGTGCGCGTTGTGATCAAGGTTGCAAGAGCTAAAGGCTGATAACAAACCTAAACATTTTTATTGGTTTCTAAAAGCGTTCCTGCTGTTTTTTTTATTTGCTGTTCATCGAGTACCCGGCCGTGTACTGTATGGCCTCCAGGGCATTGGCCAGGTAAGCCAATGGGGCATTCCAGTTAATGGCAATTTCATTGGATGCATAGGCGCAATCATCGTCAACATAAGCCGTTTCAGGCTCTTTGAAGGGATAGTTGCAATGATCCTGCATGCCCGGGTTAGGCCCTCCTACCAGCAGGCCCGGAACAGGTTCAATAATACCGTCGGCTACTGACGGCCGGTGATGGGGATGCATGGGCGACCTGCTGCCTATGCCCGTTATGAACGCATACCCGGTGGCATTCCTGCCCAGAAGATAATCCAGGTTGCTGAGCGCGCCGTCGAGAAATTTTTTGTCCTTCGTGATAAGC
>Ga0193728_1000126_pt1 | contig 32396 bp, 30 predicted proteins | sample U1c1metaG_FD_143037 | JGI IMG/M metagenome (GOLD analysis project Ga0193728, IMG submission 143037) | Soil microbial communities from a riparian zone of the East river system, Colorado, United States - U1c1 | ecosystem: Environmental > Terrestrial > Soil > Riparian zone | place: USA: East River... | reverse complement strand
CAAGCCGAGTCGGCACGCAAGATCGATGTCTTCCGGAGAGGCGACTCCCTCATCGACCAGTCGCACCGCCTCGATGATGAAGGCGTGGAGCACCCGGTTGACCGCAAACCCCGGGACGTCTTTGACCCGAACGGGCGTCTTGCCAAGGGCGCGACACATCTCAATCGTGAAATCCACACAGTCAGGCGAGGTTTCGAAACCTGGGATCACCTCGACCAGTTTCATGCGAGATACGGGCGAGAAATAGTGGGTACCAATAAAAAAGGGACGTCGAGAGGCTTTTACGGTCGAGGCGAGGGTGGAGATCGGTATCGTGGAGGTGTTGGTTGCGAAAATGCAATCAGCGGGGCAAATGCTATCGAGCTGCGACCAGACAGAGGTCTTGACCGATAGGTCTTCGAACACCGCCTCCGTTACATACTGACACGCCGCGAGCTGCTCAAGACGGGTATCTGTTTGGATCCGGTCGAACGCCGGTTTCACCTGGTCCAGTCGGTAAAACCCTCTTGCTACGCCCTTTTCCAGGACCGAGCGTAAGCGCTGGAGAGCGGACTGCAGGTGCTCCTGCTTCTGGTCGATTAAGGTGACCTGGCGGCCCGCTAGCGAAAAGACGAGCGCGATTTCAGCGCCCATGAGTCCCGCCCCGACGACTCCGACCTTCTCGTTTGCAAGTACCATAGTTCCCTCAGCGACCCATCCACCGGGGTGCTCGCTTTTCGACGAACGCGCGCGGCCCCTCTTTGAAATCCTCCGTGAGGATGATGCGGTCCTGCGCCTCCTCACTGAGGGCACGAAGCTGTGCGTCGGTCTTATCGAAGCACCAGCGCGCGACTCGCAGACTCTCTTGGACTGCAAGCGGCGCATTCGCGCAAATCTCGGCGGCAAATTCGATGGCCTCAGCAAGCACCCGGTCCGCTGCAACCAGGCGATTGATGATGCCGAGTTCGTAGCACCGGCACGCCTCGAGCGGCTTTCCCGACGCGAGGACCTCATTAGCCAACTGTCGGGGAAGGATCCGAGGCAGACGGTAAAGTCCACCCGCCGCCGCAATCAACCCACGACTCACCTCAGGAAGTCCGAATTTGGCATTGTCGGCCGCGACGATGAAATCGCAGGCCAGTGCAATCTCAAACCCGCCGGCAACGGCGGTCGCCTGTACCGCGGCAATCCATGGCTTGGTCCGCGGTACATGCACGAAACCAGCGAATCCGCCCTCGGCGGTGAATAGAGATTTGAGGCGGCCGTTGGAGACTTCCTTGAGGTCGGCCCCTGAGCAGAATGCTTTGTCACCCGCGCCGGTGATGATGGTCGCCCAGACCTCGGCCATTCTTTCGGTTTGCTGGACTGCTTGGCCGATTCCCTGTGCGACGTCGCCATTGACTGCATTTCTTGCATCAGGCCGGTTAATGGTCACGAGAGCCAGGTGCGGTCCCACGAACTCAAGGCCTACTGCCTCGTTAGGAGACTGAAGCGTCATAGGGCGCCTCGCTGCGACACCTGTTCCAGCGACAATGGCATAAAGGTTCCTCCACTGGCGGCCGGATCCGTACCCCGGTATTTCTTTGACTTCCATCATGGAATCTGGTTTCGGTGCACTTCGTCCGGCCCATCTGCCAGCCGCAGCAAACGCGCGGTCGCATAGAAGGCCGCCAGGTGATGATCGTTGTTGGTTCCGCCACCCCCGAAGAGCTGAATGGCCCAGTCGACGATCTGACAGGCCATGTTGGGTGCCGCGACCTTGATCATGGCGATCTCCTGGCGGGCGGCCTTATTGCCAACGGTATCCATCATCTCTGCGGCGCGCATAGTGAGAAGTCGGGATTGGTCGATCAGGATGCGTGCCTGCGCGATCCGTTCGAGCGTCACCGTTTGCTCGACCAGGGGACGCCCAAAGGGACGCCGGAGCTCTGCCCGACGGCACATCCGTTCCAGCGTGCGCTCCGCCAGACCCGCCAGTCGCATGCAATGATGAATGCGGCCAGGACCCAGCCGGCCCTGCGCGATCTCGAATCCGCGGCCCTCGCCGAGCAGGATGTTGCTCTTCGGCACTCTGACATTGTCGAACAGCACTTCAGATGCTCTGTCGGGCACTCCATAAAATCCAAAGACCGGGAGGGCACGCAGAACGGTCACGCCCGGGGCATCTTTGGGTATCAGGATCATCGACTGCTGACGGTGCCGGTCGGGGTTGTTCGGATCAGTCTTGCCCATGAAGATAAAGATCTTGCAGCGGGGATCCGTAGCGCCCGTCGTATACCACTTGCGCCCGTTAACTACATAGGAGTCGCCATCGGCAGTAATCGAGCTCTGTATGTTCGTGGCGTCGCTGGAGGCGGCATCGGGTTCTGTCATGGCGAACGCGGATCGGATTTTCCCGGCGAGCAAGGGCTCCAGCCACGCCTTCTTGTGTTCCTCAGTCCCGTATCGCTCTATGGTCTCCATATTCCCGGTGTCAGGGGCAGAGCAGTTGAAGACCTCCGGCGCCAAGTGCGAGCGGCCCATGATTTCACACAGCGGGGCATACTCAAGATTCGTGAGGCCCGCACCGCGGTCGCTGTTAGGCAAGAACAGATTCCAAAGACCCGCCGCTTGGGCAAGGCCCTTCAACTCCTCGATCACGGGCGCCACCTTCCACGGCCCCAAACGCTCAGATTCCTGATAGAACCGGGGCTCGTTGGGGTAGATGTGACTCGCCATGAACCCCAGAAGTCGCTGGCGCAGGTCCGTAGTCTTAGGAGAAAAGCTTTCCATCGGGTATATGCTCTACAGTCGTTCGACAAAGGTGGCATTCGCCATGCCACCAGACTCACACATCGTCTGAATCCCATAACGGCCGCCAGACCGATCAAGGGCGGTGAGAAGATTGATCAGCAGGCGGCCACCCGATGCGCCCACCGGATGACCGAGTGCGATCGCGCCGCCAAACTGGTTGACCAGATGGGGATCCACGGGAAATTCCTTGAGCCATGCCAGGACAACCGACGCAAAAGCTTCATTTACCTCAAAGGCGCTGATGTCTTGGAGCGCGACACCTGCCCGCTGTAGCAGCTTCCGAGTGGCGGGGATAATGGCTGTAAGCATGAGCGTGGGGTCGTCGCCGCTGACGGAGAAATGGGTGATCGCTGCCTTGGGAGAGAAGCCGAGGCGTTGTGCCACCGATTCCTCCATGACCAATGCTGCAAATGCCCCGTCGGTAATTTGACTGGAGTTACCTGCAGTCACATTCCAGCCGATCTCGGGGAAGCGGCGGGCGAGTTCCTCTGTTCGGAACGCTGGCTTGAGAGCACCGAGCTTTTCAAGCGTCGTATCGCGGCGAATGCCGTCATCCATCCGAATAACGCATACTCCCTCGGCAGTTGGCACCGCGATGGGAATGATTGGCGACGTAGTGAGCTTCTTGTCCTGCGCGGATGCCGCGTTCACATGTGATGCCAGCGCGAATGCGTCCATCGCTTGGCGATCTATCTTCCACTTGGAGGCAATGAGTTCGGCGCTCACGCCCTGGTTTACATATCCCTCGGGATACGCTTTGAGCAGCATTTGCCCGAGGTTGTCACGTCCCATTCGGTTGGCCTTCATGGGAACCGTGCTCATCATTTCAACGCCGCCGGCAATCACGACATCGTAAGCACCGGCGATCACGCCCTGGGCCGCAAAATCCACCGCTTGTTGCGCGGAGCCACACTTCCGATCCAGTGTCACGGCGGGGACGCTGGCTGGCAAACCTGCGGCAAGCACCGCTTGGCGGCCGATATTGCCCGACTGCTCGCCGACTTGGATCACGCATCCCGTGATCACATCTTCAATCAATGCGGCCGATACCGACGTGCGCGCCATCAGACCCTGCAGGACCTGTGCATAGAGGTCCACTGGGTGCAGCCCTACCAACTGGCCATCGGGCCGGCCCCTTATAAACGGAGAGCGGACGATGTCGATGATGACGGCACGGCGGTTGGCCATCGTTTCTAGCGCCGTAGTGTCACTGAGAGGGACGCGGTCTGAAGTTGCATGTAGGGCAGCTTGGTCACGCGCAACAGTTGACTAACGCGTTCCAGGTCTGGATCTGAGAAGAAGGGAAAGTAGCGCTTCAGCGGTCCCGCCTTTCGCATTTTTATTAGATCGGCCTCCGGCATGAGCGCGCGCAGAATCAATTCATCGTCGTCGTTGGTTTCGTAGCGCTTGCGAAGCTGCTCGATGGTCGGCTGTTCCGGGGGATTGGCCAAGACTCCCTTCGCGCGGGCGGAGGTCATTATCTTGTCGAGGACGTTTGGATCGATGGGCGCGACCGGCACTCCGTAGTGGCCCGCCGCATACTGGACTACCTCGTCGGGCACGACCGCGTAACGTTTACCATTGACTACATTGAGCACCGCTTGAATGCCCACCAGCTGACTGAACGGCGTGGCCATTCCGGGGTAACCCAGTTCCTTTCGGACAATGGCAACCTCGCGAAGGACATCGTCGAGCCGATCGCTGATGCCGTGCTGGGCCAGTTGGGCTTTCAAAGTGCCCACCATCCCGCCGGGAATCTGGTGCTGAATAGATAGAACGTTGTACTCGTTGTGTTGATTTACGAGGAATCCCGCCGCCTTGCCTACTCGCTCGAAGTGCTCCGCAACGGGCGCAAATTGCGACTTATCGAGTCTGTGCTTGTACCCCAAGAGCTCAACGTTGTTGACCATGATCTCCGTGGAAGGCACCGAAGGCCCGTTCGCCATTGGCCGGCTGGCCGTGTGCAGGATGCTGACGCCGAGGGGAATGGCGTCAAGGTAAGCCTTGGCAGACTGCCCCAAAATATTATTGGCATGGAACTCGATGGGCTTGCCCTGCGCCTGAGCTAGCATCGCAGGAAGCAGCGTTGAAAGTCGCTCTTTCTCGAGTACGCCAGCGGTGTCGTAGAGAAGTATGGTGTCGACATTTGGTGACGAGGCGAGCTGTCGAACTTTGTCCGTGTAATACGCATCCGTATGCACGGGCGACAGCGTAAACATGATTGCGCCTGCTATCTCCGAACCGAACTCCTTGGCGACAGCGGCGAGACGCAGCATCTTGTCGATGTTGAAGAGGACGTCGTAAATCCAGAAGCTCCGTGCTCCGTGCCGATTGAGCTGCCGCATCCAGGCGTCCATCAGCGCATCAGGTGTGGTACCGAACGTCACTGAGGCGTTGGATCGCATGCCGCTTCGGAGAGTGGTCCGCGGCATCGCTGCGACCAGCGCATCCATCATTTGCCAAGGGTTTTCGCGGCAGTGACGAATGAGAACCTCGAAGTGATTGGAGCCCGTGAGATCGATCACACGAAATCCGGTGCGATCGAGGTGGCCCGCAACGGGCAATGCCATCCCTGCTTGCAGGCGCATGCCCCACAGGCTCTGCTGCCCATCGCGAATTGTTTCGTCGAGAAATTCAATTTCAGCCATTAGCTATTGCCTCTGCACCGCGAAACGACGGCAGGAGAGTGTCCTCGAGCCATCGCGTGGTGATCTGGTTGCGGCGAAAATCCTGGTGGTCAACGATGACTTTCAGGAGTGGGATGTTGGTCGGGACGCCTTCGATGACGAATTGATCGAGGGCCCACCGAAGCCGATCGATAGCCTTCGCGCGCGTGCCAGCGTGCACAACGAGCTTCGCGATCATGCTGTCATAAAAGGGCGGCACGCTCACACCGCTCCTGAGCGCGCTATCGACGCGAATGCCATCGCCGCGAGGTTCTTGCCATTTGGTGATTCGTCCGGGCGTCGGCATGAAATCACGCTGTGGATCCTCTGCAAGAATCCTGGCCTCGATGGCATGACCGTTGACTTGGATGGACTGCTGAGTGAGCGGGGGAAGGCGCCCGCTCGCGAGCTCAATCTGCATCCGGATCAAGTTGCGTGCGGTGACTTCTTCGGAGACGGGGTGTTCAACCTGGATGCGCGCGTTCACCTCCATGAAAGAGAACTCTTCGCGATCGACATCGTAGAGAAATTCCACGGTGCCGGCGTTGCGATAGTTAATCGAGGCCAACAGATCGGTCGCACATTGATGCAGTCGTTTGCGAACTCGCGAAGGCAAAATCTGTGCAGGAGACTCCTCGATCATCTTTTGAAAGCGACGCTGAACCGAGCAGTCTCTTTCGCCGAAATGGAATGCCCGGCCGGCACCATCGCCCATCACTTGTACCTCAATATGCCGCGCAGTCTCCACATATCGCTCGAGGTACAAGGTACCGTCACCGAAGGCCTCCCTCGCCGCAGTCGCCGCCACGTCGAAGTTACGTCGCAAGGTATCGGCGTTACGCGCGACGATCATGCCGCGGCCACCGCCGCCGGCGGAGGCCTTGGTGATCACGGGATAGCCGATTTGATTTGCGATGATCAGCGCCTGGGTGGTGTCTTGAATACTCTGGCTGCCGACGGTGATCGGTACACCGGCCGCCTGCGCAGCGGCACGTGCTGACAGTTTATCGCCGATCTGCCGAATCGATCGGGCAGTTGGGCCGATGAACGTGATGCCTTCCTCCTCACACAGCTCCGCAAGTTCCGCACGCTCCGAAAGAAAGCCGTACCCGGGGTGAAGGAGAGAGCAGCCGGTCGCCTTCGCCGCGTGGACGACCAGGCCGGTGTTTAGATAGGAAAGACGCGGCGCGGCGGGTCCAAGCACCACAGTCCGCGAGGCCTCAGTGGCCGGCACGCTATCGATGTCCGCTTTGGAGACACCTAGCACTGTTTCGATGCCCAGCAGGCGCGCGGCGCGGATCACGCGCAGCGCAATCTCGCCGCGGTTGGCGATATAAAGCCGCGTTGTTGAAGGATTGTGCGTCACGGCTCAACAAGAAAGAGCGTTCCGGCCTTGCCAGCTTGGACGGTGGTAAAGAGCTTCATTACCTCAACAAGGCAGACGTCGGTGTCCGGCGTGACCTTTTGTCCGACCTCAACAAATGGCGGTGAGCCGGGCTTCGGGGAGCGATAAAACGTTCCAAGGGTGGGCGATTTGATCTGCAGCCAGCCATCGGGGATCTCGACTGCAATCGGCGCCTTCGGCGCAGGGGCCGCCGTCGGTGCAGCTGCAGAGGCAGCTGAATGGGGCCGGAAACTGAGAGGCGCAAGACTTATCGAGGCAGATCTCTCAATCCTCGGCTCGCGATCTTTCGAAAGGACGATATCAACGCCGTCCATTCGCAAATGCATCTCGCGCCAGTCGCTGCGTTCAAACGATCCAATGAGTGCCTCGAGATCTTCGTCAGGCAGCTTCGACATGCGGGTTTCCTTTCTGCGATAGGTGATAGCGAGCGGCGGCCAGAAGTGCGGGAAGTCGTGGGTAAGTAACGATCGTCGTGATATGCGCTCTGACGGCCGCCTCCATCGCGGCACTGTTGGTCGAGAAGATCGTTCCACGAGCTGCGCAGCCTTCCGGAACGGCGGCACAAGCCGCCTCTATCACTCCCAAATCGTCCGGGTTATCGATGCGGTCAAAATCGACGATCTGCATATCGCCAGGGGGCTCGGCGCGCACGCGTACCGGGGAGAGTTGCTCGCACCACTCGAGGAGGCGAGCGAAGGCTGGCTCGTCCTCTTCACGCCGAGCGAGGACCTCAAGCATGCCGTCGTATATCGAGCCGGTGCCGCCATCAACCGTCAACAGGCGGCCCGCCAAGGCGTCAATAGTGCCCGGACCGCATCCGACGACACAGGGTTTGCCAAGCGCTCGTGCAACCACCGCGGCGTGGGATGTCGTGCCCCCCTGTTCGGTAACGGTGGCAGCGGAGGCTAGCATCCCGTGCAAGTCTTCCGGACTGGTGGTTGCGCGGGCCAAGACGACGGCAGCCCCGTCTTTCGCCATACTTTCTGCCAGGTCCGATTGCAGTACGACCCGGCCTTGGCCTATACCCGGCGAGGCCGCCTCGCCTTTGGCGAGGATCGTCGCCCCATCGGCCGCGCCGTCAGCGAGCCGGGGAGTCAAAAGTAGGCGAACCTGCTCGGGAGTAACGCGCCGAATCGCCTCGGGAATATCGATCAGCCTTTCGCCGACCATCGATTCAGCAATACGGATAGCCGCATAGGGTGCGCACTTGGCGGAACGGGTCTGAAGGAAGAATAGCCGGCCTCGCTCGACGGTGAATTCGATGTCCTGGGCATCCTTGTGAAACTGCTCCAGGGCCCTTGCGGACGACAGGAGTTGCTGAAGCGTGTCGGGCTGCTGGGCGCCTAATGACTCCAGCGCCACGGGTGTATGGGACCCTGAGACAACGTCCTCTCCTTGAGCTCTAGCCAGATATTCTCCATAGGCGATGGCCTCCCCGGTGACCGGATTGCGACTAAATAAAACTCCGGTACCGGACTTGGCGTCTGCGTTTCCGAAGACCATAGCCTGAACCGTGACCGCCGTACCCAAAGCGTTGTTGATGTTCTGGTGTTTCCGATACCGCTTCGCGCGTGGCGAGTTCCACGAATCGAATACCGCCTTGATCGCCGCCAGAAGCTGCTCGGTGACATCGGTGGCAACCGATCGCCCAAGAGCTTGCTCGATCTCCTGCTGAACTTCAGCAGGACTTCCGGAAGAGTCTCTGGGCTCCGAGTGCAGTACCACTTTTCCAAAGAGGTGCCAGAATCGACGATGGACGTCACGCGCAAACGCCGTATCGGCCCATTCCTCCGCGAGGACTGGCTCGGTCTCCGGCGAAATGCCCAGGTTTAAAATAGTGTCCATCATGCCGGGCATGGACATCGAAGCACCCGATCGCACCGAAACCAGCAAAGGTCGCGGTCCGCGTCCGAACTGGCGCCCCGTCTCCTGCTCGAGCCAAAGAATTCCACGGTGAATGTCTTCAACCAACTTCCCCGGTAGTTCGTTGGCCTCGAAATACTCCTGACAGCATCGTGTGGGTATCACAAAAGCTGAAGGTACAGACAAGCCTAAAGAGCGCATGCTCGCGATTGACCACGCTTTGGCACCGACCAGCTGCTTATCCGGCAGCTTGTCGCCATCGATTAAAATGACCGAGTGAAGGTCTCGGCTGGCCACGATTATTCTTCCCGACGCCGCTTGTCGAGAATCCTCAACAGGTCCTCCTCCTATTCGAACCATAGAGTGTGGTAGCTCAGAACGCGCGTGCTGCTAACCCATTCATGGGCACCCGCTTCCGCCTTTTCCAGTGCAGCACTGAGATTCACGCGGTAATACGCGAAGCGCGGCAAGGCAGACTCGAAAATCCTGAGGAGACTGTCAACGTCGTCATTGATATCGCCGAGGTCCGCGATGATTTCCATGTCGTACTCTCGATCTGAGTGATCGTTAGCGACACGTGCTCCCCGCGTGTCAATGGTCTGCCAGCGAGTGATCAGGGATTTCAAATCTGCATTGATGCTCTCAAATCGATCATAGGCGGTTCGGAAAAAATTGTCGGATCGAACAGCGTCGAACTGGCGGGAATAGTCGAAGCGTAAGGCCACTTGCGCAAGCGGAGTGAGGAGGTACTTGTCCCCGTTGACCAGGAGCCGTCCGCTAGCCGTGGCCGTCTCTACGAAATCGCGCACTTGGTCGGCATCGACACCGGTAACCGACGCAATCTCGGCAACCGTCGCGTACTTTTTCACGGCCACACCGTGCAAGATTTCAGGTAAGCGATTCATTTCTCAATTCTCCTTAGCCTTCCGGGCAATCAAGCGCTCCTTTATGGATCGGCGCAGGATCTTATTCGCGCTGCTCTTGGGCAGTTCGGGCCAGATTTCTATGTTCTTTGGACATTTGAAGTGCGCCAGGCGCTGACGAGCATGCTCTAGTAACTCTGGTGTACTAAGCGATGCGCGGCCCGCTACGACAGCATGTACTCGATCCCCCCATTTTTCATCCGGAAGACCCACCACGGCGGCTTCAGTGACTCCCTCAAATTCCAGCAGTACCTCTTCCACTTCGCGCGGGTAGACGTTGTAGCCTCCGGAAATCAGCATGTCGTTCTTTCGGTCGAGCAGGTAGAAGAAGCCATCTTCGTCCATTCGCCCAATATCGCCGGTGTGCAGCCAGCCGCCACGAAACGCCTCGGCCGTCGCTTCCGGCCGATTCCAATAATAGGCCATCAACTGCGGCCCGCGACAAACCACCTCGCCGACTTCGCCCGGCGGCACGAAGGCACCCGACTCATTCAAAATCGCCACCTCAACGCATGAGAACGGGCGACCGCACGAGCCAATGCGATCGTGGTGATCCGGCGCCAGGTACGTGATTACCATGGGGCTCTCTGCCTGACCGTACGTTTGGGCGAATATTCGGCCAAACCGGTCTTCTGCGCGTTGCAATATTGATGGTGCGATGGGTGAGGCTCCGTAGGCGATCCGCCGGAAACGCAGGTCTGCGCGTTCGAGGCCGGGCTGCTCTAAGACCATTGCGAGCATGGTGGGCACCAGGAACGACATGGTCGCCTGCGTTCGAGCGGCGAGGTCCAGAAATTCCGCCGGATCAAACTTCTTAAGCACGACCGAATGGGCGCCCCGAACAACTGCGGGCAAAAAGAAGGCCCCCGATGCATGAGCGATTGGGGAGGCGTGGAGGAACACGTCTGAGGCACTCAGATCCGGGACCAAATCGCTCAGGAATGACAGAAGTTCGGCCAGCTCACCGCGTGTAGTGAGCGTAACTGCTTTTGGCCGACCAGTAGTGCCGCCCGTATAGCCAAGCCGCAGTGGCTCATCGAGCCCACGATCGAATGCACAGACTCCTGTCCTCGCCGAGCAGAGTAGTTGCGCGACCATAGACTCGTCGATCGAGAACTCAAGTTCCGGGAAACGAAGCCCATCCGCACAAATGACAGCACGCGAACCACTGTCGGTCAGCTTGTACAGATGGTCGTCGCGTGTTTCGCGAGTGTTGAGCGAGACGCGCACGAGACCGGCTTTCGCGATGGCGTAGTAGGCGACGAGACACTCGATGCCGTTCGGTAGAACTACTGCTACACGATCTCCCTGCTTCAGTCCCAAATCGCGCAGCGCGTTTCCCAATCGGTCAGTCAGCTCATCGAACTGTCTGAAGGAGACCGTACGCGAGCCTTCGCTTAAACAGGGTGCGTCCTTGAACTGAAGGGCCGAGCGCTTGATAATGGAACCAATCTGCATTTGCTAGAGGCCTCGCCCTTTCACCTGTCTCGAGTGGATTTGCTCCAATCGGTAGAGCTCGGCACAACGCGGATCTCGAGCGTGATACTTGACCCACGTCTCGCAAAGGTACCGATAGGGAGGCGCGCATGATTGGGGCGTGAATTCCCGCGCCGCTCGGTTGTACTGCGCCAGCGTTAATACTCCCCGAGTAGTTCGATATCGGTCTACCTTGGAATCCAGTAGCGTGGACCCGCGCACGATGTCTCCTACGGAAGGTACGAAATCATCGCCCGCAAGCACCGAATAGGGCAGGGGAGTTAGAACGCGCGAAGGCCGATTGGAATGCTGCATCATGCCAAACGGGGACGTCTGCTGAGTCGGCAAGGAGATTGAACCGACCAATTCACCAAGTATCGTGTCGGCTACCTCGTCATTGAGGAGGGGGCGAAAACGCTCCGCGCGGGGATCGATCTCAAACCAGTCTTCGACCTCGAACACCCCAGCCACATGCGCCAAGTCCTTAATGATGGCGTAGTACATGAGGGTTCCGGCGTCCACCAGCTGCTCGCGCGACCAACTCGCCATGCGGGCCCACAATCTATTGGTGGCCTCCTTCAAGATGCCTGTGAGCTCTTGAAACGTGGCTGTCAATTCGGCACGCGAGGACATGCCAACGGGAATGAAGCCCTCAGATAACACGTCAGAAGCGTACAAGCCCACGGCCGCCAGACGATCCGATGTGAATTCGGGCTTACATTCGAAGCTACCCCAGTCGTCTACAATGTGAAAGTGACAATCCCGGACCGACATGGGGACAGTGAGATTGTTATAGGGAACCTTTTCGGCGACTCCATCGAGCCACGGCAATGAAGACTCGGCTAAATCCATGAAGTCTCGTACGATGAGCTCGTGGTGTTCATCCAATCGATAGGGACCCGAGTTGTGCAAACTGATGCGGCTCTCACAAGAAATCAAAAAGCCGTACTGGGACGCAGTGGCCATGAACGCGTGCGCTGCTGAGTGCAGCTCATCGCCCGGCTCGCACGAAAACATATCCGCACGAAAGACTTCCAAGCGCCGATCCGGCTGAATCTGTGCCCGGTGCCCATAGTCTCGATTTGTGATGTGACCATCATTGCGGTGCCAAGAAAGTTGGAATCGCTTCCAGAAGTCCATCACATACAAAATGTCTTCCAACGCATCCTGCGGGCGCAACATCCCCATTGCCAGCAACCATTCGCGCCCGAGGAGGTAGAATGCGGGGAGCGCCCATCCAAGCTGGGAATTCTGGATTTTGATGCCCATATTTCGACTGCGATCGGCGATCTCCTCCGCTCGCATTTGACGTTCGATTTTTCGTAGAAGGGTTGGGTATCGATAAAACGCATTCAGATAGGAAAGCAAAATGTACGCGGACACAGGAAACAGTTTGGATCCTTGCACCGTACGAGTGAGGCATAACCAATAGGTTTCGTCGCCGACAGATTGTATGAGCTGATTTGCCTCGAGTAGCTGGACATATGTGGGGCGAAATTCAGCTGATCCTTGCGGCAGGGTGCTCACTTCGCCAGCCTCCAAACAGCGGCGACCACGTCGGTACCCCTCTGGTAGTCTTCCGTTGTTTTGGCCGTCGCACTCGTCTCGATCTCGATACGGTCGCCCTCCCGAATGCCCTTAACCTTCGCGTTCATCAGACAAGGTATGCCGTATTCGCGCGTCAGAATTCCAAGGTGCGAGCGCACCGTTCCCCCGGCACAAACGACGCCGTGGAACTGCTCGAGAATGGGTGCGGTCAATGTCCCCCCGCTATCGTCGATGATCGCTATCAGCTCGCGCGGTACCCCCTTGTCCATCAAGTGCAGTACTTTTTCGCTGTTTCGGATATAGCTCGCCGTACCGATAATGTTTGCCGCGCGCCGCACCACGTTGTCACCCTGGCCGCAGCGAATTCGAGCGGCGTCGCTGTCATCTGTGACGGCGTCCGGGTGGTCAAAGCTGAAATCAGCATCCGACGTGGAGGACTCGTCCTTCTGATAGATCGCAGGGCGATCTCGCACGGACAGCATTGAGGACCATCGAAATCGGTGGCCGGAGTCCAGTATGCCGAGTTCAATTGCTGCGAAATCGGCCTTAGTTATGAGCCGATTGCTCGCGGAGAACACGAATTCCCGCCACGGTAACCCAGACTCCGCCCAGCGCCGCCGTACCAAATCACGAACACCATTGTGTGCTGCCTCTGTCAACACAGAGCGAGGCGAGTCGCCGTATCGATCAGAATCGGTGTGAAGAATTGCCATAACTCCCCTTTTAGTAAGGTTGCCGCAGCGCGCCTTGCCCGGACCCAGCTCTTTGAGGCGAAGGATGCGCTAAGACGAGAAGGAAGACAAGATTGTAGTACGAGTATATTGGCAGGCACCCACCCGCGCCGCTCATGCCATAGGGGTGGCCTATTGCAATGGCCCATTAGCCCCGACGCGCACTGGCGATCTACCGTCATGCCGGCAACCGCGTCCTTCTCCAGACCCGCTCGCTGCGTGGCCTGCTGCAGCGTAGGAGCGGGTGTCGCATTAAAGGCCCCGCTGTATGCCTTAGCAATCGGGTGCGCGCGAAAGAAACCAAGACAGCCTGTCTCATCGAATATTTCGTAACCGCACGTCGAGAAACGTAGAAGCGCAATCAAGATACCAGACAGTTGCTGCGATTACGACTAAAGTTGTTCTACACTATCCTCAGACGATAATTCGGTGTGCAAATCAACGGAAGGTCGGTTGAGAGAAAAACGTCATGCGTGCAGCAGCATCTTCGTCTGGGCAACAACCAAACCGGGCACGGGGACGATCAATGCAAAATTGTCGGTCGGCGGCCTTCTTATGCGCCCTGAGAACTGGATTAAGTCATGAAGATGGCGTGCTGCTCGCCGCCCGAGCGCTTACGTGATCGGGCATGACGCGCAACCTTCAGTATCGCGCGTGGTGTCATGGTAAGCGATGACCGCTCGGTCTTCCCGCGCCGCCTCCAGTCGGGGTGACATTGTTGGTCCGTCCACGGCTCCGGAGGAGCCTGGTAGTACCAGCCGATCCGGGTTAAAGCCGCGTGTGTCCCGAACTAGTAGTCAGGATGGTCATACAATTTTGCTTGACAACCTGGCTAGTGTTTACGTTACCATCCCATCATAAAGACTTGGCGTGAACGAGAGGCGGTATCGGCCCCCGAACACGACCATACAACCTGGGGAGACAAAAGATGAATTCGACGACGTTCAGATCGTTAACGTGTCTTTTGGCGGGGACATTACTTGCAGCGGCGTCGGGGGCGGACAGCACGGCCCAAACAAATGATCAGGCGGTGCGGGTTGCCCAAGCTGCTACTACTGAACGGAACGAGCTTTCGGAGCTGGTGGTTACCGGTACGCGCCTTAGGGTGGAGGCCAACGGCTTCGAGGCGCCCACGCCGGTCACGTCACTCAGCACCGATGCTCTGGCGGCCCGAGCCCCCACCAATTTCGCCGACGCGCTCAACACGTTGCCGCAATTCAACGGGTCCGCGACGCCGAACAGCGGCCTTGGCGCGGTACCTGCGACGACTTCGCGTGGCAACCTCCTCAACCTGCGCGGCCTCGGATTCAACCGAGTGCTGGTCCTATTGAATGGCGAACGTCTTCCGCCGACGCAAGCGTCGGGCGGTGTGGATCTGGATATCCTGCCGGACGCGTTGGTCGAGCGCATCGATATTGTGACTGGCGGTGCGTCGGCCGCGTACGGCTCGGATGCCGTGAGCGGCGTCGTCAACTACGTGCTGAATGAAAAGTTCACGGGCCTCAAGGCCAGTCTACAGGGAGGCACGTCGCGCTATGGGGATGATTCTTCAGCCAAGTTTTCGATCGCCGCCGGCATTGGCTTGTTCGATGATCGGCTGCACATCGAGGGCAGCCTCACGCACTATCTCATCGACGGCATCAATCGAAGCGATGGGTTGGTGCGGCGCTTCGGCGTTGCGGACGCCTACAACGCGTTGGGCGGAAACGGCACGGTTGCCAACCCATTCTATACGGTCTCGAATGCGCGCTACCGCGCGATCACGAACGGTGGCTACATCGTGAATGGCCCACTCGCTGGCTATCGCTTTCAACCCGACGGCAGCGTCGTGCCGTCCCAGCCGGGAATTCCTGCGAACGCATTGGTCGCGCAGGGTGGTGACGGCGCCACCTACCCCGACATCTCCCCAGCTACGCGCGATCGAAACGACTCGGGCTACGGATATTTATCTTTCGACATTGCGCCGAAGCTCAAGTTTCATGCCTCGACTCTGATCGGTCTGTCGCAAATCCGGTCGACAACGCAGCCACCGGTATTCTTTTTTTCAGGACCGAGTTCCCTTCACATCTTCAGCGACAATCCGTATCTGTCGCCTGCGGTCGTTGCAGCGCTTGGCAGCACGACTCAATTCACCATGAGCCGAATGAGCCCGGACTGGTGGGAAAACGTGACGCGCAACAATACGGACTACTACCATGCTGAGACGGGCTTGTCGGGCAGCTTCGCGACCCCCTGGTCCAATGGTAAGGATTGGTACTGGGACGTGAACGATTCCTATGGTGTGTCCAAGCTCCGTTCTCGCGAGAGCGAGGCCATCACGCCGAATGTCTACGCTGCATTGGATTCTGCAGTGGATCCGTCCACCGGCAACATCGTGTGCCGTGCGAATCTCGTCAGCCCGGGAAGCTATCCCGGTTGTCAACCCTTAAACGCCTTCGGTCTCGGTAACGCATCGGCAGCAGCACTTGCCTACATCCGCGGCCAAGAGGTTTTCACAGTCCGAAACCAAATGAATATCGTTTCGGGCAACCTGCGCGGAGATGTCGGCCGCACCTGGGCGGCTCCGATCGCGGTTGCCTTAGGTGTCGAGTATCGTACCCAGAAGCTTGATCAATGGGCCGATTCCGATCCTACCAAACCGCCGAGTTTCCAATACATCCGTGGAGTTCCCGCGGGCGCACTTGAGTACAACAGGTTCAACACCGGTGCCGCCTCGGGTAAGGTTAATGTGAAGGAAGGCTACACCGAGGTGCAGGTACCGCTCGCTAAGGATGTGCCGTTTGCCAAAGCCCTGGATCTGAATGGTGCGGTTCGCTACACCGATTACAGCACCAGTGGAAGCGTCATCACCTGGAAGGGGGGACTGAGCTGGGCGCCTATCGATGCGGTGCGCTTCCGTGGCACTCTATCGCAGGACATCGCTGCGCCGGATCTGTACGATCTGTATGCCGGGCAACAGATCGTCATTGCAGGTCTCCAAGACGCACACACGGGCGTTACCTCGCAAACGACCAGCATCGCGGGTGGGAACTCCGGACTTACGCCGGAGAAGGCGAAGACCTTGACGATCGGCACGGTCGTCTCGCCGCTGCAAGGCTTCACGACCTCGATCGACTATTACAAAATCCGAATCTCGAATGCCATCACGACTATTGGTGCCGCGCAGCTCATCGCGGACTGCGATGCGTCCAATGGTACGAGCCCGGAGTGTAGCCGCATCATTCGGCCACTGCCCTTCAACGACCACTCAGCGGCGAATTATCCGACACAAGTCATCACGTCGCCGATCAATGCGGCGCAGCAAAACCAGTCGGGAATCGATCTGGAAATGCGCTACCAGACCCCGCTCTCCGACTTCATCTCAGGCTGGGGGGGCAATGTGTTCGCCGATCTCTACGTTACCCACCTGTTGAAGGAGGAAACGAAGTCCACCGCAAATCTGCCGTACCGCCTTGATCTGGGTTACGCGAGCGGCGACATCTTTTTCCCGAAGTGGAAAGGATCGATGACGGTCGGCTATCGAAACGGTCCCTATACGGTTCAACTGCTGGAGCGAGCGACCGGCAGCGTGGGAAAGAGCGATATCCAGGTTTACGCACTCGGACAAAATGTTTGGGAAAATGTGTGGTACACGAGCATTACCGGGTCCTATGACTTCAGTGACCATTTCGAAGGGTTCCTGTTCGTCAACAATCTCTTCAACCGCCTACCACCGGTCGGAGCGCAGGCCACGCATCCCGGATTCCAGAACACGTACATGCCAATGTACGACATCGTCGGCGCGTACATTACTATCGGACTGCGTGCGAAGTTCTAGTAAGAAGCTGCCTCATCCACCATTAACGGATTGTAGCGGCGCATGATTCATGCCGCTTGAGGGATTACGTGGACCTCGCAGCCGAGATCATTGAGTCTGCGCACGAGCCGCAAGATGGCTTGGAGCGGTCACGGCTGGAGAAGTCATCGGCGCCGAGATCGCGGTAGGGATACCGTTTTTCAACATGTGATAGGCAGCATTGAGCATGGAGGCGGCCACCGCGAGGATGGCTTTCTTGGCCTAGTTGGGGGGTAGTTGTTTGAAATCGTTGTACAGGCAGAAAAAATCCATTCGTCGACGGCGCACTAACCAGGGCGGACGCACACGAGGCGGAGTGACGCGTGCGCGGATAGTGGCAATGGCTGTCAAGATGTTCGGGAATCGCGGATACGTTAAGACCTCCATGCGCGAGCTTGCCGTCGAGCTGGGCGTGCGGCTGCCCGCGCTGCAAGATTGTTTTGGCAGTAAATCGAGCCTGTATGAGGCCTGCGTCCAATTCGTCACTGATCACACCTTAGCCTTGGTAGCACCCGCTTTGAAAAGGGCCTCCGAGACGATACGAGACGGTGACCTCGGGAACGCGACGAGCGCGTTGGAGCAGTTGATTGATGCCTTGGTCAACGGCCATGCAAGGCCTGGTTCGCAGACCTGGAGCCGATTCCTTGAACGGAGCAATCGCGACGGTGTGGTCGCTGGCGGCGGAATGCTTCGCGACACGGTATGCGGGCCAATTGCCGACGCCAGTGCGAACTTGCTTGCCCTGATTGGCGGCCGTCACACAAATGATGACGAAACGCGGGTGTGTGCCCTATTACTGTTGGGGCAGGTGCATGCGGCGCATTTGATTTGCGACGAGCCGAGCGGCTCTATGTACTGGAGCAAGATCGACGCATCCAAAATCGCCATTATCAAGCGTCAGCTTCGCGAAAACGTTCGCGCCGTCGTGAGAGCCATGACGGCTACCCCGGTGTTGTCCACCTATTCACAACCCAACTTTGATTGGCCTCTCAGCGTTTGATCTGTGCAGCTGCCACCGGAAATCTGTGCGACAATATTGCCCTACCAAAAGGACTATTATATATTTGCAGGATGAGCCACGCCCTCACCACTATTAGAAGTGAGAAATCTGCTGGTGATTCCCGCGAACGGGGCCGACGAAACTCGTGAGACGCGCCACCGTATTGAATTACATTGGACTCATCGCCTCGCTGAACTTTGCCAGCGTGGTGGGGGGGCAGGTGAGCGTTGTCACTCCCTCCGCAAATCTTGTGCCGGCTGCGGGCGACAATTCGCCCGCCAGTGCTGAGCCGAGCATGGCTACGTTACTGAGTGAGGGTGAAAAGATCGCACAACCCACGTGTTTGGTATGCCATGGGCAGAATGGAGCGGGCGGTGTTGGTCCTGCCCTCCGACAGAATGTTGCCAATTCTGAGGGCGTCGTCCGGATGCTGCTGATAGGAGGGGGGCAGATGCCACCAATCGGAGAGAAGTTTACCGATCGAGAGATTGCTGCCGTTGTTACCTACGTCCGAAACTCGTGGGGAAATCAATTTGGTGTGGTTAGTCTGTCCGACGCGGCAATCTATCGTAAGTCTGCCAGCGTCCAGTGATTCATTAGTTAGATCGAGGTCCGCGATACGTGCGTAAAAGATTGAAGCAGCTAGACGGCGGGAGCCGACGCTAGCTCTTTTGCCTCATACAGAACTGCTTACCAGCGAAGAGGGTCAATCGATGAAAAAGCGAACTAATTCCAAAAACGTCGGCTCCCGGGGAACAGCGAAATCGTCTGATTCGTCTTCTGTCGCCGATAGGCGAGGATTTCTAAGGGCAGGATTAGGCCTGGCCGCTGCCGGTGGGGCGGCTGGTTTCGGCGCGTCGGAAGCAATGGCTGGAGCGCCGCACCTGACTGAGAAGGACACCGGAGGCCACGCCGACTACGACGTAGATGTTGTTGTGGCCGGCTCTGGAAATGGTGGTATGTCATCCGCAATCGCCGCTGCCAAAGGTGGAGCTCGTACGTTACTGATAGAGATTAGTACCCAGATCGGTGGAAACTCCTTGATGTCCGGTGGCATTCTGCATACGGCCGGGCAGAGGACATGGGAGGACTACAACAAATATACGCTCGGCTTGCACGATCAAGTGCTCGCAAAGGTTTACGTAGAGACGTTCTGGAACGAATACATTCCGTGGCTCCAGTCGCACAGTGCCTACATGAGCCGACCCACGCCCGAAACTCCGGGATACTTTGGGGATTGGCACTTCGGCAAGGGGGAGCCTGGACAACTGCGCCATAAACTGTATTTCGATAGCCTGGTTAAGGCTTATGAGGGCGCCGGCGGCAAGCGCCTCATGCGGACGCGCGTCATGAAATTACTGGTGGACTCCGAAGGGCGCGTTATGGGGCTTCGCGCAAGGGTTTGGCGCGATTCGCCGCGTGATGAGGATCAACGCTGGATAACGATTCGTGCCAAGAAGACCATAATGGCTACCGGCGGCTGGACTATGGATGGTGAGAGGAAGGCTACATTCTTAGGCCGCGATGGATACATGTCGCAACAGTACTGCGGACCCTTTGGTTCGGGCGAGGGTCAGAATATGTGCGAGGCGGCCGGCGCAGGCCTCAGCAAGAGCGGCTGGTCAAGTTTCTGCGGCGGCACGCATGCGATCACTGCAACACCTCTGATGAACGCTGACATGGATGCGATGTTCAAGCTTTGGGACGAAGTGCCCCCTGAGCACTGGCATGACACCTACTTTACAGGCCGTCTCTATCCTCCTGGTTGGATCGGAGTATTTCCTCAATTCGGCATGGCCTCACGTGGCATCCTAATCAATAACCGTGGCGAGAGATTCATAGACGAGGGCAGCCCGATTCACGCCCGGTATCCACGCATCAGCATCAACGTGGTCCGGCAACCCGGTGGGTATGCTTGGGTAGTGGTAGACAAGGTCATCTTCGACAAGACACCGGGCTCTGATGCGGTTGTGAAGAAGATTATCGCGGAAGGCGGATCTTGGGGTACGCACGGGAACGTCATCATCGCTCAATCTCTAAAGGAGCTGGCAGACGCACTTGGCCAAGCGGGTGTCTATCGCGGTGCGTTCCTGAAGACCATCGAGGAATACAACCGTGCGGTGGATAGCAAGACCCAGGAAGACCTCGCCGTGTCGCACTACACCGGGAACGATTCTGGTGGCTATGCCATACGAACTCCCCCTTTCTATGCGATCCCCATCCGCGCAAACCCGTACGTTACGTTCGGTGGTGTGCGGATCAATGAGCACGGACAGGCACTTGATCCTCAAGGCGTTCCCGTGCCTAGCCTTTATGCTCCACCGCCACTGGGGGGCGGCATTCAAAACGAAATCTATGCGGGCGCAATTGGTATGGCGGGCGTCTTCGGCTATCTGGCAGGCAAGCATGCCGCGCAGGCACTGAAAAAAATTGGGACAGGGAAGTCTTCAAAGACGAGCACCAAGGCAAACGAGACAAAGGGCGCTCACACCACTACTACTTAGCTGGGAGCTAACCGCTTGCAAGATCAAATTCGGGCACGGCGACACGCCGCTTTAGGAGAATCCGATGAAAATGAATTTTGATATTTTGGCTGGGCAGACGATCGCTGCGGCCATGCTTCTTGCAGCGGTCACTGTAGGTGCCGATGTCAAAGCGCAGAACACACAACCTTCTGCGAAGTCCGCTTATTTAATTGCGCTGCCGACGGACGCGCTAAAGCGCATGAGCCCCGTCGACAAGCTGGTGGCCATTGAGGAGATCAAGCAATTACCGTTACGGTATGGCAGGTGCATCAGTCAAAAGGACTGGGCATGCGTGCGCGGTGTGTTTACGCCCGACTTTACGATGAACGGGCGTCTTATGGGCCCCGAAGGGTTTATCAATGTAATGCACATGGCTGGGACCTATGACAGAGTGGCCACAGTCCTGCACATGCATGGTATGGAGATCGAGATCCTGTCTCCAACCACGGCTCGCGGCATAGTCGCGGCAGACTTTGCCTTCTTTTATCCGCCTGGGTCACCTCTTCAACCATCAGGGAAAGAGGTAGTTCAGCCCGGTCAGCAGACTCATACGGACACTTATTACTATCAGACGTACACAAGAATTGACGGCGCTTGGAAGATCCGGACTTTGGATCATGTCTCCTTCGACTTGCGGACTGACGTAAGTGCAACGACAAAGGTATTCGAGCGGGCTTACACAACGCCGGACGGAGTGCCCCCGGTGAAGCAAGAAGTCGACAAGGATCCCGTTCGTCAGCAGAAGTAGGTTTCCCCCTAAGGTGCGCGTCGTGCGACCTTTTCGTGCGCCCGGTAGGGCGCACTTTCTTGAAGGCGCAAGGCCTCTAAACACGCGACACGGGAAAGGGTTCACTGTAACGGCCGGCACGACGAAAAGACGAGCCGGGGTGATATCACGGCGGGGCCACGCAAGAGAAGCTGAAGCCCAGTACGAACTCGCCTGTAGAGCATGTGTCCCAGGGATGCCCGTGGGAAGTTTTGGCTAGCAGATTTGGACCAATCATGCCTGGTCCTTGGGAGGAGCTATGTCGAATCGCCGCAGCTTTGTGTTAGGGCTTACCGCTGGTTTGCTTGGTGCCCATCTTCGCGCCTTCGGATCAGAACCGCCTCCCTCACGCGCGCGCACCAATCTCGTTACGGGCTTTTTCAAGATTGGCTATTTCCAGAAGCGCAAGCCGGGCATGTCGATGGAGGAGTTCAAAGAGTACTACGAGAAGAGCCACGTTCCTCTGACCTGCCAGTGCCTCGCGTATAATGCAACAGAGTATTCGCGCAAATACCTGACGGCCCGGCCGGTTAGTTTTATCGAGCGCCCCAATGCGAACTCCGTCGTGCCCGAGTCTTCTTATGATGTATTCGTTGAGGTGAAATTCGCTACGCGCAATGCCTTCGAGAAGGCGGTTGCGAAGCCCAACGATTCGAAACTGGAACTCCTGAGAGCCGACGAGGACAAATTTCTGCTCCGTACCGATCGGCGCATCTACCACGTGGAGGAGCATGTAAGCCCGCTCAGTATGGTGCGGCGCGATCACGCGCTGCATAACCCGGCCAAGGCCACGCAGAAGGCTCAGGGTAAGCCTGCGCTCCGGTCAGCCTCCCTATTCAAGCGCAAGCCAGCGACATCGCCCGAGGAGTTCAAGTCCTATTACGAGAATCACCACGTAGAAATGGGCTACAAGTACATTGTGTACAACGCACACCTCTACTCGCGGAAGTACCTCAAGCCCTTGGACTCTGGCCCCCCTTGGCCTTATGATGTTTTTATGGAGCTGGAAGCCGATAGCCAAGAGGACCTAGGCAGAGTGATGGCCACGTTGACCCCGGCGGATCGGGAGACCATCGCCATCGACGAAGGCAAGTTCATGGACCGTACAGACACCGGCAGACTCTCATTCAGTGTTGAGCAGCACACAACATCGGCGGAAGAGATCAAGCGATTCGCGCAGGCGCGATCTTAGCTACACGCGTTGTCAGATCGATCGGAAAGCATCCGCAGCTCGAATATCTTGAGCCATCCGATCGGGGCCGTGGCTCCGCCAACCAAGACCCATCCTAACTTCGTTCGAATTGATCTTTCTCTCTCCCAAATCAGGCTTTTAGCGACCGTGCAGCGTGACGCCCGGCACGGAAGCCAAATGTGCCGGCGCAGCCGATGCCGCCCATATAGATGTCGCTCTGACCGCTCCCGCCGAGGGGCGGCGGGACATACAGGTTAGAAATCGGCGCACCCTGCGGATCGAGGGCGCGGCCGTCCTGATCCATCCGTATGCCGCCGAACAGAAAATACGGATCCGATCTTACCGGGATGGCGTAGAGCGGTGGCGTGCGGATTGCGTAGCCGCCTGAGTTGTTGCCGGTAAAGTGCGAAACCTCTAGTTCTTCCTGTTTATTTTCATCAACCGCCTTGTTGTACTCCGCAATGGTCCTAAGGAAAGCTCCCTTGGCCACCGAGGCACGCGCCAGCGCGTCGGCAAATTCCGTCAGTGAGCTGGCGATGATCACGTTGCCATTGGTGCCAAGTATTCCGCCTTCGTCGATGATCTGTTTGATACGCGCTTCGGCACCCGGCGTCGCGTCGTAGATTTTCTTGTCGGCAATAAGCCATGCAAAACCGTGAGACTGGCGCGCAATCGCATGCGTGTGTCTCGGATATCTTGCGAGCACGGGACTGCTTTCATCGATGAAACGCTTACCCTCATGGTTGACGAGGATAGCCCTCGAGGGGTTCCCTAATTGCGGGAACGTGCCAAGCCAGCCCGAAGGAACGGTGAGACGGCCCCGCGAGTAGTCAGCGGACCACTCCTCCGGCTTCTTCTCGCGCCAAAGTTTCAGCATGCCTTCCATACTGCCGGCCAACAGGGGCGTGGCTGTAGCGCATGCCACGTTCCCGGAGAAGGTCGACCAGCCGTGCTTGCTCATTCCCGCGCCAACAGCCTGACAGATCTCGATGCCTTCTCCGGAGGAGAACGGACCGCACATATGCTCGGCGAAGTCCCCAACCGGACCGCCGAGATACTTCTGCTTCTTCTCTCCGTCCATGAGCCAGCCGCCGATGGCCATGATCGTCTTGCGCGCGCGGATGTTGATGAACCTTTGGTTCTCTTCTTTCGGCGAATCCTTCCAGGTCTTCACCCGCACACCGATGACACGGCCCTCGGTATCTGTGAACAGCTTGACTACACGCGTCTGCAGCATCGTCTTGCCGCCAGCAGCAGTGAAGCCCTTCATCAAGCTATCGAAATACATCTTGTGACGGAGCTGCCCAGGCTCACCGTGGCCGAGCATCCAGTCACCCCAGTAACCAATCGTTTCTGGCGTGGGACGGCTGATATAGGCGTTCTGTGACTGAAGCCAAGGGATATATTCATTCCAGAAGGTCTCGACAAAGACCTTGCCCAGCACCTGATCGTGCATCCCGAAAGAGAACTTGTTGTAGTCTTCCCAGGTACGCTGGCCCGCGGTGTGCAGTACACCACCAGACATTAGCGTGTTTCCTCCGACTTGGATGCTGATTTCCAGCACCAGCGTCTTTGCACCGCCGGTCGCGGCCGCAAGCGCCGCCGACATGCCGCCATTACCCGCGCCGCAGACGACGACATCAACGGTCTGATCCCATTTCACCGGGCCGCCTTGAACAGGCGCTTCGGCTACTGCTGCAGAGGCGCCAGCAGCAGCCACCAGCGATGCCCCGGCAGCGAGACCGATTCCCGCCTTTAGAAAGCTGCGCCGAGCCTCGGGTGTCGCGCTCTCCGGCTCGCTAGTCTGGATGGCGGCAACTTTGATACGTTTCGAGTTCTTCGATTCGGTATGTTTCTTCACTTGCAGCGTCCCCCATCATCCAGCGAGTCCGATCGGGTAAACCGAGCGTGCGACTGATGTAGTTGTGATGAATACTCGTGTTCGAGATGCGTGCGAGGAACAACGGCGCGATATATCGCATGCTGATCATTCCCAGGAAACTTCTCGTTCACGCCAGCCCTTAATGACAACGCATGGTAACGTGAAGTCTGGGCCGGTTGTCAAGCAAAATTGTATGACCATCCCGACTTATTGAGATAATGAAAAGATTGGGCGGGCGAGTCTGGTTACAGGAGTTCACGATTATTCGCAGCTTGTGCCAACACCGCGGCAAGCCGGCTGGGAAGCCGCATCCTGTATTGACCTCCATCTGTCTATATCAGGTCGCCGGCAAGGGCATCTGCCGCCGTTAGAGGCCGCGATTTCGTAGGACAATATCGTGTGGCACTGCATTGACTCGAAGGAGCCGAAAGTGCTAGCTTCAGCGCACGCGTACGCCACGCAGCAACGCTTTGGGGACGTCTGGAGCCTTCATAACAGCGTAGGTATGCGCGACATAAAGAGTATCTGTATTCAACGCGAGGGGGGCGATCCATGAAGGTTCTTTCGAAGCTCGTATCTGTTTTCGTTATGTCCGTGTGCGCGATGGGAGTGTCGCACTCGACAGAAAGCAAGGCGGCAGGCGCGGAGGACGAGGCGCAGATCAAAGCGCTGTTCGCCGACTTGATGAAGTCAATCATGTCGCAGGATACCAAGGCCGTCGTAAGCCACTACGCACCTCATGGATTTATGTACATCGATGTGAGTCTGCCACGCGCGTATTACGGTATCGAAGGCGCGATCTATACGTGGGATGCTTATTTCGCGCTCGTCGTGCCGGGATCCGTCAAGGCAGAAGCGACCGACTTGCATGTAACCGTCGCGGGTGACGGAAAGTATGCGTTCGCATATCACTTCGATCATTACCAGGACAAGTTGAAAAATCCCAACCCTTCTTTGGGACATCTGTTGGACTTCACCAACCGGGCGACATCGTTTCTGGAAAAGATCGACGGTCGCTGGTACATCAAGCTCGAGCACAATTCGTTCCCCTTGGACTTGGCCACCGGAAAAGCGGACTGGAAGTCGACAGACGTCCGTGAGTTGCCCAAGCACTAGGGTCGATTGATTGAACGACGGCAAGGGATAAACCGATGAATCGTTTAGCTGGCAAGGTCGCAATCATCACTGGGGCAGGCTCCGGCGTGGGAAGGGCGTGCATGCAGCTTTTCGCAGAAGAAGGGGCTTGTGTCGTAGGAGTGGGACGTACGCGCTCTTCTCTCGAAGACTCGATTGCCTCGCTTTCGGTGGGTCCGGAGCGGTCTTTGATAATCACGGCTGACTTGAGCAAGGAGAGTGCCTCTACGGAGGTATTCAATGCCACTAGGCAAAAGTTCGGGAAGCTGGATTTGGTGATAAACGCTGCCGGCGTTGGCTACAGCTGGCAAGATCAAAGTCCTGGCTCGATGAATGATTTGGCCAACACGACGGCGGAAAAGTGGCGAGAGGTGATGGCGATAAATCTCGACTCGTGCTTTTACATGTGTCGAGAAGCTGTAAACACATTCAGGAAGCAAGGCAGCGGTGGTGCCATCGTCAATGTTGCCAGCATATCTGGTATGTTGGGTCTCGCCGGCGCCCATACCTATACCGCTGCCAAGGCCGCCATGATCAACCTCACGCGATCTATGTGTGTCGCCTATGCCAAGGACAACATCCGCGCAAACTGCCTGGCACCGGGTTTCATTGCCACACCCATGGTGGCCTCGGTGTTGAATATATTCGACGATCAAGCTACCGCGGAACACATAACGCCGATGAGGCGTCCGGGCACAGCCAGAGAAATGGCGTATGGATGCTTATACCTCGCCTCCGATGAGGCGTCGTACTGCAATGGTGCCGTTCTAGTCATCGACGGCGGGTCGTCCGCTCGTCAATAATGCAGGTAAGCGGATGCCCATTCATCAATTCATGTCTCTAATCAACGCGAAGCCAGGCCGCGAATCCGAATTCATTGAGTGGTATAGCAAAACCCACATACCTGAAGTGCTTCAAATTCCGGGCTTTGTAGGTGCAAGACGATTTCGCGTGAGCCCCTCGCAGTTGGTAGGAATGATTCCGCCGTGGGAATACCTGGTGATTTACGAAATTGAGGGCACGTCACCTGCAGGCGCGCTCGAAGAGCTGGGTCGTCGCATTGCAAATGGAATGAATATTAGCGACTCATTCCGACCTGACGTGGCTGCGTGGACATATTCACCCCTCGAGACAGCGTGATTACAGATGCTATGTTTAGAGCGTCGTATTGGCGCGAAGTCCTTGAAGGCCTTTGTCTCCACCGCAACTTTCGCGAGTAGAGACGGCCAATGCGGGTTGGGTGCTCTGAGATTCATCTCGAAGTCCGCGATTTGCTTGAGGCGCGAGATTTTTACCAAGACAAAGTGGGCTGCCAAGCAGAGTCTGGGTGCCCAGATGGCATTAGGTTCAGTCTGGCTGGGTACTTAATAAATTGTAAATATAGTGAGCAACTGGGGAAGAATGGACAGGTCGAAGCGACCTATCATCTGGTTCACTCCAAATATCTGCCGATGGCCCACCAGCTTGATTTCGGCCCGACTCAATGGCGAGAGCTTGCAAAGCGGCTGCTACGCCACGAAGTAAGGCATACACTCAGTCATTCGCAGGATCCAAAGGCTGCCGCATCCGAGCGATCGATCCTTAACTTTTTCGATCCGTCCGGCAACGCCCTCGAGGTACAAACTTCGAGCAACGCACTGCGACCGCGGGGACTGTTCGGGCTCACACTGCGTTGGCTGCCATGGGCGATACTTGCAATTCTCGTGATGTGTGGTCTTTGGCGAGGATACACATGGGAGGATGACTTGAGCTCGGCGGGACAATCCGTCGATTCAAAAAACATGCGTTGGTGATCGTCACGTTGCGGGTATATGTGCGTTCTATTCTTTCAACCCCGCAAGTAGAGCACCCCACCTAGACCCCTTGGCAACCCAGATCAAGTCGCCACGCAACTCACCGGGGCGAGTATCGGCGACATACGTGTACACGGGGCGTCCCGAGTACGTCCATGCCTTAACCGCACCGGGGGTTTTCGCCGCGGCGTGATCGAGTGGCACCCACCGCGAGGGATAGCGTACGGGATCGGGGATTATCACCTGCGACCAAGTGCACTCATCGTTGTTGCCTCCTGAATCATTCCTTGGAACTCTTTTGTCGAGCGTTCATTCCTATCTGGCAGTTTTGCTGTTGGCGTAACGATCGATACCGCGCACGGCGGTCCCTAGGTCAAGAGAAGAGCCCCACCTTCGATGCTCTGCGCCGGAGACGCGCTTCGTCGTCGACATTGCCGCCAGGACTTAGGTTGTAGTGTTGCATACGCGTCAGAAGTGCAAATCTTGGTCCGTTGCGTTCCAGCATTTTTCGTGTGATGTATGGCGTAAGGTCATCAACAGGCGGGTGATACCAGCGATTGAAATAGACCACCAAGCTTATCCGCAACCCTTGGTTTACTCTGGGCACCGCCCCATGCCAGGTATTCCCGTGCCATACGATCATAGAACCCGCGGGCGCCTCGAGGGGAACGAAGTAGCGCGCATCGGTTGCTTCTGCGTATGTGGGCGAACGGCAGAGCTTGTGACTTCCGGGAACAAAGCAGATCGCGCCGTTTTCACCAGTATAATCTGTCAATGCCCACGTTGCGTTCGCCACCTGAGCATAGGCGGGATAGGGAGCTATGCTCCCTGTCTGATTCTGATCCGCGTGCAGAGGAAGATATTCGCTGCCAGGGCCCTTCACGAAGCTCGACAAATGATTCAGGATGCAGCTCTCTCCTAGTAGATACGTGATCAGCGCGAGTTGCGAGCTATTCATCAGGGCTTGCTCGAAAATCGGGTCCTGCGTAAGCAGGGTGAACTCCGGCTGCACCTGTCCGAAGGGCGATTTCAGGGTTCCATGACTGGCGCCGGTCGCGACGTCGATGGGCCTAGCCAGCCGGTCTTCGCTAATTCGCAACACCGTGTCGCGTAGTTTGTCTATGAGGCTCGGGCTGCCCACCTGACCGGGTTCAAGCACCGTATAGCCATTGGTCTCGAGCTGCTGGACATTGCGATCAAGTCCGTGCGAGGCGATATCGGAAAGAACCCGCGTCCGAGCACGCTCGGCCTCTTGCTCAACCTCATCCTCAACTAGAAACTCGGGGGCGAACGGCAGACCGCTCGAACGACCAATCGCCGACTCCCTGTTCCACTGTTGTTGCACTCGCGTAGTTTGCTTTTTCACAACCATACCCTACGGCCTCTCAAGCGCAGCCGCGTCTCCCATACTGCCCAAGTCTTACTTCGTTACTCGATCCGATTCCGCAACTCCGCGCTTGCATCATCGATTGCAAATCGAACTAGTCCCGCGCCGACGCCACTTGCTGCTCAGATACGGCTCCGTAGGAGTTACCCCAAGAATTGCGCACAAATGACAGCACGTCCGCGATATCACGGTCCGTAAACTTTTGTGCGAATGGAGGCATCTCGCCCCTGCCTTCAGTGATCGCTTTGACCAGACCCTTGATGTCTGCCAAATTCTGTCGAAGAGGAGGTCCCACATCGCCCTGGCCGGTGGCACCATGACAAAGCTGGCATGTCTTTTTGGCTATCGCTTCCCCAGCGGCCATCTGTTTTGGCTCTGGCGGATCGGAATTCGCGCCAGGCGCTTCTGCGGCGATTGTAGTGAACGTACAAACGATCCACGCGACGATCCAAAACAAACGCACCGAAATTGGTAGCCGCGCTACTGAGAATGCATCGAGTGCATGCGTCGCATTCGCTTTATCTGGCACTTTTCGATCTCCTGGCTACCGTCACGACGGTCTCCTTCAGCGCTGGCCGTCTGACGATCCGCGTCAGTGTTTTCCGATTCCGTTGCTCCCGTTTGCTTTTTCATATCGCTAGATTCCTCCTTGCCACGCTCCAGAGGAGCCCTCGATATCATGACGCTCTGAGGCGTTACCTAGTGCGTTGGCGGAAGCGATCCGTCTGCACCCACAAATGCGCTCTCTCTGTATTTCACGTGCGCCTCGGAGGTTCTACGCAGATCAAAACTGATGTGGTCGTTAGTTTTCAAGCGCCATTTTCCGTCCACCTTGGTGTACGTCCGGTAGTAATAGGTCGGCGTATGAGATTCTTCTCCCGGTCCCACCACCTCCTTGCCCGTCACGGGAAAGTTGCCGCCCATCGAGGCGAACGTGAAGTCCGCGGTCGAAATGCCCCGGGCTAACGTGGGCGATGCCAGCTCGATCTCTTGGCCGCTCACGGTGACGCGACAAAACACTCGGTCGTAGCATCCAGAACTCTTCATATCATCCATGAAACCAGCCCAACCATGCACCCTTGCCGGCCCGTCAAGATAGTAGAAATCCGCCGCGAATACATCATTCTTCAAGCACTGCCAATCCTTCTGCGTGATGCATCGTGCGTAGCGCAGCGCAATCAGTTTAATTTCCTCTATTGCCACAAGCGTATCGACGGCACTCATCTTCTTGAGGCTGTCCTGAGGAACGGCCGCGAGATAGGCCTTTTTGCCATTTTCCGCATCCAGATAAGCTTGCGGAAATGGCGATTGTGCAGCGGCGCTGCTAGACGGCCCTGTTGAAAGGCTTCCGAGTTGAAGTGCGAATGCGGCGAGAACCGCAAGACCCGAGCGTGACATTGAACCTCCTGTGACCTGACTTCCCAAGATAGGCGACGTGACTGGTATCGAACCGGTTCCTAATTGATTGCGGGATGCTAGCGGGACGATCGGAGCTGCCGACAATCGATTCGACGACCGTCTTCGACTGCCGCTTAACTTAGACTTGAGCTCGGCCCAGTTCATATATCAGGCCAACGTTGCAGCTTGCCCCCAGGCGAAGAATTTAGTTTCGTGGAGCTTACTCAAGGCTGATGTCGCCGTCAATCTAGTCCCACAACCTTGTATGACAGTCGCGAACGGGCGCCGGGCGGATGCCTGTAGAAGAATGGTTTAGCCGCGCTTTCGGAGGGGCACCAGGGCCGACCGACTCAAGGGCGCCTTCGAGCATCGGACTCGAAGGTGCCCTGCTATCAAGTGAAGGGGCACCTACTAATGAGTTGGCGGGAGCGATCCGTCTGCACCCACGAATGCGCCTTCTTTGTACTTCACGTGCGCGTTGAAAGTCCTGCGCATATCGAAGCTGACGTGGTCGTTGGTCCTCAGACGCCACTTCCCATCAACCTTGACGTAGGTCTGATAGTAGTACGTCGGAGTTTCACTCTCCTCGCCGGGTCCCACGACCTCCTTGCCAGTCACCGGATAGTTGCCACCCATCCAGGCGTATATGAAGTCCGCGGTCGTGATGCCCCGCGCTAGCGTGGGCGATGCGAACTCGATCTCTTGGCCGCTGACAATGACGCGACAAAAGACTCGGTCGTAGCATCCGGAACGCTTCATGACATCAATGAAGCCTTCCCAACCGCGTACCCTATTCGGTCCGTCCCCATAGTAGAAGTCCGGCGCAAAAACATCATTTTTCAGGCACTGCCAGTCCTTCTGCGTGATGCATCTGGAATAGCGCAGCGGGACCAGACGAATCTGCTCCATTGCCTCCAGCTTGTCGACAGTACTCATCTTCTTGAGACTGTCCTGGGGAGTGGCCGCGAGATAAGCGGTCCTGGCGGTTTCTTTATCAGGTGGCGCCGTTTGATTGACTTGCCGGTTGAACGACTCTTCGGCTTGGCCCCGAGATTGAGCAGCAGCGCCGCCAGATAAACCGATTGACAGGGTTCCCATTTGAAGTGAGAACGCGGCAAGAGCCGCAAGAGTTGAGCGTGACATTGGACCTCCATTGACCTGACTTCCAAGATAGGCGACATGCCTGTTATCGAGCTGGTTCTTATTTGCCCCATGAGAAATATTGTTTGCTTCCGGAAAGTCTAGTGAAGGTAGTAGAATCCGTCAATCTAGTCCCACGACTTTGTATGACAATCTGCGACTGCGTGGCTCTAAGCGCGCGCAGTTCCGCGCCGTGCCGCTTCGATAGCGGCAATGTCGATCTTTTTCATTTTCATCATCGCCTCGAACGCGCGCTTGGCGGCCGCTCGGTCGGGATCGGTCGTTGCGTCCAGCAGCGCCCGCGGGGTGATCTGCCAGGATAAGCCCCATCTGTCTTTGCACCATCCGCACGCGCTCTCGGTGCCGCCGTTGTTGACGATCGCGTTCCAGTAGCGGTCCGTCTCGGTCTGGTTGTCGGTGACGATCTGAAATGAAAAGGCTTCAGAGTGCTTGAACGCCGGCCCGCCATTGAGGCCGAGGCAGGGCACTCCAACCACAGTAAACTCCACCGTGAGCACCTGTCCCTGTTTGCCGGCCGGGTAGTCCCCCGGGGCGCGGTGAACCGCAGTCACGGCGCTGTCTGGAAAGGTCTGAGCGTAGAACTTGGCGGCATCCTCCGCTGTGCCGTCATACCAAAGACAAATCACGTTTTTGGCCATCGTCGGTCTCCGTTGGTGGGTCTGAGGTTGACCCGTCTAGGGTACAACGAAACAGCTACCAAGGATTCGACAGTCGCCCCTAGGCTATGCGCTGCGGCAGCGCTGTTTTGAAGGCGGCTTACGCGGCGCTGCGGTTTACTTCCATCGCAATGCGGGCGATCCTCTTCCTGCGTTCATTTTTGCCCGTCCCTCACAGTTCGATCAAAAAAAACGGCGCTTGTTCGTAGCGGTAAATCGCGCGATGACCCGCCGACGAATACCGTGTATTCGCCCGACGCCCACTCCCACGCATCTTTCTGCT
>Ga0193728_1000125_pt1 | contig 32582 bp, 29 predicted proteins | sample U1c1metaG_FD_143037 | JGI IMG/M metagenome (GOLD analysis project Ga0193728, IMG submission 143037) | Soil microbial communities from a riparian zone of the East river system, Colorado, United States - U1c1 | ecosystem: Environmental > Terrestrial > Soil > Riparian zone | place: USA: East River... | reverse complement strand
GACCGGGGCGGGGGCGGACGCCAAGCAGGCGGCGCCGCCGGGCGGGTACCCCGGCCGCGCCGCCGGCCGGCGACGTCGAGCGGTAGAGCTTCTAGCTTCTGCCTGTCGGGCTGCACGGCTGACTGGGCGGCGGGCTGTCCCGAAGCGGTCCGGGCGCGGCGATGGCTGGGGCCGGCCCCGGGCCGGTTTAGTGCGCGGCTTCGTATTCCTGGATGATTGACGCCGGAATGCGGCCGCGCTCGCTTACCCTGTGACCGCGCTGCCGCGCCCAGGCCCGGATTTCGGAGCTGCGCTCCCGGCCCGGCCCGGTGCGGGCGCGACCGCGGCGGCGGGCCCCGGCTCCGGCGGCGCTGATCCGGCGCCCGTGCTCGGCATAAGGCCCGAAGGTGTCCTGCAGTTCCTTGGCGTGTGCCGAGCACACGTCGATCTCGTACGAGGTACCGTCAAAGGCGAACGAAACTGTCTCGTTCCCCTCGATCTCGCCATCGTGGGGCAGGTCGCACACGACCGTCACCACAGTCTTCTGAGCCATCAGGCAGCCTTTCCCCTGGGGAAGCCTTTTGGCAGGTAAAGATATACCCGGATCAGCCCGGTTGACAATTCCGTATAGGCCGTTTTGCTGATCTGGGTTTCGGGAGGCTGCCGACCACTGTTAGGCACGTCCAAGTATTAGTTACTCTCCGTAATCAGCGTGCACGCTTAGGTGCCGTCAACCCGTTCTGATCTGCCAGATGGCTCGTCCTGGGTATCGAGTTCAGGACCGTCGTCGGAAATGCCTTCAGGCTGGACGCGCTTCGATCTCGCGCGCCCGGCGCGCATCTCCCGGCGGAGGAAGGCACCCACTCCGAACAGGAATGCTGCACATACCAGCAGGGGTGGAGTGAGCACTGACACGTACTTCATCGTGGCGTCCCTCCGATCACTTGCCGTCGATTAGCACGTTACGGTCTGCAATTTTCACGTGAACCGAAGTTCAGCGCAGGCGGCTGGAGTGGTCGCCAGTTCGGCTTATCGCCATTGTCTCGCTGGCCGCCTGACCGGGCGCAGCCGGGTATCGGACGACCGGCGCCGGCCTCCTCCGGCTCGCCGGAATATCACCCGGCATGACTAACTGACCAGGCCAGCGTACTTGCGTCGGCGACCGGGCCGGCTATGTCGGCGGAGCATGGCAGGATCGAGCCTGGCCCGGCCGCCCGAGCGCGGGCCGGGGGCGGCCCGCGGGAGCGCGCCGCCCCTGGCCCCGCAGGGCCTCCCAGCCGGACCAGCACCCGCCTTGGGACCGCTCCCATCCCGCGAAGTATCCAGCTTGCCCAGGAAAGCGACCTCATGTTCCATGCCGACCTGCATATCCACTCCCGGTTCTCCCGGGCGTGCAGCAAGGACTGCGATATCGAGCGCCTGGCCTGGTGGGCGCTGCGCAAGGGCATTTCGGTGGTCGGGACCGGAGATTTCACGCACCCGGCCTGGGCGGCAGAGCTGCGTGAAACGCTCATTCCGGCCGAACCCGGACTGCTCCGGCTCCGTCCCGAACTTGAGGAGCGGCTGCGGCGCACTTCGCCGCGGAGTTGCGCCGGGCACGTGCGTTTCCTGCTCTCCGCCGAGATATCGACGATCTACCGCGGCGGTGACCGGACCCGGAAAGTTCACCACCTGATCTACGCGCCGACATTCGAGTCCGCGGACCGGATCACCGAAGCGCTGGCCAAGATCGGCAACCTTGCCTCGGACGGCCGTCCTATTCTCGGCCTGCCCTCCCGGGACCTCCTGGAGATCACCCTGGCGGGCGGCCCCGGCTGCTACCTCGTCCCGGCGCACGCATGGACGCCGTGGTTCGCGGTCCTGGGCTCGAAATCCGGTTTCGATCTCGTGGCCGACTGCTACGGCGACCTGGCGGGCGAGATATTCGCGATCGAGACCGGGCTGTCGTCTGATCCGGCCATGAACTGGATGTGCTCATCCCTGGACGGCTATCACCTGGTGAGCAACTCGGACGCGCATTCGCCCCCCATGCTCGGCCGCGAGGCGACGACGCTCAGCTGCGATCTTGACTATTTCGCCATGGCGCGGGCCTTCCGTACCGGCGAGGGCCTGGCCGGGACGCTCGAGTTCTTCCCGGAGGAGGGGAAATACCACCTGGACGGGCACCGCAAGTGCGGGGTCCGGCTTGAGCCGGGCGCCAGCCGTGCCCGCGATGGGATCTGCCCGCAGTGCGGCAAGCCGCTCACCATCGGCGTCGCTCACCGGGTCGCTGAGCTGGCCGACCGCCCGGCCGGCTACCGGCCGCCGGGCGCGCCGGGCTACACCAGCCTGGTCCAGCTCCGCCAGATCGTGGGCGAGATCGTCGCCACCGGGCCGGCCAGCAAGAAGGTCGCCACCGAGGTGAGCCGGCTGATCGGGATCCTGGGACCGGAGCTGAGCATCCTATGCGACGTCCCGCTGGCCGACGTGGAACGGGCGGGCGGCAGCGTGCTGGCCGAGGCGCTGGCCCGGCTGCGCCGGGGGGCCGTCACCCGCGAGGCCGGCTACGACGGCGAGTACGGCACGGTGCGGCTGTTCCGTCGCGGCGAGCTGGGCGGCGGGGCGGCGCTGTTCGACCTGCCGGCCCCGGCCCCGGCGCGGGGTCCCGCCGGGCGGCCCTCAGCGGCTGCCCCAGCCCCGGCCCCGGCCCGTCCGGGACCGGGGGCAGACCCGCGGCCGGGCGGCCTGAGCTCGGGCGAACGCGGCCGGACAGAACCGGGCGCCGGCGAACCGGCCGCTGGCGGGAACCTCGGCGCGGACGGGCTCGGCGCGGACGGGCTCGGCGCGGACGGGCGAAATCTGGGCGAACGGGGCCTGGCCGCGCTGGACCCCGAGCAGCGCGCGGCTGTCCTGGCGGCCAGCCCGCTGATGATCGTGGCCGGGCCCGGCACCGGCAAGACCCGGACGCTCACGCACCGGATCGCCGCGCAGGTGGCGGCGGGCGTCCTGGCTCCGCGCGTCCTGGCCGTGACGTTTACGCGCCGTGCGGCGGAGGAGATGCGGGACCGGCTGGCGGTACTGGGCGGGCTGGGCGCTCCGGGCCGGCCGGGCGGGCCGGGCGCCCTTGCTGGCCTGACCGTCACGACCTTCCATGGCCTGGGCCTGCGGATCCTGCGCGAGCTGCACCGGCAGGCCGGGCTCCCGGCCGACTTCCAGGTCGCCGACGAGGCCGCCGTGGCCGAGGTGACGGCCGAGCTGGCCGTGGCCGCAGTGACGCTACCGCTGGCCGCAACAGCGGCCGGGGCCGCAACAGGACCCGAGGCGGGGGCCGGGGCCGCCGGAACGACGTCCGGGGCCGCCGGGACCCGGGCCGGGGCCGCCGGAACGACGGCCGGGGCGGAGCGCGGGCGGCTGGTGGCGGCCCTGACCGCGCGCGGCCTGGTGGACTTCGACGGGCTGATCGAGCTGCCGGTGGCCGTGCTCCGCGGCGACCCGGCCCTGGCCGCGGGATTCCGCGAGCGGTGGCCGGTGATCAGCGTGGACGAGTACCAGGACATCGACGCTGCCCAGTACGAGCTGCTGGGGATGCTGGCGGGCGACGGGGCGGGCCTGACTGTGATCGGCGACCCGGACCAGGCGATCTACGGTTTCCGTGGCGCGGACGTCGGTTTCTTCCTCCGGTTCGGGACGGACTATCCGGGTGCGGTGACGCATCAGCTGAGCCGGAACTACCGGTCCAGCCGGCCGATCGTCACGGCCGCCGTGGCCGCCATCGCGCCGGCCACCCTGGTCCCGGGCCGCGGCCTGCACGCGGTCAGCGGGGCGGCGGCGGAGCCGGTCGTCGCCCATGAGGCCGCGGACGAGCACGCCGAGGCGGGCTGGATCAGCGCCACCATCGACCAGCTGCTCGGCGGGACGTCGTTCCACTCGATCGACAGCGGCCGGGCCGCCGGGGACGGGCACGCCGGGCTGAGCCTGGCCGACATCGCCGTGCTGTACCGCACGGACGCCCAGTCGGCTGCCCTGGGCCAGGCCCTGACCCGGTCCGGGCTGCCGTTCCGCAAGGGCTCCCACGACCTGCTGCACCGCCGGCCGGGCGTGCCGGAGATCCTGGCCGAGCTGAAGCTGGACGAGCCGAAGCTGGACGAGCGGGAGCTGGACGACCGGGAGCTGGACGAGCCGAAGCTGGACGAGCCGGAACTGGACGGGACGCGGACGGTCGCGGGCCTGGTGGCCGCCGCAGCGGCCCGGCTGGCCGGGCGGCCGTCGCGGTACCGGGCCGTGGACATCCGGGCCGCGGCTGAGCTGCTGGCGCCGCTGGCCCGGCGCTGCGGCACGGATCTCGGGCGGTTCGCGACCGAGGTGGCGCTGGGCGCCGAGGTGGACGCCCTCGACCCGCGCGCGGACGCGGTGACCCTGCTCACCATGCATGCCGCCAAGGGCCTGGAGTTCGAGGTGGTATTCGTGGCCGGCTGCGAGGACGGCCTCCTGCCGCTGCGCACGCCGGGCGGCGGCGTCCTGCCGGGGACCGACCCCGGGGAGGAGCGGCGGCTCTTGTTCGTCGCGATGACCAGGGCGCGGTCCCGGCTGCTGATCAGTTACGCCGCCCGCCGGACCCGCCGGGGAGAAGCAGCGCCGGCCGGGGCCTCCCCGTTTCTCCAGGTCATCGGTCAGGTCCTGGCGGCGGACCGGGTGCCGCGGCCCCGGCCGGCGGCGCGGCAGCTGCGGCTGCTGTGAAAATCAGGCGTCGCGGCGCAGCCGGAGCAGCATGCGGGTGTTGCCGAGGGTGTTCGGCTTGACCCGGTCGAGGTCCAGGAACTCGGCCACGCCCTCGTCGTAGGAGCGCAGCAGCTCCGCGTACACCTCGGGCGTGGCCGCGTCGCCCTTGATCACCTCGAAGCCGTGCCGCTGGAAGAACGGCACGGCGAAGGTCAGCACGAAGACGCGGCTGACGCCGATCTGCCGGGCCGTGGCCAGCAGCGCCGCGACCACCTGGTGCCCGGCGCCGCGGCCCTGGTGCGCGTCGTCCACCGCGATGGTGCGGATCTCGGCCAGGTCCTCCCACATGACGTGCAGGGCGCCGCAGCCGATTACCTGGCCGCCGGAGTCGCAGGCCACCCAGAATTCCTGGATGTCCTCATATAGGGTGACTGTGGGCTTGTCGAGCAGGCGCCCTGACGGCGCGTTGGCGTCGATCAGGCCGCGAATGGCCCGAACGTCGCGGGTCTGCGCCCGCCGGACCACGTAGTTAGTGTGCTCAGCGTTCGTGAGCTCAGCCTGCATAGGCCAGCCACCTTCAGGTCAATGTGTTTGCGCCAGCATCCCAAACGCGGCACAGGCCTGGCAATTCGTTTTCTGTACGCAGCGTCACGGCGCAAGTACAAATTGTTCTCCATAGCCCCCCCGGCCTGTCATTCATGCACATCACGCGCAGATCACGTGGCGGCAACTATCGCGGTGACACGCCGTCTGACCTGCGGAAACGTCGGCCATGCCGATCACGGGCCGACGGAAGGAGCAGTATAGCGGGCAACGGGGCGGCCGGCGCCAGCCGCCAAAAACCGTAAGGGTTACGCACGGTTGCCAAGTAAAAAATTTCGCGTTTTGCTCCTTCGAGACTGAGCCTTGCATTAATCTCCAGCCTTGTTGTCACCGTTGCGGCCGGCCCGATTCCGGGCGCGGCGTGCCACGACCCGCCGAGTTCCTGTCGCGTGCTGAGCGTGCCAGGGAGCCGGGGACCCACGTTCCCGGGGTGAATCGGCGGGTCACGGCCCATCCGGGCCGTGGCCTGCCGTAGGGCTCCTCCAGCCCGAACCCGTCAGCTAACCCGGTAGGCGGCCTAGGAGAGGAGACTCCACGTGGAGCGCTTGCCCCGCGGCAGGCATCACCGGTTCGCCCGGATCACGATCGTCACCGGGGCATGCGCCCTGGTCAGCCTTATCCTTCCGGCCGGAGTCGCGGGCGCGGCCAGCGCCTCGACGGCCTCGCCGCCGCCCGCCAGCCTGCAGGCCAAGCTCGCGCAGATCAAGTCGCTGTCCGAGCAGGTCGACCACATGGGCCAGCAGTACGACTCGCTGCGGATCCAGCTCCAGCAGGCCCAGAAGGAAGAGGACGTCGCGCGCCTGACGGCCAAGCGCGACCAGAAGCTGCTGGCCTCCGGGCGGGCCCAGATCGGCCAGATCGCGGCCGCGGGCTACATGAACGGGAGCATGAGCCCTGACCTTCAACTGCTCCAGGACAACGACCCGCAGGTGCTGCTCAACCAGGCCTCCATCATGGCTCAGCTGGAGAAGGAGAACGGCGAGAAGGTCAGCCAGGTCACCTCCGCCCAGACGGCGGCCAACGAGGCCCTGCTGGCCGCGAGCCAGGAGGCGGCCACGGCCAGCAAGCTGACCGCGGCCATGGCCAAGAAGGTCGCCCAGATCCAGGCCAAGGAGAACGTCCTCAACAGCTCGGTCTACTCCCAGGCGCTGAACATCTTCCAGCAGACGGGCAATTACCCCACCCTCCCGGTGGTCGGCAACTCGATCGGCGCGCAGGCCCTCCGGTTCGCGCTGGCCAAGCTGGGTGACGAGTACGTCTGGGGTGCCGCCGGGCCGAGTACCTTCGACTGCTCCGGCCTGGTCATGTGGGCCTACGAGCATGTCGGGATCAGCCTGGCCCACTTCACCGGGGACCAGTGGAACGAGGGCCAGCACATCCCGATGAGCGAGCTCCAGCCCGGCGACCTGATCTTCATGTACGGCCTCGACCACGTCGGCATGTACGTGGGCAACGGCATGATGGTCGACGCCCCGTCGACCGGGCAGGTCGTGCAGATCCAGCCCATCCCGATGAGCGCGGTCGACGGCGCGGTGCGGATCGCCTGACCCCCCCGGCGGATCGCGCTGGCGCCCATCCAGCTCGCGCCCGGACCGGGTTGCGCCAGTCCGGGCGCGAGTGGGCTCAGGTCGGCTTGACCAGCGGGAACAGTACCGTCTCGCGGATTCCCGCACCGGTCAGCATGATCAGCATCCGGTCGATGCCCAGGCCCAGGCCGCCGGTCGGCGGCATCCCGTACTCCAGGGCGCGCAGGAAGTCCTCGTCGAGCTGCATGGCCTCCGGGTCGCCCCCGGCGGCCAGCAGTGACTGCGCGGTGAGCCGGGCCCGCTCCTCGACCGGGTCGACCAGCTCGGAGTAGGCCGTCGCGATCTCGGTGCCGAAGGCCACCAGGTCCCACTTCTCCGCCAGCCGGGGGTCGCCGCGGTGCTGGCGGGTCAGCGGCGATACCTCGACGGGGAAGTCGCGGTAGAAGGTCGGCTCGACCGTCACGGCCTCGACCAGGTGCTCGTGCAGCTCGAGGACGATCTGGGCCGCGTTCCAGCCCGGCTGCAGCTCGACGCCGGCCCGCGCGGCCAGCTTGCGCAGGGTGTCCAGGCTGGCGTCCGGCGTGACCCGCTCGCCGAGTGCCTCCGACAGGGCCTGGTGCAGGGATACCGACCGCCACTCGCCGCCGATGTCGTACTCGGAGCCGTCGGGCCGCCGCACCACCGTGCCGCCCAGGGCGGCCTGCGCCGCGGCCTGGAGCAGCTCGCGGGTCAGGGTCTGCATGGTGTTGTAGTCGGCGTAGGCCTCGTAGGCCTCCAGCATGGTGAATTCCGGGTTGTGGGTGGAGTCAGCGCCCTCGTTGCGGAAGATCCGGCCGATCTCGTAGACGCGCTCCAGGCCGCCCACGACCAGCCGCTTGAGGTAGAGCTCCAGGGCGATCCGCAGGTACAGGTCGATGTCGTAGGCGTTCATGTGGGTCGTGAACGGCCGGGCGTGGGCGCCGCCGTGCAGGGTCTGCAGGACGGGCGTCTCGACCTCGAGATAGCCGCGCCGGCGCAGTTCCTCCCGGACCGACCGGGTGACAGTCGCGCGGATCTGCGCCATCTCGCGGGCCTGCGGGTTCGTGATCAGGTCCAGGTAGCGCTGCCGGACCCTGGTCTCGGGATCACTCAGGCCCCGGTGCTTGTCCGGCAGCGGCCGCAGCGCCTTGGCCGTGATGGCGTAGGAGTCGGCCAGGACGGACAGCTCGCCGCGGCGCGAGGTGATCACCTCGCCCGTGACCCCGATGTGATCGCCGACGTCCACGTCCTGCTTCCAGGCCGCGAGCGCCTCCCCGCCGACCCGGTCCAGCGAGATCATCACCTGGATCTCGCCCGTGCCGTCACGGATCGTCGCGAAGCAGAGCTTGCCGCCGTTGCGGTTCAGCATGACCCGGCCGACCACTCCCGCCCGCTCGCCGGTGGCGGCATCGGCGGGCAGGTCCGGGTAGCGCTCGCGGAGCCGCGCGATCGTGTCCGTGCGCGGGTAGCCGACCGGGTAGGGGTCGGTGCCGGCGGCGCGGAGCCGGTCCAGCTTGCCCAGGCGGACCTGCATCTGCTCGGGCACGGCATCGGCCGGCTGGGGGCCGGGGCCGGCTGGCTCGGGGCCGGGGCCGGCTGGCTCGGGACCCGGCGCGGGGTGTTCGGTCACCTGCCGAGATTACCGGCTGAGCTCAGGCCCCTGTATTGCGCTCGTAGATGAGCCGCAGGCCGATCAGGGTGAGCCACGGCTCGTAGGCGTCGATGACCTTGACCTCGTCGATGACCAGCGGCGCCAGCCCGCCCGTCGCGATGATCGTGACCGAGTCCGGGTCGGACGGCGCGAGCTCGGCGGCCATCCGCGTCACGAGGCCCTCGACCTGGCCGGCGAAGCCGAAGATGATGCCCGACTGCAGCGCCTCGACGGTGCTCTTGCCGATGACCCGGGCGGGCCGGGTCAGCTCGACCTTGAGCAGCTGGGCGGCCCGGCGGGACAGCGCGTCGACCGAGATCTCGATGCCGGGGGCGACGGCCCCGCCGACGAACTCGCCGCGCTCGCTGACCGCGTCGAAGTTGGTGGAGGTCCCGAAGTCGACCACGATGGCCGGCCCGCCGTACAGGTGCATGGCCGCGGCGGAGTTGGTGATCCGGTCGCTGCCCACCTCCCGCGGATTGTCGTACCGCACCGGCACTCCGGTCTTCACGCCCGGCTCCACGATGACCGTGGGGACGTCGCCGTAGTACCGCCGGAACATCTCCCGCATCTCATGCAGAACGGACGGCACCGTGCTGCACAGCGCGACGCCGGTGATGTCCGGCTCGGCGAACATGGCGCTCTGGCCGAGCAGGCCCTGCAGGATGACCGCCAGCTCGTCGGCGGTCCGCACCGGGTCCGTGGCGATGCGCCAGTGCTCGACCACATCCTCGCCCTCGAACAGGCCGAGCACGGTGTTGGTGTTCCCCACGTCAATCGTCAGCAGCATGTCTCTCCAGCGGCGGTGCGGGCGGGGGCGCGCCGGGCCGGGCGCCGAACGTCAGGCCGATGTTGTCGATGAGCCGGGTGCCGCCGACCCTGGCCGCGGCCAGCAGCAGCGCCGGGCCCGCATAGTCCGGGCCGACCTCGGTGAAGGTCAGCGGGTCGGCCAGGACCAGGTAGTCCAGCTCCAGCGGCGGCTCGGCCGCGCTGGCCGCCTCGAGCAGCAGCGCCGCCGCGGCCAGCGCGGCGGCCGGGCCGGCCGGGGCCGCCCGCGCGGCGGCGGCCAGCGCGCGCGGGATGGCCAGCGCGACGGCCCGCTCCCATGTCGAGAGGTACACGTTCCGGCTGGACGTGGCCAGGCCGTCGGCGTCCCGGTGGATCGGCGCGCCGGCGATCTGGATGCCGAGGTCCAGGTCGGCCGCCAGCTGCCGGATCAGGGCCAGCTGCTGGGCATCCTTCTCGCCGAACACGGCGATGTCCGGGCGGGTGAGCTGCAGCAGCTTCATGACCACGGTGAGGACCCCGCCGAAGAAGCCCGGCCGGAACTCGCCCTCGAGCAGCCGGCCCACCGGGCCCGCGTCGACGGTGACCCGCGGGTCGCGGGGGTACATCTCCCGGCCGGCCGGGGCGAAGACGACACTGACCCCCCCCTCCGCGCACAGCTCCAGGTCCTGCTCGATGGTCCGGGGGTAGCGCTCGAAGTCCTCGCCGGCCCCGAACTGGAGCGGGTTGACGAAGATCGACACCAGCACGCTGCCCGCCGGGCCGGCCAGCTCCCGGGCCAGCGCCAGCAGGGACCGGTGCCCGTCGTGCAGGGCACCCATGGTGGGCACCAGCACCACCGGTGCGGTCATCGTGGCCCGCGCGGCGGCCAGCCCCTTGCGGGTCCGGGCGAGCATGGGCCTCACGGCCCGGCCCCGGCCGGGCCGGTCCCGGCCAGCACCTCGAGGAGGCGCTGGGCATCGGGCGCCCCGAGCATCCCGCTGGCCAGGGCGCGGTCGGCGGTCAGCCGGGCCAGGGCCAGGTAGGCGGGCAGCGCCTCGGGGGCGGCGGCCCGCAGCGCGGCCAGGTGGCTGGCCACGGTCTCGGCGTCCCCGCGGGCCACCGGGCCGGTCAGCGCGGCATCGCCCAGCCGCAGCGCGTTGTCGAGCGCCGCGCCGAGCAGCGGGCCCAGCATCCGGGACGGCTGCGGCACGCCCGCCGCGGCCAGCAGGTCGGCGGCCTGGACGACCTGCGTCACCAGGTGGTTGGCGGCGCCGGCCAGGGCGGCGTGGTAGAGGCCGCGGTCCTCCTCGGCGATGAACACCGGCTCGCCGCCCATCTCCATGACCAGGACCTCGGCCACCGGGCGCAGCTGCTCGGGGGTGGTGACGCCGAACGAGACCCCGGCCAGCCGGTCGACGTCATCGGGCCGCCCGGTGAAGGTCATGACCGGGTGCAGGGCGAGCGGCAGGGCGCCGCGGCGGGTGGCGGGCTCCAGGACGGCCAGGCCGTGCCGACCGCTGGCGTGCATGACCAGGCGGCCGGCCAGCTCGGTGCCGGTGGCCGCCAGCCCGGACACCAGCGCGGGCAGGGCATCGTCGGGGACGGTCAGCAGCACCAGGTCGGCGCCCGCCACGACGTCCTGCGGCGGCCGGACGGGCGTGCCGGGCAGCAGCGCCTCCACCCGGTCGAGGGAGGCGGCCGAGACCGCGGAGACGGCCACGATGCGATGCCCGGACCGGCGCAGCGCGGCGGCCAGCGCCGTGCCGACACGGCCGGCTCCCACCACGCCGACGCCGAGCTCGGCGGGATGCGCGGTCTGACTATGGCTCATCTCGTTCCAGCCCTTGCCGGGTACCGGACGGGAAAGCTCAGCATAGCGACCGGCCCGCGGCGGTCCGCGCCGGTCACCGCCAGTCGGCCTGATCGTCATCGACGGTGTCACGGTCGTCCGGGCCCCGGGCCCGGCAGCACCGCTCCAGGTACAGCGCCGCGGCGGTCAGCGCGGCCGCGGCGATCACCGTGCCCGCGGCGGCGTAGGCGTCGGCCCGGGGCACGTCCTTGCCCAGCTGCCCGGCCACGTAGCCGCCGAACCCGGCGGCCAGCCCGCCGATCGCCACGGCCGCGGCCGAGCTGGCCTTGGCCAGGGCGGCCGTCCGGGCGACGGCGATGGGCTCGACCGGCTTGCCGGGGCGGCGCCCCTCCATCCGGGCCTTCAGGTTGCGCCCGACGACGGCCTCGCCGATGGCCAGCAGCGCCAGCGCCGGCACGGCCGTCCAGGGCAGCGGCGGCAAGGTGGCGAAGGTCTCGCGCACGATCAGCCACGCGATCGCCGCGCAGACGACCCCGATGAGCAGCAGGGTGCCGGGGCGGGTGGGAGTCACCGGGGCTCCGGGCCGGGCAGCTCGAGCACGGCTCCAGGCACGCGGCGGACGCCCGCGGTCCCGATGCCCGCGGTCCCGATGCCCGCGGTCCCGATGCCCGTGGTTTCGATGGCGGCCAGCAGGTCCGCGGCCCGCCCCTGGCCCGGCAGGACGGCGTCGGGCGCGAGCTCCAGCCAGGGCACGAGCACGAAGGCCCGCTGCGCCGCCCGCGGATGGGGCAGGGTCAGCGCCGGGTCGGCGCTCACCTCCGCGCCGCAGGTGATCACGTCCACGTCGAGCGTCCGCGGCCCCCAGCGCTGCGCCCGGACCCGGGCCAGCGCGGCCTCGGCGGCCTGGGCGCGGCGCAGGATCTCCGGGCCGGGCAGGGCGGTGACGGCCAGCAGGACGGCGTTCAGGTAGTCGTCCTGGGGCGGCCCGCCGACCGGGTCGGTCTCGTAGACGCCGGAGACGGCCACGCAGCCCAGCTGCCCGTCGGCGCACAGCAGGCCGACGGCGCGGCGCAGGTTCGCGAGCCGGTCGCCGAGATTGCTGCCCAGCGACAGCACCACCTCGCGGCCGGCGGCCCGGCCGGCGGCCCGGCCTGCGGCCCGGCACTCGGTCATGACCGGCTCCGGCAGATGGTCACGCTGACGTCGGCCACGTGCTGCGCCACGGGCGCATGCGGCTTGTGCACGGTGATCTGGACCTCGGCGACCGCGGGGTCGTCCAGGCACGCGGTGGCGAGCCGCTGCGCGAGCGTCTCGATCAGGCCCACCGGCGGCCCGGTGACGATGGCGGCCAGCCGGGTGGCCAGGGCGCCGTAATCGGCCGTCAGCGCCAGGTCGTCCGTCGCCGCGGCGGGCCGGGTGTCGACGCCGAGCACGGCGTCGATGACGAATTCCTGGCCCACGGCGCGCTCGTGCTCGAGCACGCCGTGCCGGCCGAAGGCCCGCAGCCCGAGCAGGGAGATCCGGTCCAGGCTCATCGCGGCCAGCCCAGCCCTGACCCTGAGCCGCGGGCGCGCGCCGCGCACCAGCGCGCGGCGACCCGCACGGCGTCGGCGTTGCCGGGCACCGCGTGCACCCGCACGCACCAGGCGCCGGCCGCGGCGCTCAGCGCGGTCAGCGCGACCGTCGCGTCGTCGCTGCCGGTGAAGGGCCGGGGCGTGCCGTCCGGGCCGGCCAGCAGGCGGCCGATGAAGCTCTTGCGGGAGGCGCCGACCAGCAGCGGGAACCGCGCGTCCAGGCCCGGCAGGCGGGCCAGCTGCGGCAGCGCGGCCAGCAGCGCCCAGTTGTGCTCGGCCCGCTTGGCGAAGCCCAGGCCGGGATCCACGATGACCTGGGCCGGGTCGACCCCGGCCGCGATGACGCCGGCCACGCGGGCGCCGAGCTCGGCGCGGACGTCGGCCACCACATCACCGTAGACGGCCTTCTCGTACATGTCGGCGCTGTGGGCCCGCCAGTGGGTGACCACGTAGGGCACGCCGGCGGCGGCGACCACGGCCGCCATCTTGGGGTCGGCCAGGCTGCCGCTCACGTCGTTCACCATGGCCGCCCCGGCGTCCAGCGCCGGCCGCGCCACGGCCGCGCGGGTCGTGTCCACGCTCACGCACAGGCCGGCGGCGGCCAGCTCGCTGATGACCGGGATCACCCGCCGCAGTTCCTCGGCGGCGCTGATCCGCTGCGCGCCCGGCCGCGTCGACTCGCCCCCGACATCGACGATGTCGGCCCCCGCGGCCGCCAGCTCCCGGCCGTGCTGGGCGGCCGCCTGCGGATCCATCCAGCTGCCGCCGTCGGAGAAGGAGTCCGGGGTGACGTTGACGACGCCCATGACCAGGGCGCGGGGGTGCCGGGGCAGCCCGCTCAGTCGCTCCCGGGTCCTCGATGGCTCCCGGGCCACGGGGATCTCGCCAGCCATAGTGCCAATCTACGATCGTCGCGCCAGGACTGCGGACATTACTCGGGCCGGGGACCGGGGCGCGGCGGGGGACCGCTCATGCGCCGACGGAGCACCCGCCGGCGCAGCTGGTCCAGGCCCAGGCGGCGGGCCGCCCGGCGCACCTCGACCGTGGGGAAGACCAGGAATGCCTCGGCCTCCAGGGCCGCCACGCCGATCCGCGGCGTGTCCCGCGTGTTCGGGAAGACCAGGAACCGGGGCACCCACTGCGGGCCGAACTTGGCGTTGAACTTGTAGAGCGACTCGATCTGGAACCACCGCGACGCGAAGATCAGCACCCGGCGCCAGGCCCGCAGCACCGGGCCGGCCCCGATCCGCTCGCCGCGCTCGAGCGCCGCGCGGAATACCGCGAAATTCAGCGAGATCCGCTTGACGCCGAGATCCTCGCCGCGCTTGATCGTCTCGACGATCAGGAAGTCGTTCAGGCCCGGCGCGGCGCTGCGGTCACGGCGCATGACATCCAGCGACAGGCCGTCGGTGCCCCACGGCACGAAGTGCAGGATGGCCTTGAGCACCCCGTCCTGGTGGGCCGTGGCCACCACGCAGCGCTCGTCGCCGACGCCGCCGATCCGGCCCAGGGCCATCGAGAAGCCGCGCTCGACCGGGCTGCCCCGCCAGCTGTCGGCCTGCCGGACGAGCCGCTTGATCTCGGCCTCGGGCATGTCGCCGACCCGGCGGATCTCGCCCACGTAGCCCTGGCGGCCGACCCGCGACACCATCTGGCGGACGTTGCGCATGGACCGGCCCGACATCGTGAAGTCGGGCAGGTTGACGACCGCCTCGTCGCCGAGCTCCAGCGCGGTCAGGCCCCCCTCCCGGCACCACACCTCGGCGCCGTGCTCGCCGCAGCCGATCACGGCCGGCACCCAGGCGTGCCGGTCGGCCTCGTCCAGGAAGGCCTGGATCGCGCCGGGCCACGCCTCCGGGTCGCCGACCGGGTCGCCGCTGGCCAGCATGACGCCCGACACGACCCGGTAGCCGATGCAGGACTTCCCGGTCGGCGACCAGATGACGCTCTTGTCGTCGCGCAGCGCGAAATAGCCGAGCGAGTCCAGCTCGCCGTGCCGGGCCAGCAGCTCCCGGATCCGCTCGCCGTCGGCGGGGGTCAGCCGCCCGGGGGGCTGGGCCGTGCGCAGGAACAGGTAGCCCACGACGATCAGGGTGAACAAGCCGAGCCCGCCGCACAGGGAGGCAAAGAAGTCCGCGCGGATCGCGCTGGCGAACTTCACGGGCCCGGAGAAGCCGACCATGTTGGTGACCGTGGACTCGATCCGCTGCCATAGCGAGTAGCCGCCGTCCAGCCCGCGGGTGACATACAGCCAGGAGACCCCGATGGCGATGTCGGCCACGGCCAGCCACAGGAGGGCCTGCAGGGCACGCCACCGGGTCCGCGGGTCCCCGATCGCGTAAAACTCATTGCGGAAGAACAGCAGGGCGGCCAGGATCGCCGCCGTGACGAGCATGGTGGCCAGGTGCGGCGGGCTGCGCCGCAGCGCCAGGTGCAGGACCAGGCTGCCGGCCAGGGCCAGGACGGCCGCCTGCCACGCGCGGCGCTTGCGGCGCCGCAGCCCGTGCGACAGCATCACCAGCAGGAGGCCGATGAGGATGTCAGCGGTCCGGGTGAGGTTGCTGACCTCGGTCAGCTGGTGCAGCCGGTAATGGTAGGCGATGCCCGGCCGGACGCCCTCGATGATGTCGGCCAGGCCGATGATCAGGGCGACCCAGCGGGCCGAGCGCGGCACCCATCGTCGCCGCTGGCGCCGGTCAGGCTCCCGGCCAGGGGCAGTTCTGGCCGATTTCGACGGGTGATCGTCGCTGCCGGTGCTGGATTCAGCCGTGGTCGGACCGCTTCTGTGAGGTATCTCGGACACGGTGCTCAGGCCCCTGCTTCACCGGGCAATCAGCGTAGTGATTGCCGCCCGCCATTGCGGGCAAACCCGGGAACGCGCCCGGGCCGGCTCGGAACTGACTTAACGCCGGCCCAGAAGCAAGCTCATCGCCTCGGCCCTTGTGCTGTCGGACTCCAGGAAGGATCCGCGGACCGCGGACGTAACGGTCTTCGCGCCGGGCTTGCGTACCCCGCGCATGGACATGCACAAGTGCTCCGCCTCGATCACGACAATGGCGCCGCGCGGTTCCAGCACGCGCACCATCGCATCCGCGATCTGGCTGGTCATGCGCTCCTGCACCTGTGGCCGCCGGGCATAGACGTCGACCAGCCGGGCAATCTTGGACAGCCCGGTGATCTGGCCCTTCGGGTTCGGAATGTACCCGACGTTGGCGCTCCCGAAGAACGGGACCAGGTGGTGCTCGCAGGTCGAGTAGACCTCGATGTCGCGGACCAGCACCATTTCGTCATGGTCGGCGTCGAAGACGGTGGTCAGCACGTCCTCGGGCGTCTGGTGCAGGCCGGCGAACTGCTCGGCGTACGCCCGCGCCACCCGGGCCGGCGTATCCCGGAGGCCATCCCGGTCGGGATCCTCGCCGATGGCCGCGAGGATCTCCGAAACGGCACGCTCGATGCGCGGCAGGTCGAACTCAGAGCTCAATGAGATCAGCCTGGTCAGACCGCATCGTTCTCGGGCGGCGAGCCGAACGGCCGGCCGAAGTCCTGGACCTCGGAGGCGCCGTCCGCGCCGATTCCGCTGAACGACTGCCCGTTGCCCGCGGGCGGCAGCTCGTTGTTGGCCGCGGCGATCAGGGCCAGTTCCTTGGGGGTCTGGACCGGCGGCCGGTCCGACGGCAGCCGCTTGCCGTACCCGGTGTAGGAGCCGCCCGTGGACCGCTTGTGCACCGGCGCGAAGATCTCCAGCACCTGGTTGCGGGAGAGCGTCTCGTGCTCCATCAGCTGCAGCACGAGATGGTCCAGTACGTCCCGGTACTGGACCAGGATCTCCCACGCCTCGTCGTGCGCCGACTCGATCAGCCGCCGGACCTCGTCGTCGATCGCCGCGGCGATCTCCTCGGAGTAGTCCCGGCTGTGCGACATCTCCCGGCCCAGGAACGGCTCGCCGTCCCCGGTGCCGAACCGGCGCGCGCCCAGGCGCTCGCTCATGCCGTACTCGGTGATCATGCCCCGGGCGATGGAGCTGGCCTTCTCGATGTCGTTGGCCGCGCCGGTGGTGGGCTCGTGGAAGACGAGCTCCTCCGCCGTCCGCCCGCCGAGCAGCATGGCCAGCTGGTCCATCATCTCCACCCGGCTGACCAGGAACTTGTCCTCGGTCGGCGCGGAGGCGGTGTAGCCCAGGGCCCGGCCGCGCGGGATGATCGTGATCTTGTGCACGGGGTCGGCGTTGGGCAGCGCGTGCCCCACGAGCGCGTGACCGCCCTCGTGGTAGGCGATGATCTTGCGCTCCTTCTCCGACAGCAGCACGCTCTTGCGCTTGGGGCCGGCCGTGACCCGGTCGATGGCCTCTTCCAGCGCGGCCATGGTGATCTGGTGCTTGTTCTCCCGGGCCGTGAGCAGCGCGCCCTCGTTGATGACGTTGGCCAGGTCGGCACCGGTGAAGCCGGGCGTCCGGCGGGCGATCATGTCGAGTTCGACGCCCGGCGCGAACGGCTTGCCGCGGGCATGCACCCGCAGGATGCCCTTGCGCCCGGCCAGGTCCGGCTGCGCCACCACGATCTGCCGGTCGAAGCGGCCCGGCCGCAGCAGCGCCGGGTCCAGGATGTCCGGGCGGTTGGTCGCGGCGATCACGATGACGCCGCCCTTGGTGTCGAAGCCGTCCAGCTCGACCAGCAGCTGGTTCAGGGTCTGCTCACGCTCGTCGTGGCCGCCGCCGAAGCCGGCGCCGCGGTGCCGGCCGACCGCGTCGATCTCGTCCACGAAGACGATCGCCGGGGCGTTGGCCTTGGCCTGCTCGAACAGGTCCCGGACGCGGGACGCCCCGACACCGACGAACATCTCCACGAAGTCCGAGCCGGAAATCGAGTAGAACGGCACGCCCGCCTCGCCGGCCACGGCCCGGGCCAGCAGCGTCTTGCCGGTGCCGGGCGGCCCGTACAGCAGGACGCCCTTGGGGATCTTGGCCCCGATGGCCTGGAACTTGCCGGGACTCTGCAGGAACTCCTTGATCTCCTGGAGCTCCTCGATGGCCTCATCGGCCCCGGCCACGTCGCTGAACGACGTCTTCGGGGTGTCCTTGGTGATGAGCTTGGCCTTGGACTTGCCGAAGTTCATGACCCGCGAGCCGCCACCCTGCATCTGGTTCAGGAAGACGAAGAACAGCAGGAAGATGGCGAGGAACGGGAGCCAGCCGAGCAGCAGCGACCAGAACGAGTTGGTCTTGGGCATCACGGCGTTGTAGCCGGTGCTCGCGGGCAGCTTGCCCTCCTTGACCTGGTTCTGCAGGATCGTGGCCAGCTGCGAGCCCTGGTTGCCCACCCAGTCCGCCTCCAGGAACTTAGTTCCCGAGACGGGGGTCTTGGTGGTGATCTGGATCGTCTGCTCGGTGTCCGTGAGGATCGCCGACTTGACGTTGCCGCCCTGGATGGCCGCGATCACCTGAGAGGTGTTGACCTGCTTGTAGCTCTGACTGGACCCAGCCAGGCGGAAGACGAACAGGAACACGATGACAACGAGGAGGATGGCGAGAACCCATCCGCGGAAGATGCGTTTCAGATCCATCGACGAACGGCCCCGCTGGTACCGGGCCGATCCCTCCTGACGAGCCTCGAGCTCCGCCGAACTCCCCGGCGATGCAGCCTTAGATTTACTGACGGTACACCGGCCAGGTGCCGCCGGCACGCACGAGGCCACCTGACCGGCCTGGCCCGGCGGGTCACGGTACGCCTCTTACCCACGTGAACGTATTTCATCTGCCGGAGTGTTCCCGCCGCCGGTGTTTCTGCGTTCGCGGCGCCCGCCTAGGCCGCCGGGTCACCGCCGTAGACCGCGGGCGCGAGGGTGCCGATGAACGGCAGGTTCCGGTAGCGCTCGGCGTAATCCAGCCCGTACCCGACCACGAACTCATCCTCGATATCGAACCCGGTGTAGGCCACGTCCACCTTGATCCGGGTCGCCATCGGCTTGCGCAGCAGCACGCAGACCCGGACCGAGGCCGGGCCGCGCGACTCCAGGTTGCCCACGAGCCAGGACAGCGTCAGCCCGGAGTCGATGATGTCCTCGACGACCAGGACGTGCCGCCCGCTGATGTCGGAGTCGAGGTCCTTGAGGATGCGGACCACCCCCGAGGACTGCGTCCCCGAGCCGTAGGAGGACACCGCCATCCAGTCCATCTCGGCGGGCAGGTGCAGCGCGCGGGCCAGGTCGGCCATCACCATGACGGCGCCCTTGAGCACGCCCACCAGGAGCAGTTCGCGGTCAGCGTAATCTTCGTCGATCTGGGCCGCGAGCTCGCCGATGCGCTCCCGCAGCTGCTCGGGCGTGATCATGATCTCCTGGAGATCCGGTCCCATGTCAGTCGCGTCCACTCAGCTCTCCGATCGCCCCGGGGGCACAGGTGCGCGGTCCCGCCACCGCGAAGAGCAGCCTGTCATACCGCCGCTGGCAGCGGATTCCGCCGGGCAGGTCAACGCCGCGCTGGCCGTGCCAGCCGGTGACCAGGGCCTCCATCTGGGTGACGTGCTGGTGCGAGAGGGCGCCCGCGGGAGCGCCCGCGGCGAGCGCCGCCGTCCGCAGCAGCCGGCTCCGGACGGCCGGCGGCTGCTCGGCCAGGGCGCCGGCGGGCAGGCCCGGCTGGCCGTCAGCGATCCGCTGCGCAGCCGCGGCGGCCAGGTCGTCGAGCGCGTCGGCGTCGGCGCGCAGCTGCCCCGCGGTCCGCGCCAGCGCCTCCGCCACGCCGGGGCCGAGCTGCTCCTCCAGCGCGGGCAGCAGCGCCCGGCGCACGCGCACCCGGGCGTAGGCGGGATCACTGTTGTGCGGGTCCTCCCACGGCGTCAGCTGCAGGGCCGCGCAGGCCGCGCGGGTCTGCGCGCGGCGGACGCCGAGCAGCGGCCGCCGGTACCGGCCGCTGACCGGGGCCATCCCGGCCAGCGCGCGGGCCCCGGAGCCGCGGGCCAGCCCCAGCAGGACGGTCTCGGCCTGGTCATCGAGGGTGTGCCCGAGCAGGATGGCCGCGGGCGCCGGCGCGATCTCATCCAGGGCCGCGTACCGGGCCGCCCGCGCGGCGGCCTCGGGTCCCGGGTAGGCGCCGGTCCCGCCGGGCCGCGCGACCGTCACGCGGACCGCGTGCACCGGCTCGAGGCCCAGCTCAGCCAGGACGGCGGTGACCCGGCTGGCCTGCTCCGCCGACCCCGGCTGCAGCCCGTGATCGACGGTGACGCCGCCCGGTCGCAGCCCGCGCCGCGGGCCCTCGAAGGCCAGCGCGGCGGCCAGGGCCAGCGAGTCGGCGCCGCCCGAGCAGGCGGCCAGCACGACATCGCCCGGATGCAGGCCCGCCAGCGCGCCGCGGACGGCGAGCCGGATGGCCGCTACCGCCGGGTGCGGGCCCGCCACGGCTCAGGTCAGCTCAGCTGGCGGCGGCGTGGCCGCCGTCGACGCGCTCCAGCCACTCCAGCGGCTCGGCGATTTCCGCGGGCGTGGGCAGCGTCTCCGGCGACGTCCACACCTTGTTGAACGTTTCCATCCCCGCCTGCTCCACCACCGTCTTGACGAAACGGGAGCCCTGCTCGTACTGCTTCATCTTCAGGTCGATGCCCAGGATGCGGCGCAGGGCCTGCTCTATCGGGCCGGCGGTGCCCCGCCGGGACGAGAACTTGGCCCGGATCTGCGCGACGGACGGGACAACGCCCGGGCCCACCGCGTCCATCACGTAGTCGCCGTGGCCCTCGACGAGCGTCATCACCGAGGTCAGCCGCTCCAGGATCTCGCGCTGCCGGGGGCTCTGGATGGCCTCGATGAGGCTGCCCGACCCGGTGACGGCGTCGGCCGCGGCCCGCAGCCGGCTCAGGATCGACGCCGGGTCCAGGTCCGAGGCCAGGAGGAACTCCGTCATCTGCTGCTGCACGTACGGGCGGAGCCAGGCCACCGAGGTGAACTGGGTCCGGTGGGTCTCCTCGTGCAGGCAGACCCAGCGGCGGAAGTCGCTGGGGTCCACGCCCAGCTCCCGCTCGATCATGACGATGTTGGGCGCGACCAGCGTCAGGCGCCCGGCCGGGGCATCCTGCCCGGAGGCGTCCGGGTCGGGCGGCAGGAACAGCTCGTACTGGCCGAGGACCCGGCCGGCCAGGTAGGCGAGGATCAGGCCCGCCTGCATCCCGGTGACCCGCGACCCGACGGCGGAGATGACCGAGCCGCCGGCCGGGGCGCCGCGCTCGGCCATCTTCTGGACCAGCGGGTCGAACACGACGCGGAAGCCATCCACGTTGGCCCGGATCCAGCCGGGCCGGTCCACGACGGCGACAATCCCGTCGTCGGGCGCGCCGGGCAGGCCGGTCAGCTCCCGGACCGGCTCCGCGACCTCGGCCGCCAGCTGCCGGAGCTCGGCCACCACCGTCCGGGCCTCGCTCAGCGAGACCTGCGGCCCGGGTCTGACCCAGCGGACGCCTGTCGCGGTGGCCACGTTCCAGTCGATCATCTGCGCGCTGCTCACCCCCCCACCGTACGTGCCCGGCCGGGCCGCCGCCCCGCCGGCGCGGCTCGGGGCAGGTCACGGGCGCTTTATCCGTTATCGGCCCGCGCCGCGCCAGCGTCAGCCAGCGCCGCGCCAGCGTCAGCCAGCGCCGCGGCAGCCGCATGCGGCCAGCGCGGTGGCCACCTTGACGATCTGCACGCCGGCCCGGTCCAGGCCGCCGTTTTTCAGGTGATCGGCCATCACGGCGAACGACAGCAGCTGGCCGTCGGCCGCGTACACGATCCCGGCCAGGGTGGCCACCGTGCTCAGGTTGCCGGTCTTGGCCCGGACCACGCCGAGGGCGGCCGGACCCGGGTCGGCGAAGACGCTGCCGCCCGCGGCCAGGGTCCCGGAGAAGCCGGTCACGGGCAGGCCGGTGATGGCGGCCCGCAGGCGGCCCTGGGCGGGGCTGGACGCCACGGTGATGAGGCGGACCAGCGCGGCCGGGGTGATCCGGTCGCGCGGGGACAGGCCGCTGCCGTCGACCAGGCTGACGCCGGACACGCCCAGGCGGCGCAGCACGGCCGCCTCGGCCGCCGCGCCGCCGCTGAACGAGGCCGGGCGGCCGGTGGCGACGGCCACGTGCCGGGCCAGGTTCTCGGCGATCACGTTGTTGCTCTCGAGCAGCATCTGGCGCACGATCTGGGCCAGCGGCGGCGAGGACACCGACGCGAGCGCCGCGGCGCGGCGCGGCGCCGTCGCGGCCCTGGCCGCGGCCGCGCCGATGCCGTCGGCGCGCAGGAAGCCCGCGAAGGCCCGCGCCGCCTCCAGCGCGGGCGTGAACGTCCGGGCGCGCCCGTTCTGGGGGTCGTCGGCGTCCTGCGGGGCGCCGGTGCCGGTCAGCCGCCCCTGGTCGATCTCCAGTGAGCTGATGGGCGTCACGTTGCCGGTGGTCACGTAGCTATGGGGCCAGCCGGGGGCCAGCCCCGGCCCGGTGTACAGCGACTCGTCGTACCCGACCGTCACGTGGCCCGTGCCGCGGGCCCGCAGCGCCCGCGCCGTCTGCGCCGCGAGCTGGGCCAGCGTCGCGGGCTGCGGGTAGTCGGTGGCGGGGGGCGCCCCGGCCGCCAGCGTCGGGTCGCCCCCGCCGACCAGGACGATGCTCGCGGGCTTGGCGCCCGCCACGACCCGGGTGCGGAACTGAGCCGCCGGGCCCAGGACCGACAGGGCGGCCACGGCCGTGGCGACCTTGGTCGTGGAGGCCGGGGCGAAGCCGGCGGTGGCATTGCTGGAGTAGAGCACCTGCCCGCTGGCCAGGCTGGTCACCAGCATCCCGACGTGCGAGCCCAGCGTCGCCGCGCTGAGCAGCGGCGTGAGCACCGGCGCGAGCCCGGCCGGGGTGAGCGCGCTCCCGCTCCCGCGGGCCGTCCCGACGGCGGCCGGCGCGAGCGGCGGCGCGACCGCGGCCGGGGCGTGCGGCCGGACCAGCGGCACATTCCACTGGTCCAGCCGCAGGGGCAGCAGGTGCGCCACGATGGTCCCGGCCGCCATCACGAATACGCACACCAGCGCCATGCTGGTGAGCGCGAGGCGGCGGAGCTTGCGGGCCGCCCGCATCCGCTCCCGGGACGCGGCTGCCCGGCCGCGGGGCGGCGCTGGCGATCGGGTAGACATCATCAAGGCAACGACATCAATCTGCTAGGCGCGAAGAGGGCTGGTACGTGGAGTTCGACGTAGTGGTAGAGATCCCCCAGGGGCAGCGCAACAAGTATGAGATGGATCACGCGTCAGGGCGCATCCGGCTGGACCGGATGCTGTTCACCTCGACCCGGTACCCGGCCGACTACGGATATATCGAGGACACGCTGGCCGACGACGGCGACCCGCTCGATGCCCTCGTCCTCCTGGAGGAACCTACCTTCCCTGGCTGCCTGATCCAGTGCCGGGCGATTGGCATGTTCCGGATGCGGGACGAGATGGGCGCCGACAACAAGGTGCTGTGCGTGCCCGCGGCCGATCCCCGGAAGGCCTACCTGACCGACATCTCGGACGTGTCCGAGTTCGACCTGCTGGAGATCTCGCACTTCTTCGAGGTTTACAAGGCCCTGGAGCCCGGCAAGGAGGTCGAGGCGGCCGCCTGGACCGGCCGGGCCGAGGCCGACGCCGAGATTGAGGCCTGCCGCCAGCGGCTGGCCGGCAGCACGGGTCACGAAGGCACGGGTCACGACGGTGCCGCTCAGCAACAGCAGGCTATACCGTACGACTGACGGGATTTACGGGAAACACTAGGTAGAACGGCAGAAACGTCGGAAAGGACGGCCGTGGCTCACGAGGACGACGCGCTCAGCCAGGCGCCGCTGTTCGAGGCCCTCAGTGAGGACGACGCACGCGCGCTGCGGGCCGACGTGATCAACGTGGAGCTCGGCCGGGGCGAACGCCTGTTCGCGGAGGGTGACGGCGGCGACAAGCTCTACATCATCCTGAAGGGCAAGATTAAGCTGACCCGGGCGGCGCACGACGGCCGGGAGAACCTGCTCAGCGTGCACGGGCCGGGCGAGATGTTCGGCGAGCTGTCGCTGTTCGATCCCAGCCCGCGGACGGCCAGCGCGACGGCCATCACCGACGCGACCCTGGCCGGGCTGGCCCATGACGACCTGCGGACCTGGCTGGCCAGCCGGCCCGAGGTGGCCATGCACATGCTGGGCGCGCTGGCCCAGCGGCTGCGCCGGATCAACGACATCAAGGCCGACCTGGTCTTCACGGACGTGCCCGGCCGGGTGGCCAAGGCCCTGCTCGACCTGGCCTCGCGCTTCGGCACCCAGCAGGAAGCCGGCATCCAGGTCAATCACGACCTGACCCAGGAGGAGCTGGCCCAGCTCGTCGGGGCATCCAGGGAGACCGTCAACAAGGCCCTGGCCGATTTCGCCGCCCGCGGCTGGGTCCAGCTGTCGGCCAAGTCGGTGCTGCTGGTGGATACCGACCGGCTGCGCAAGCGGGCCAGTTAGCTCGCTACCAGGTCACGCCCGCCGGCACCTGGCCGCGGCGGGCCAGGTAGTCGAGCTGGGCGCGGACCGACACCCGGGCGGCCGGCCACACGGCCCGCGGGACGGCCGCGTAGACCCGCTCCACGATCTGGTCCGCGGTGGTATCCCCGGCGGTCAGCGCGGCCGCCACCTCGGCCAGCCGCTCGGCCCGGTGGGCCAGGTAGTAATCCAGCGTCTCCGCCGGCCGGGGCAGCAGCGGCCCGTGGCCGGGCAGCAGCACTCGCAGGTCGGTCTCGTCGGCGAGCGCGCGCAGCCGGCGCAGCGAGCCCAGGTAGTCGGTCAGGCTGCCGTCCCCGCCGATCACGGTCGTGCCGCGGCCCAGCACCGTGTCGCCGGTCAGCACGGCGCCGTCGGCGGGCAGCTGGAGGCAGACGGAGTCCGACGAGTGGCCGGGAGTGGCCAGCACCCGCAGCTCACATCCCGCGCCGGTGAGCACGTCGCCGGCGCTCAGGCCCTCGTCGCCCAGGCGCTGCTCCGGATCCACCGCGCGGACCGGGGCGCCGGTCAGCTCGGCGAACCGGGCCGCCCCGGCCGAGTGGTCGCTGTGCCGGTGGGTCAGCACGATCAGCGCCACCCGCTGGCCCGCGCTGGCCGCCAGGTCGCGGACGCGCAGCAGGTGGCCCTCGTCGGCCGGCCCCGGGTCGATCACGATGGCCGCCGCCGAGCCGGGCTCGGCGATCAGCCAGGTGTTGGTCCCGTCCAGCGTCATCGGCGAGGGGTTCGGCGCCAGCACGCAGCGCGCCCGGTCGGTGCCCGATCCGTCGATGGGACCGGACTGCTCAGCGGCGGGGGGCTGGGTCAAAGCGGGTACTCCGATACTCCGGGCACGGTCAGCCACGCCGCGCCGTCGCGGCGCAGCACTTCAGGGCGGCGGGCGCCCGAGTCGGGGACGCGGGCCAGGGCGCCGTCCAGGTCACCGCAGGCGGCCAGCTCGGCCAGCGTCACCGCGGTGGGCGGCAGCAGCGCGATCTCGCCGCGCCGCCCGGTCTCCAGGGCCTCCTGCGGCCCGGTCCAGTACACGGCCGCGGCCTCGCCGCCGACGTCCCTGGTCCGCTGGCCGCCGGGCAGGGCGGCGGCGAAGAACCGGGTGTCATACCGGCGCGGCTCGATGACCGGGGTGATCCAGCGCGACCACGACCGCAGCAGGTCAGAGCGCAGCACCAGGTGCCGCCGGGCGAGCAGCTCGGCCAGCGACAGGGACCGGTCGAGCAGGGCATTCCGGTCCCGCTCCCAGTCGTCGCTGGTCGGGTCGGCCACCACGGTGTCGGGCGTCGCCCCGGCCAGCAGGACGCCGGATTCCTCGAAGGTCTCCCGGACCGCGGCGCACACCAGGGCCCGGGCCAGGTCGGGCGGCGCGGCCAGGACCCCGCCCCACTGCTCGGCGTCCGGCCCCGCCCACGCCACGTCCTCGTCAGCGTCCCGGGCGTCCACCGAGCCGCCCGGGAAGACGCTCATTCCCGCCGCGAACGCCATGGACGCCTGGCGGCGCAGCATGTAGACCTCCAGGCCGGCCGGGCCCGTGCGGAGCAGCATCACCGTGGCCGCGTCGCGGGGGGCCACCGGGGCGGCCCGGCCGTCGAGGATGTCGGCGGCGGGCTGGCCCAGCTCGCTCCGGAACAAGATCGGCGCCGCCTGCGGCCCGGTCTTCCCCGGTTCGGTCATGCGGCGCCCGCGGCGGGGGCGACCTCCGCGATGAGCTCGACCTCGACCGGGGTGTCGCGCGGCAGGACGGCCATCCCGACCGCGCTGCGCGCGTGCCGCCCGGCGTCGCCGAAGACCTCCACCAGCAGCTCGCTCGCGCCGTTCACGACCAGCGCCTGGTCGGTGAAGTCCGGCGAGCTGGCCACGAAGCCGGTCACCTTGACGATGCGCGTGATCCCGGCCAGGCCGCCGGCCACCGAGGCCGCCGCCGCCAGCGCGTTCAGCGCGCAGATCCGGGCCAGCGCCTTGGCCCGGTCGACGTCGACCTGCGCGCCGACCTTGCCGGTGGCCTGCAGTTTCCCGTCCACCATCGGCAGCTGGCCGGACACGTAGACATAGTTGCCGGTGCGGACGGCCGGGACGTAAGCCGCCAGCGGCCGGGTCACCTCCGGCAGGGTCAGGCCCAGCTCGGCGAGCCGCTCCTCCGGGCCGGCGGCCGTCACTCCTTGCCCCGCTTCAGGTAGGCGACCAGCTGCTCGGGGTTCGGCCCGGGCACCACGGCCACGAGCTCCCACCCCTCGTCACCCCAGTTGTCGAGGATCTGCTTGGTCGCGTGCACCAGCAGCGGCACCGTCGCGTACTCCCACTTCGCCATAGCCGAACCCTAGTGCCTAGGCGTCCGGCTCGGCCCTCTGGGCCGCCGGGGCCGAGGTGGTCCCGGGCGCGGTGCCGACCTCGCCCTTCTCGACCGGGGACAGCTCCGGGATCTTCGGGACTTCGGGGATCGCGATCGGGTCGGCCGCGGCCCCGCCGATCTCGGCGTCCGCCTCGGCCTGCGCCACCTCCGTGTCACCGAAGTCGGCCATCGAGGCTGAGTCCGCGGCCGACTTCGGCTCCCCGCCCGGCTGGGGCGGCGTCATCTTGTCGAAGAACCGCAGCAGCTCCACCGGGATGGGCATGACCAGCGTGCTGTTGCGCTCCGCGGCCACCTCGACCACCGTCTGCAGCAGCCGCAGCTGGAGCGCGGCCGGGTCCCTGGCCATCACGTTGGCCGCCGCCGCCAGCCGCTTGGACGCCTGGTACTCGCCATCGGCGGTGATGATCCTGGCGCGCCGCTCGCGCTCGGCCTCGGCCTGCCGGGACATAGACCGCTTCATGCCCTCGGGCAGCGAGACGTCCTTGATCTCGACCCGCTCGACCCGGATCCCCCAGGGGCCCTCGGTCGGCTCGTCGATGATCTCCCGGAGCTGCCGGTTGACCTGGTCGCGCTCGGCCAGCAGCTGGTCCATCTCCGACTGGCCGATGATGGACCGCAGGGACGTCTGCGCCTGCTGCGAGATGGCGAACAGGTAGTTCTGCACGTTGATGGTGGCCTTGATCGGGTCCACCACCCGGAAGTACACGACCGCGTCCACCCGGACGCTGACGTTATCGCGGGTAATGCCCTCCTGAGCGGGCACGGCCATCGCGACAATCTGCATATTCACTTTCTGCATCCGGTCGCCGAACGGGCGGAGCAGGGTGAGACCCGGCCCGCGCGTCCCCGGGAGCACCCGGCCGAACCGGAAGATAATGCCCTGCTCGTACTGCTGCACCACCCGGACAGACCGGCCCACCGCGATCAGGCCGACCACCACCAGGACCACAACCAGCGCGACGATTGCCTCGATCATGGGTTAGCACCTCTTCTCGGCCCCGGAAAAACGAGCCATCAGTCATAAGACTAGTGACATCGGGCCGCGCAGACATCAGGGCGCGGGCCGGCCGGGCCGCGCGCGCGGATAGCCTCCAATCGTGACCACACGCGACACCGACTGGGATGGCGTGCGCCTGCACGTGGTGACCGGGAAGGGCGGTACTGGCAAGACCACGATGGCCGGCGCCCTGGCCCTCGCGCTCGCCTCGGGCGGCAAGCGGGTGCTGCTCATGGAGGTGGAGGGACGCCAGGGCATCGCCCAGCTGTTCGATGTCCCCCCGCTGCCCTACGAGGAGCGCCGGGTGGCCGTGGCCCCGGCGACCCGGGAGCGGCCCGGCGGGGATGTGTACGCGCTGGTGGCCGACCCGGAGTCCGCACTGGTCGAGTACCTGGAGATGTTCTACAACCTCCGGCACGCGGGAACGGCGCTGACCCGGCTCGGCGTAATGGACTTCGCCACCACCATCGCGCCCGGCCTGCGGGACGTGCTGCTCACCGGCAAGGCGGCCGAGGCCGTCCGGCGCAAGGGGGCCGGCAAGTCCCGCGGCCGGGTGTACGACGCGGTGGTGATGGACGCCCCGCCGACCGGCCGGATCGGCCGGTTCCTGAACGTCAGCTCAGAGATCTCGGGCGTGGCCCGGGTCGGCCCGATCCGCAGCCATGCCGACACGGTCCAGAAGGTCATCCGGTCACCGGACACCGCCATTCACTTTGTCACCGTCCTGGAGGAAATGCCGGTCCAGGAAACCCTGGACGGCATCGCCGAGCTCACCAGCCTGGCGGGCGGTGCCATCCAGATAGGCGGGATCATGATCAACATGACCCGCCCGCTCGCCCTGCCGCCGGAGCAGGTCAAGGCGGCCGCGGCGGGCCAGCTCGACACCGGTGAGCTGGCCCTCGGCCTCAAGACGGCCGGCCTGGACGAAAGCCTCAGCCTGGCCGCCGAGCTCGCCGAGGAACTGGCCCAGGACGCCCGCGGTGCCCTGGACCAGCAGGTTCAGCGGGAGCGCCTGGATCAGGCGGGGCAGCCGTGCTACGAGCTGCCGTGGATCAGCGACGGGATGGACCTGGCCGGGCTCTACCGGCTGGCCGCCGCCCTCCGGGACCAGGGAGCCGCCTGATGAATCCGCCACCGCCGATCACGCCCTCCGCGCCCGCCACTCCTCGCCTGGACATGGACCGGCTGATCGATGACCGGCGCACCCGCATCATCGTGTGCTGCGGCTCGGGCGGGGTCGGCAAGACCACGACGGCGGCCGCCGTCGGGCTGCGCGCCGCTGAGCGCGGCCGGCATGTGGTCGTGCTGACGGTTGACCCGGCCCGCCGGCTGGCCCAGTCGATGGGCTTGTCCTCGCTGGACAACACCCCGCGCCCGGTGCCCGGCGTCGCCGCCGACCAGGGCGGCAGCCTGCACGCCATGATGCTCGACATGAAGCGGACGTTCGACGAGATCGTCGAGCAGCACGCCGACCCCGACCGGGCGGCCCAGATCCTGGCCAACCCGTTCTACCAGTCACTGTCGTCCAGCTTCGCGGGGACGCAGGAGTACATGGCGATGGAGAAGCTCGGCCAGCTGCGCCGGGCCCAGGAGTGGGACCTGATCGTGGTGGACACCCCGCCCAGCCGGTCCGCGCTCGACTTCCTCGACGCCCCGCAGCGGCTCAGCCGGTTCCTCGACGGGAAGCTGCTCCGGCTGCTGACCGCGCCGGCCAAGGTCGGCGGGCGGGCCTACCTGCGCGTGCTCAACGCCGGGTTCGGCATGGTCACCGGGGTGCTGACCAAGATCCTCGGCGCCCAGGTGCTCCGGGACGTCCAGACGTTCGTCACGGCCCTGGACACGATGTTCGGCGGCTTCCGTGAGCGGGCCGACTACACCTACCAACTGCTGCGCGCGCCCGGCACGTCGTTCCTGGTCGTGGCCGCGCCCGAGCCGGACGCGCTGCGCGAGGCTTCGTACTTCGTGGAGCGCCTCGCCCAGGAGCGGATGCCGCTGGCCGGCCTGCTGCTGAACCGGGTCCAGCGCGCGCCCGCGTCTCGCCTGTCCGCCGCCCGGAGCCAGGCCGCTGCGGAAACCCTGCAGGCAGCCGGCTCGCATCCGCTCGCGGTGACCGCGCTGCGCCTGCACGCGGACCGCATGCAGCAGGTCTCAGCCCAGCAGCGGCTGGCTGAGCACTTCACCGCGGCTCATCCCATCGTGCCCGTCGCCGAGATACCGGCGCAGGCGCAGGATGTTCATGACCTGAACGGCCTGCGCTCGATCGGGCAGGCCTTCGCCGACTAATTGAGCACAGTTAGCTGGCGACGAGTTCGTCGCCGGTGCGCTCGTACTTGTTGCGCGCGGTCTCCAGCAGATCCCGCCAGGACGTCACGTCGGGGCGGCGGCGCAGCAGCGCCCGGCGCTCGCGCTCGGTCATGCCGCCCCAGACACCGAATTCGATCCGGTTGTCGAGTGCGTCGGCCAGGCACTCGGTCCGGACGGGGCAGCCCCGGCAGATCAGCTTGGCCCGGTTCTGCGCCGCCCCCTGAACGAACAGCTCGTCCGGGTCCGTTCCCTTGCACGCGGCGCGGGCGGTCCAGTCCGTGATCCACATGTGCCCAACTCCTCCTGATCGTCACGCCCGCAGCGGTTCGTCACGCCGGGTGGCGTTCAGTTGCGGTCCGGGGCGGCAACTAGGCGCGCCTGCCCCGGTGGTGATGGTCGCGGAAGAGTAACTTACGGAAGTCAAGCCCGGCGCGCTAGTCCCCGGCCGGTCCATTTCCGTATAGCCCTGATGAGCTATACGGACACAAGGCACTAGTCATTCCATTGCCAGCCGCTCGCCAGGCGCAGTTAAAGCCTGACCAGCGAATCTGGGGGGAGGGCACCGCATCGACGCGGGCAGCGTAGCCTGAGCGGGTGCGAAATCCATGGCGCCGCGCCGGCATCTCATCAGGCGTAGTCGGTCGCGTGGCGGCCATCTCGGTCGCGGCGGGCGTCCTCGGCGCCGCCATCGCCCTGCCGGTCACCGGCCTCGTCGGCGTCGCCACCCGCGACGCGGCGAACACGTTCAACCACCTGAACATCGGGACGCTGGGCCAGGTGCCGACCCGGTCGGAGATCCTCGACTCCCAGGGCAACCTGATCGCGTACTACTACCCGAACGGCATCTACCGGATCCCGGTGTCCTACTCCAAGATCTCCCCGGTGATGCGCAACGCGATCGTCGCGATCGAGGACTCGCGGTTCTACCTGCACGGGGCCATGGACCCCCGCGGCACCCTGCGCGCCATCGTCAACGACGCCAACAACTCGTCGGTCCAGGGCGGGTCCACGCTGGCCCAGCAGTACGTGAAGAACGCGCTCATCCTGACCGCGCCGAACGAGAAGGCCCGGCAGGCGGCCATCGCGGAGTCGCCCACGCGGAAGATCCGCGAGCTGCGGATCGCCGCCAACATCGAGCACAAGATGACCAAGGATCAGCTGCTGGCCTCCTACCTGAACGTCGCCTACTTCGAGAACAACGCCTACGGCATCGAGGTCGCCGCCAAGCGGTACTTCCAGGTCGACGCCAGCCAGCTGAACCTGGCCCAGTCGGCGCTGCTGGCCGGCATCGTGGAGAACCCCACCCGGTACGACCCGATTACCAACGGGAGCCAGGCCCTGGCCCGGCGCAACCTGGTCCTGGAGCGGATGGCCCAGCTCCGCTACATCAGCCGGGCCACGGCGACGACCACGGAGAAGCTGCCGCTCGGGCTCAACCCATCGTTCAACGTCCTGCAGACCGGCTGCAACACCAGCACGGCCGCGCACAAGGCGTTCTTCTGTGACTACGTGATCCACGTCCTCGCCAACGACAGCGCCTACAAGCCGGTCTACAAGGCGCTCAACACCACGGGCGGGCTGAAGATCTACACCACGCTGAATCCCGTGGACCAGGCCGCCGCGCAGCACGCGGTGGACTTCGTCCAGCCGCCCGCCGGCGGGACGTACAACCCGCAGCGCAACGCCGACAGCGAGGTGCTGATGACCCCCGGTACCGGGGCCGTCCGGGCCATCGCCGTGAACCGGCGCTACGGCAGCGGCCCGGGTGAGGACACCCTCGACTACGCGGTCAACAGCACCTACGGCGGCGGCGCGGGCGTCCAGACCGGATCCTCGTCCAAGCTGTTCACGCTGATCACGGCGCTGAAGCAGGACGTCCCGTTCGGGTTCAACCTGAGCATCGTGTCACCCTCGACCATCGGGGGGTATGTCGACTGCCACGGCCAAAGCGCCGGGTTGTTCCCGGTGCATAACGCGGAGGGTGCCGGCAAGGGCATCTTCACCCTCTACAACGGCACGACGCAGTCCATTAACGTGTTCTACGCCGAGCTGGAGCAAAAGGTCGGCCTGTGCAACGTGGTGAAGACCGCGGTGGCCATGGGCGTGACCCGGGCCGACGGAAAGTCCCTGCTGGTCAGGGACAACGGCCAGCTGCCCGCGGACGATATCTCGTCCTTCACCCTGGGCGCGGTCAACGTGTCCCCGATGAGCATGGCCGGCGCGTACGCCACGGTCGCGGCCCGCGGGGTCTACTGCAAGCCGGTGGCGATCCAGTCCATCGTGGGCATCGGCGGCAAAAAGTACCCGGTCGAATCCGCCGGATGCCACCGGGTATTCTCGACGGCCGTGGCCGACGCGGCCAACCAGATCCTGCAGGGCGTCCTCACCTCGGGCACAGCCGCAGGCCGCGGGATCGGGCGCCCGGCGGCCGGCAAGACGGGCACGGCCAACGGCGGCTTCTACGCCGCCTTCGGCGGTTACACGCCAACGCTGGCCGGGTACGTGTCCGTCTTCAACCCGCTCAACCCGACCACGACCGGTGCGATGATCGGCCCCGGGGCCTGCTACCGGGAGGTCAGCGGCGGCCTGGACTGCCCCCCCCAGATGTTCGGTGACAACGCGCCGGGCGCGACCTGGCAGATGACCTTCGAGCACGCGGCCCTCGGCCCGCCGGTCCCCTTCGTCGCCGTTCCCGGCGACAGCATCTACTTCAGCCTCGGGTCGGGCGTCAGCTCGCCCAAGCCGCCCAAGAAGCCCGGCAAGCCCGGCAAGCCCGGCGGCCCGGGCCGCGGGGGCCCGAGCCCGCGTCCGGGCCCAGGCGCCGGC
>Ga0193728_1000124_pt1 | contig 32677 bp, 32 predicted proteins | sample U1c1metaG_FD_143037 | JGI IMG/M metagenome (GOLD analysis project Ga0193728, IMG submission 143037) | Soil microbial communities from a riparian zone of the East river system, Colorado, United States - U1c1 | ecosystem: Environmental > Terrestrial > Soil > Riparian zone | place: USA: East River... | reverse complement strand
CCAGGCGGATGATGATATCAGCCATCGATCTACAGCAAAGGGGTCCACATTGAGCCAGGAGAAGATGTGGGGTTCCGAGCCGTACTGGGGACTCGGCTACGACTGGGATCCGGACTGGTTGCTGACCGACCGGCACAAGGAGCTGCGGGCCACGATTATCGAGCTGTGCCAGCAGGAGATGCGGGACAACGCGAAGCGCTCCGATGACGAGCTGAAGTTCCCGCGCCGGAACCTGGAACTGCTCGGCGAGCACGGGTTCCTCGCGCTGACCGTGCCCGAGGAGTACGGCGGCCTCGGCGAGAACCACGTCGCGTACTCGATGGTGTGCGAGACGATCGCGCGCTACGGGTGCGCATCGACGGCGATGTGTTACGTCATGCACATCGGCGCGGTCAACGCGATCATGCTCCGCGCGACCGATGCGCTGATCGACAAGTACATCCGCCCGCTGAACAGCGGCAAGATCGGGACGCTCTCGTACTCGGACCCGGAGACCGGGTCGCACTTCTGGTATCCGGTGTCCTCCGGCGCGGAAAAGGTGAACGGCGGCTACCGCGTGCGCAAGAAGGCGTCATGGACGACGTCCGGCGGCTTCGCCGACTTCTACGTCGTGCAGACGACGAGCCCGGACTTCAAAGGCTACGACGACCTGTCGGTCTTCGTGATCGATGGCGAGCACGCGCTCTCGCAGCCGTCGCTCTGGGATGCGCTCGGTCTGCGCGGCAACCAGTCCGGCCCGCTCGAGGTGCCCGACGTCCAGATCCCCGGCGACCAGATCATCGGACCGGAAGGTGACGGTGCAGCGTCGAACGACGAGATCGTCGACCCGTTCTTCCTGATCGGCTCGTCGTCGGTGTGGAACGGCATCGCGCTCGGCGCGATCGACATCGCCAAGCGCCACACGACGCGCAAGCGCCACGTCGACGTCGGTCTCCGCGTCGCCGACTACCCGACGATCCAGGACTACGTCGGCGAAGCAGTGATGGACACCAACGCGTCCCGCATGTTCGTGTACTCCGTTGCACAGGCGATGGACGGCGCAACCGCCGACAACACGGTCGTCCTCAAGGAGGGCGAGACGGCGCGCGCCGACTTCCTCCACTGGGCGTGGCAGATCAAGTTCGGCGCCGCGAAAAACGTCGCGCACGTCGTCGACAAGATGCTGCATGCGTGCGGCGGCTCCGGCTACAAGCGCGACATGGAGATGGAGCGCTATCTCCGCGACGCGAAGGCTGGCTGGGTCATGGGCCCGACGAACGAGGTGCTCCGCCAGTTCGTCGGCAAGGCCGTGCTGCTCGGCTTCGAGTCGCTCGACTACTGGAATCAGTCGTACAACCGCCGGGCCGTCGAGAACGAGGTGAAGAAGCTCGATGCGCAGGCCAAGCGTGAGCTCGCCGAGACGCTGATCGCGCAGGCCGACGAGCAGGAGTCGAAGGAGCCCGCGAAGGCGGGCTGACGTGGCTGCCTCGACGTCGCGACCGAGGCTGATCGTTCCGGGCCTCCTGCCGAGCGATCCGACGCGGGAGACGTATCGCGTCCGTCCGGGCGGGACGACCGTCGTCACGCTCCAGCCTGACGACCGGCTGACCGTGCGCGACGTGCACGGCGGCCAGCGCGGCGAGCTGACCGTCTCGACCGGCGACTACGACGCGCTCGGGATCCGCGAGAACGGCGGGGCCGTGCTGTTCGGGCCGGCGTCGCCCGCGGGCTCCGAGGAGACGTTCCGCGCCTCGCGCGCCGTGAGCGTCATCGTCGGCGCTTCGCCAGGCGGCGAGCCGGTCGTGGAGGGCGGCGTCCCAGCGTCGGACCTGATGCTGGAGATCAACCGCGTCGCGGCTCGGGACGAGCTCGACCATGTGCTGCCGGATCCGCTCGCCGAGCCGCGGCTCGACTTCGAGGTGGCGCGCGCGTCGGCGCTCGCGTACGAGGTGCAGGCCGGCGAGTACATCCAGGTGATCGACGTGAAGGGCCAGCAGTGCTCCGACTTCCTTGCGTTCCACTCGGGGAAGCTGCAGGACGGGCGCGAGCGCGGGCTCGACGCGACGACGACGCGCTCGCTGATGGGGAACGCGTATCCGAATCCCGGCCTCTACGGCAAGTTCTACGACCAGGACCAGGAGCCGCTCGTCGAGGTCGTACAGGACACGGTCGGCCGCCACGACACGTTCGGGCTCGCCTGCTATGCGAAGTACTACGAAGACCTCGGGTACTTCGGTCATGTCAACTGCTCGGACAACTTCAACGGCGAGCTGCTGCCGTACACGATCGAGCCGCGCAAGGGCTGGCCCGCGCTCAACCTCTTCTACAACACGTCGTTCGACGCGAACAACCTGCTCGTCGCCGACGAGCCGTGGTCGCGTCCCGGTGACTACGTTCTGCTGCGCGCGCTGACCGACCTCGTGTGCCTCTCGAGCGCGTGCCCGGACGACGTCGATCCGGCGAACGCGTGGAACCCGACGGAGATCCACGTGCGCGTGTACCCGGCGAAGGAGCGCTTCGCGGTCGCGATTGCGCACCGCGTCACGCCGGACGCCGAGCCGAAGCTGACGAAGGACACCGGCTTCCGGCCGAGGACGGGCGCGTTGACGAGCCGCTTCACCGAGTACAACGGCTACTGGCTGCCGACGGGCTACGACAACCTCGGCGCCGTGGCGGAGTACTGGGCGTGCCGCGAAGGCGCCGCGATGATGGATCTCTCACCGCTGCGCAAGTGGGAGGTGCTCGGGCCGGACGCGGAGGAGTTGCTGCAGGCGACGGTGACGCGCGACATCCGCCGGCTGTCGGACGGGCAGGTCGTCTACACGGCGATGTGCAACGACACCGGCGGGATGATCGACGACGCGACGGTGTTCCGGATGCACGCGACGAACTTCCGCTTCGTCGGCGGTTCCGCCTACGACGGCGTGTGGCTGCGCGAGCAGGCGGACCGGCTCGGTCTCCGCGTGTGGATCAAGGAGTCGACGGACGAGCTGCACAACGTCGCCGTGCAGGGGCCCAACAGCCGCGACCTCCTGCGCGACCTGATCTGGACGGCGCCGACGCAGACACCCTTCGCGGAGCTCAAGTGGTTCCGGTTCGCCGTCGGCCGGCTTGGCGGGCCGCAGGGACTGCCGCTGATCGCGTCGCGGACGGGCTACTCAGGGGAGCTCGGCTACGAGCTGTTCTGCCACCCGAAGGACGCACCCGCGCTGTGGGATGCGGTGATGGCAACGGGAGGCGTGACGCCGCTCGGCCTCGAGGCGCTCGACATGCTCCGCATCGAGGCTGGATTGATCTTCGCGGGCTACGAGTTCGACGACCAGGTCGATCCGTTCGAGGCGGGCATCGGCTTCACGGTTCCCGCCGACAAGGAGGACGACTTCGTCGGTAAGGAGGCGCTTGCCGAGCGGCGCGGACATCCGCAGCGGACGCTCATCGGTCTCGAGCTGGAGGGCAACGAGCCGGGAGCACACGGCGACTGCGTCCACGTCGGCCGCCAGCAAGTCGGCGTCGTCACGAGCGGCACGCGCTCGCCGGTGCTGAAGAAGAACGTCGCGCTCTGCCGGATGAACGTGCGCTACGCCGAGCCGGGCACCGAGGTCGAGGTCGGGAAGCTCGACGGTCACCAGAAGCGCATCCCCACCACCGTCGTGCGCATCCCCTTCTACGACCCCGAGAAGCAGCGCCCCCGGGCCTAGGGGTATCCCGCGCGGCCATCGGCCGCGCGACTGACTTGTAAAGGTGTCCGACACCTGAGGGCCTCTAGGTGTCCGACACTTCCTCACGGCTTTCGTACCGCGCGGCCTTGCGGACGTGACCGCCGAGGAGAGGTCAGGCGCCTTCGCGGAACCGGCTCGCCAGCACGGCGACGAGCGCGAGCGCCGCGCCGGGCTCTCGCTCGAGCGCGCTCAGCAGGTCGGCACGCGCGACCTCGAGCACACGCACCGAGCGGTACGCGGTGATCGTCGCGATCCGCGGGCCGCCGTCGAGCACCTCGATCTCCCCGATCAGATCGCCGGCGCCGAGCACAGCCGACTTGCCGGGCCGCTCGACGCGAACCGTTCCCTCCAGAACGAGCGCGAGGGAATCCGCCGGCTCGCCGATGCGCATGATCTCTGCGCCGTCCTCGAACGAGCGCTCGGTGCCGGACGCGTCGAGGATCGGCCGCAACAGCTCCGCCGGAACGCCGTGCTCCCGCGTCAGCCGCTCGTAGCGGCCGCCGTGAAAGAGCAGTGGCTCGCCTTCGCCGTACTTCGCGTACTCGACGTGGCCGAGGAAGAGCGAATGGTCGCCACCCCAGTACGAGCGGGCGACACGTGCGACGAGATGCGCGAGCGCGCCGTCGATGAGCGGCGTCTCGTGCACGATGTCGAACTGCGGGAGCGGCTCGTCGTCGTGCTTCCTACCCGAGAAGCGATCGGAGAGGCCCGCCTGTTGCGCCTCGAGAACGTTGACGCCGAACCGGCGGCCCTCATGGAGCAGGTTGCTCATGCGGGCACGCTTGTCGACCGACACGAGCACGAGCGGCGGGCGCAGCGAGACCGACATGAACGCGTTTGCCGTCATGCCGTGCACCTGCTCGCCGGTGCGCGCGGTCAGCACGGTGACGCCGGTCGCGAACATCCCGAGCGTGCGACGGAACGCGACGGCGGGATCGCCCTCGAGTCCTTCGCCGAGCTCGAACTCCTCCGCCTTCGGCAGTGCCGCGAACGACTCGCCGAACGCGTCGGGCGCGCCGGTCACGGCCACCTGACGGAGTTGGAGGTCGAACTCCTCGGGAGGCTGCTCGGTCACGCGCTGCATGATGCCTGCGGAAAGCGGCGAGAGAGGCGGCCGGCCCGCCTCTCTCGCGATTCGCGTTGAGTGATCGGCGCTAGGTCGCCGTCACGCCTGGAGCGGCGACGACGGCCGTAGCGGATGCTTCCTCATCGGGCATCGTCGGCGTCTCTTCCCGCCAGTGCGGACGCTCCCCGTCCTGCACGATCCTGCGGAACAGGAAGAGCAGCAGCGAGCCGGCGAGGACGCAGAAACCGATGACTTTCTCCTTGGTCCCGCCGTAGACAGCCCCACCGCCGGCGATCTGGAACCAGCCGATTCCGACGACCGTGAACAGGGCGAAGGCCGCAAAGAGCACCACCGCGATGGGAACCCAGACAGACGGGAGCTTGATCGGCCGTGGCCAGTTCGGCCGATCCCTCCGCAGCAGGACGAACGCGCCGATCGCGAACATGTTCGCAAGCACGTAGCCGATGTTGCTCGCGACGAGGATGCCGAACAGGTTGCCGACGAAGAGCACGAACAGAATATTGATGCACATGTCGAGCGACATCGCGTACCCCGGCACGTTGAAGCGATTCAGCCGTCCGAGCTGCTTGATCGTCAAGCCATCCTTCGAGATGCCATAGAGCGCGCGGCTGCCGTCCGCGGTTGCCGTGTTCATCGAAAGTATGAAGCTGGCGCACAAGATGATGACGAAGAAATTGGTCGCCCCGGAGCCGACGAGCTTGTTGAGCGCACCGACATAGTCGAACGCTTCCACCTTCTTGGGCCCGACGCCGCCGGTAAGAGCGACCGGAACGACCGTATTGATCAGGAGGATGAACGCCGCCGACGAGAGCAACGCCTTACGCGTGTCCCTGACCGTGTCCTTGTACTCCGGCGCAAAGGTTGCGGCGGCCTCTGGCGCCGTCGACCAGATCATGATCCAGATCCAGACCAGCGCGAGTTGCAGCCCTCCCCACGCGAGGCCGGGATCGTTGAGCTTGAACGTCAGGTTGGAGGAGTGGAAGTCGCCGTTGATAAACGGCAGCAGCGTGAAGCAGAAGAGGGGGATCATGAGCAAGACGCCGGCGAGATAATTGAACGTGACGGCGATCCGCGTCCCGAAGACGTTGAACGCCCAGACGGCCAGGATGAGGCCGATCGCGATCAGGTGCTGTAGCCCGATGTGAACGCTGCCGGTGCTGAAATACCCGTTGTCGATCGTCGCTCCGCCGAAGGCGTACGTCCCATACGGCTCGTGCGGGAACCACGCCGCCTGCGCGATGTAGCCGGTGAACAGCCCGAGGAACGACAGCACCACCGACCAGCCGATCCAGTAGCCGAACGTCGCCACCGGGCCGATCAGTGTCGTGTATCTCCGCCAGCCCTCGTTCGCGTAGATCGACACGCCGCCCGACTTCTGCGGGAACATCGCCGCGAGCTCGGAGTAGATCACCTGAACCGGGAAGACGATGGCCGCCGTGATCCCCCAGATCATCATCGCGCCCCAGCCGCCCAGATCGAGCACCGACCAGCCGAGGGAGCCCAGGAGGAACCCGGGATTCGCGAGGCAGATCACAAACCCGTCGTACCAACGCAAGGTCTTGAGGAGCTGGCGTTCCTCGACGACTGCCACAGCCACGGTCTACCTCCAGGTCTCGTCGTATCGGGATCGGGGCGACGGACGCTCTTTCGAGCTCCTCGGTAGCGAACGTAACAGCTGCTGTATGCCGTTTCAATCGACGCCCAACGTGGCTTGATGTCAGGCCTATACTCGGCTCAGATGAGGAAGCCTCCGATAACGGTCAAATGCGACTGCGGTGCAACGCAAGACGTGCTCTACGGCGAGCGTTGGAAGTGCCCTACGTGTCACCGCACGTGGAACACACTCCAGATCCCGGCCGCCGAGTACGACGGCCTGCTGCGCCGGGTGCGGCGGCACCAGTTCGAGGTGCTCGCCATGGCGGCGGTAGCTGCGGCGGTGGTGATACCGCTGATCGTCGCGTTCGGCTCCCGCTACGTCTTGCTGACCCCGATCCTGCTCGCGGCGTGGCTCTTCGTCGTCCTGCCGGCATGGCGGCGTAGGTATCGCCGTACGGCGCGCGATGCGCCGCAGTGGGAGCTTCACCCCGAGTAGATGCTGCCGCTCCGGCACTGGACTCGGGAAGACATGTCCTTCCTTTCCGCCGCCGGCCGGCCCATCGTCCTCGCCACCCTCGACGTTCCGTTCGCCGAGGACGCGGCCGCCTTCGCGGTCGACTGCGCTGTCGAGGCAGGGCAACCGCTGATCGTCGTCAACGCCGCCCAGATCGCCTTGACGCCTGCCGCGCTCGTCGGGTACGGCTATGTCGAGCGCGAGGACCTTCAGCGTGAGCTCCGCAAGCCCGCCGAGCTGGCGCATTCGCTCGCGGTTCGGGTCGAGTGGCTTCGCGTGTGCAGCCCGCACCCGACCGACGCGCTACTCGAGATCGTGGCCGAACGTGAGCCGGCCCTCCTCGTGTTCGGGCCCGACCGCTCCGCGCTCAGGCCGCGTAGATACCGACGCGCCGCGAAGGCCGTGCGCGAGCGCGCGACGTGCCTCGTCTGGCTCGCCGACTGACTACGCGCCGTCGACGACGCCGCTCCAGCCGAGCTCCTGCGAGAGCTGAAGCGTGTGCTCGAGCAGCGGCCGGACTGCTGCGTCCATCTCGTGCGCGGTGAAGCGGCCGGAGGGGCCTTGGATGCCCACGATGGCTGCAAGCTCGGCGCGCGATCCCCAGACCGGCGCCGCGATCGCGTGCAGATCCTCCTCGCGCTCGCCGAAGTTGACCGCATAGCCGCGCGCGCGAACGGTGTCGACCTCGACGGCGAGCGCAGCCCGCTGCGTGATCGTCCGCGGCGTGTACTCCGTCAGCGCACCGGGCGGGAGCGCCGGCAGTCCGAACGCGAGCAGCACCTTCCCGGTCGCGGTGGCGTGAGCGATGCTCGGCCGTCCGAGCTGCGCGACGCCTTGCACGGACGAGGTGCTCTGCACGAAGTCGACCGTGATCGCGTCGCGGTCGCCGGGTGCCGACAGCGTCGCCGTCTCCCCCGTCGCCTCCACCAACGCATGCAGATGCGGACGTGCAATCTGACGGAGGTCGAGGCGGCCGAGCACGATGTTGCCGAGGTGCATCAAGCGCACACCGAGCCGGTAGCGACCCGACTCGTGGACGTGCTCGACGAGCCCGCCTTCGACGAGCGTCGCGAGCAGCCGTGACACCGTGCTCGCGTTGATGCCGGTGCGGCGCGCAAGCTCATTCGTCCCGAGCTCGGTCTCCGCGTCGGCGAGTGCATCGACGACGTTGACGGCGCGCCGGACGGCGCCGACGAGCCTGATCGCTGGATGTCCGGTGCGCGGCGTGGCTCAGTCCTTTGGAGATGGTATTGCCGAGGAGGCGTCAACCATACGACCGGCGCGCCCCGAGTGCGAGCACCGAGGCCGCGAGCCCGATCACGATCCACCCGGCTGCTGCGACGCCGTGCCAGCCGAACCTCTCCCACGCGAGCCCCGGCAGATAGCCGCCGAGCGCGCCCACGAAGTAATAGAGGCTGTAGTAGACGGCGCTCGCAGCACCGCGGTCAGTGTCGCTCGCCGCTGCGACACCGAGCTGAGCCGCGGTGACGCCGCACCAGTTCGCAAGGGTCACGAGCGCGAGCCCGAGTACGAGGGTCGGCAGGTTGGAGGGCAGTGTCAGTAGAAGCCCTACCGCGGCGATGGCGAGCGCTCCGAAGACGACGCGCTTCCAACCGACCCGGTCTGCGAGCCGTCCCGTCATCGGTGCGAGCACGCCGAGGAACCAGAGCGCGAAGACAAAGCTGCCGGCAGCTGTGCCGAGGTTGAACGGCGGCTGCTCGAGCCGGAAGACGACGTACGAGAACGTGCCGACGAACGTGAAGAAGAAGGCGCTTCCGGCAACCGTCGCCTGGAGCAGCGCGCGGTTGCGAAGCTGCCGCGCTATCCCACCGCGTGCGGGCACAGGACGGATGTCGACGAGCGACCGCCACATCACCACGGCCGCAACGAGCGGCAGAGCCGCGAGCAATCCGATCGCCCAGCGCCACCCAACCGCGGCCGAGAGCAGCGCGACGCCGACGCGGCCGATCAACCCTCCCGCGATGAGCGCGGTGAGGTAGTAGCCCATCGCACGTCCGCCGAGGCGCGGCGCGAACACCTCCGTGACGTAGGGGACGCCCGCGGTGAGGAGCCCCGGCATGCAGAACCCCTGCATCGCCCGGAACACGAGCAGCAGCGCGAACGTCGGCGCGAGCGCTGCGCCGATCGTGGGAAGCACGAGCAGGCTGCTCGCGAGCACGATCGAGCGTCGGCGGCCGTACCGGTCGGAGAACGGCCCCCACGCCCACGCACCGCAGGCGAGCGCGAGCACCACGACGGACACTGTGAGACCGGCAGCCGCAGGCCCGACATGGAACGCACGCCCGAGCTGCGGCAGTATCGCCTGCGTCGAATACATGACGGCGAACATCCCGGCAGCGCCGAACAGGAAGCCGGCCATTCCCTTGCCGCGTGCGGCGCGGATTGCGCTCACAGCTGCCCGGTCGCCGCCTGGAGCCCGAGGCTGACCGACGCGACGCTCACCCAGAGCAGCGCACCGAGCGCGAGCGGACGGACGCCCGTGCGGCGCATGCGGCCGAGATCGGAGCTGAGGCCGACGCCGGCGAGGGCGACCGTGATCAGCGCGAGCGCCGCGTCGGACAGCGGGCGATGCGCGCGGCTTCCGATCAGCCCGGCGGTGTTCAACGCCGACGCAAGCACGAACCCGATGAGGAACAGCGGCACGAGCCGTCCCGTCCGTACGCCGCCCTTGCGCGCCTGGAGCAACGACAGGCCGACTGCGATCGGGATGATCAAGGTCGTCCGCGTCAGCTTGACGACGACGGCCTGCGCACCCGCGTCGTGCCCGAACGCATACGCAGCAGCCACCACCGACGAGGTGTCGTTGACGGCGGTACCCGCCCAGAGCCCGAAGCCGTGCTGGCTCAGGTGCAGCAGCCGCCCGATTGGCGGGAACACGAGCACGGCAACGAGGTTGAAGACGAAGATCGTCGAGATGGCATAGGCGATCTCCGTCTCCGTCGCGCGGACGATGCCGGAGATCGCGGCGATCGCAGAGGCGCCGCAGATTCCCGTGCCGACGCCGATCAGCGTACGCAGACGCTCCGAGACCGAGAGCAGCTTGCCGAGGACGACTGCTCCGATCAGCGCGACGGCGAGTGTGCCGAGCATCACTGGCAGCGACTTGGCGCCGATCCGGACCACCTGTCCGAGCGCGAGCCCGGTGCCGAGGAGGACGATCGCGAGCTGCAGGAGCACGGTCGACGAGAACGCGATGCCGGGTGCCGCGTCGCGCGACGGGCGCCGGACGAGGGAAACGGCGAGCCCGATGAGGATCGCGAGCACCGGCGCGCCGAACAACGGGACGACGTGCGCGAGCAGCCACGCGACGATAGCGACCGACGACGTCCAGGCGAGGCCGTGGACGAGGCCTCGCGGCCGGCCTACGGTCACGCGCGCGCTGTGAGGCGGTCGAGCTCGGCGCGCAGCAGCTCCGGACGAAGCGCGCCGACGAGCGGCAGCTCAGCGCGGCGGGCTGCAACCCGATCGAGGTCGACGTCCACGAGCAACACCGACTCCTCGAATCGCGGCGCCTCCGCGATGACCTCGCCGAGCGGATCGACGACGTGCGAGCCGCCCCAGAAGGTGAACGCGCCTTCCGTTCCGACGCGATTCACGAATACGACGTAGCACTGCAGCATCCGTGCGTAGAACGTCGTCAGCCCGCACCAGTACTCCTCGACGTCCGGCATCGTCGTCGCGCTCGCCGACGGCACGAGCAGGAGCTCTGCGCCGCCCTGCACGGCGAGGACGGGCAGCAGCGGCTGCCATGCGTCGTTGCAGATCAGCATCGCCTTCTTGTCGAACGCGCTCAGCGAGTCTCCCGGCGCGAAGTGCGCGTCCTCGTCCCAGGGCGGGTAGTCGACGAGATGGATCTTGCGTTGCACGTGCAACGGCGCCCCTTCCTCGGCGTAGACGGCGCTGTTGTAACGCTGTTCGTCCTCGCGCTCGGTGAAGCCGACGACCGCGGCGACACCGTCGGCGAGAGCTGCCGCGTCGGCCGCCGAGCACGATGCGTCGGCTCCGGAACCGAGCCCGTAGCCGCTGAGCTGGAGCTCCGGGAAGACGACGAGGTCGGCACCGCCCGCCCGCGCTTCCGCCACGGCCTCGCGTGCGCGCTTGACATTGGCGTCGAGATCTCCGACCCGCGAGTCGACCTGTGCTAGGGCGATGCGCACCGTGTGTGCAGCCTACGGGTCGATGCGGAGGTACGGTTGCGCTGTGAAGGCAATCGTGATCGCCGGGGAAGAGCTCCGGCTCGAGGAACGTCCCGATCCGGTCCCGGGGAGCTCCGAGGTGCTCGTCGCGGCGCCGTTCGCGGCGATCAACCCGGCGGGTCTGTCCCAGCTGGCCGGCCACTATCCCGCGCCGCCGGGCGCACCCCAGGACATTCCAGGGCTCGAGGTGACCGGCGAGGTCATCGCGTGCGGCGATGCCGTCCGCGACTGGGAGGTCGGTGACCGCGTGTTCGGGCTCGTCGGCGGCGGCGGCCTCGCCGACCGCGTCGTCGTGCACGAGCGTCACGTCGTCGCGGTGCCCGATCGCCTCGATGACGAAGAAGCAGCTGCGGTACCGGAGGCGTTCCTCACCGCGCACGACGCGATCGTCACGCAGGCGAATCTCCAGGCCGGCGACATCCTGCTCGTGAACGGCGCGAGCGGCGGCGTCGGAACAGCGGCCGTGCAGATCGGTGTCCTCATTGGCGCGCACGTCTTCGCAGCGGTGCGCTCGGAGACAGCGCGTACGCAACTGTCGGAGCTCGGCGCCGATGCGATGGGCCAGGAGGAGGCGTTCCGGCTCGTTCAGGCCGACGGTGGCGCGGACGTGATTCTCGAGCTCGTCGGCGGGCCCAACCTCGCGGACGATCTCGCGTCACTCGCGATGAAGGGACGGCTCATGATCGTCGGCACGGGAGCCGGCCACGAGGCGACTGTCTCGCTCCGCGCGCTGATGGGACGCCGCGGGCGCATCCTCGGCACGATGCTGCGCGCGCGACCGCTCGAGGAAAAGGCCGCGGCGGTCCAGGCGTTCGGACATCACATCCTCCCGTTCCTCGCCGACGGTCGCGCCCACGGCATCGTCGACCGGATCTTTCCCGCGGAGCAGGTCGTCGAGGCGTTCACCTACATGGCGCAGCCGGGCAAGTTCGGCAAGGTCATGCTCAGCTTCTAAGCCGCTCGTTCCTGGGCAGGCCGTCGTCCGGCAGCTCGTAATAGTCGCCGACCTGACTCACGTACACGTGGCCAATGGTCTTCAGGCCGGTGGGCTCGTCGAGCGATCCGACCGCGATGCTGATCGTGTCGCGCGCCGGCGCCTCCCAGAAGAGGCTCGATCCGCACTCGGCGCAGAAGCCGCGCCGCGCATTGCTCTCGCTCTCGGGGCTCACGATCCAGCGCAGCGCATCGCTCTCGAGCAGCACCAGATCGTCTTTGCGGGCGGACGTCGCAGCGAAGACGTGACCGCTCCAGCGGCGGCATTCCGCGCAGTGGCAGAGCAGCACGTCGCGCAGCGGGCCGCGGACTTCGAACTGCACGGCGCCGCAGAGGCAGTGTCCCGTCGCGTTGTCGCTCATCACTCGGACGATAGTCCGCGCAGCTCAGGTGCGACGGCAACGTCTGCACCATCGTGGTGGGCGCCTATCCGCGTGCGGCTATGCCGCGCTAACGATGTACGCGCGTACCGGGAAGGTCGCGCCGCCAACCCACGCGATCGGCACTGCATGGAGGCGCCCGCCATCGGAGTCGACCGCCGCGAGGTTGGTCATGTGCTCGCAGATCGGGACGCCGGCGCCCAGCAGGATCGTGTGCGCCGGTCGAGACTTGTCGTCGATGTCGTCGATGTTCAATGAATCGATTCCGACGAACGCCGCTCCCGCCTCGACGAGCGCCTCACACGCCTCGGCGGTCAGGTACGGGTTGCTGCTGAAATAGCTGTCCGTACCCCAGTGGCGTGAGAAGTCGGTGCGGACGAGTACCGCCTTGCCGCGAACATCGTCGCTGGGTAGGTCACCAGGGCCAATCGCGCGCCCGGCACCGGTGGCATCAGCGACCACGACCTCGAGGTCGGCAAGGCGCTCGAGCGGCAACCCGGCAAGGTCCACGCCGGCCCGAAACCGGTGCCGAGGCGAATCGACGTACGTACCGGTGTTGCCACACAGGTGCAGAGAGGCAATCAGGAACTCCGACTTCCCCTCGTACACGGACGCGTCGTAGTCGTTGATGACCTCGACCACCGGCGTCGGCAGAGGGCGATACGTCTCCATGCCCTCGACAACCTGGTGGCTCAGCTCGATGAAGCGTCCCATCGCGATAGCCGACAATGCTACCGACGCGGCCGTCAGGCGAACCTGATGCCTTGAGCTAACGCGTGTTGCGGATCAGACCGACTTGTCCGTCCGGGCAAGCCAACGCTCGAAAAATCCGATGAGAGCTACGACCTCCTCACGGGTGAGCCATGCCGAGCCTTCCCCGGCTGTCGCCGCCAAGAATCGCGCGGCCTCGCCCGTCGGTGCGACGACGACTTCAAGCCTTCGCTCCCAACCTGCGACAGGGTCGGTCCCGGCGAACGACACTGTCTCGTCGTCAATTCCCACGGAGAGACAGTAAGTCAGGCGGTACCGATGCTGCCGTGGGCGAGTGTTCCGGATTGATGCTCCCTTGGGCGGAGGACGGCATAGATCCGAGCGCTTGCGCGTTCTACAGGTAGGGGTACGCAGACTTCGGATCGGAGGCACAGCGGTGACAGTCGAATCGGATGCGTGGCGCGGTAAGCGCATGAAGAAGACGGGTACTACTACGGTTCGATACGAGACGCGCACGACGATCGACCGACCGATCGGCGACGTGTTCGCGCAACTGGCGGACGTCGATGATTACCGAACGTGGATGCACCGTACGGGCTTGTTTCGGCGGTCCGGCCAAACCTCCGGCGGTCCTCGAGGCCCTGGAACCACGTACCTCGACGCCACGAGGATGGGCACCTTTCGCGGTCAGATAACGGACTACCAGCCGCCGTCGCGGATCGGATTCCGCGAGACTCTGCGGTGGTTCGGCTCCGACCTGATGGAGGCGAGACCCGTGTACCTTCTCGAAGCGGACCGAGACAGGACGGTCGTTCATCACATCGCGGAGGGTGAGCTCTTCGGCTTGATGCGATTGATGAAGCCGGTTGCGGCGCTGTTGGCGAGAAGCGAACGGACGCGAACCGTCAAGTCATTGAAGCGTTCGCTGGAATCGGGGTAGACCCGCAACAGCCTGGCTACTCTGGCCCGTCCCGCACGGCGCCCAAAGCGTCATGCGCCGCCGCCTCGGCCCTCTGGTAGGAAGAGTCCGCGCTCGGCTGCGCGAGTGTGCGGGAATCCCCTTCAGCGTCGGCGGTCAACTCCGGGCCGTACCGTGACGCTGAGCGTCTAAATGTCTCGCGCGGGCGAGGGGAGAAAGAAGAGGAGCGCCCCTAGCAATATCGCGAAGAAGCCGAAGCGTAGCGGCCAGGTAAACGGTGTCACGAAGATCGACGTTGCTTGGGCAAGAAACGCCGAAGCAGCGAGCGTCGTTGCGACTGATCCGCTCCGAGGCGAGCGCCACGAGAGCAACGCCACCCCGGCGCCCGCCAACGCAGCAGCAACGAGCGCAAGGAACGGGAATCGAAAGAGGAGCGCCAGGGCCACGCCCGAGAAGGCCGCTAGCCCGATCTTTGCCGGCCGGACAGTCTTGCGCGCAGCGACAAGCCGAACGGGCGGTGAAAGGATCAGCGGCGGCGCTGGCGGAGCCGGACTCGGAGTGTGATCGAACAGGTCATCCGCTGGCGATACGGCCTCTTCAGTCGTCATTGTCAGTTGATCGGCAGAAGCTGTTGGCTTCTCAAGCAATCGGCTCATTCGACCTCGGACACATCCCGAGTGGCACGAACTTCGCCTGGGCGAGTGTTCGCCAATGGCCCCTGAAGTAATCCGGGGAGCTAGTCCGGCGGCGAACGACGAGGCAGGTTGTACGGCGGCACTGCCTCCGCGTTGATCGTTGGATCCCAGCCTGCGATCTGAATGAATCGATCCTCGCCCGGCACTTTTACGAACAGCACGTACTCACGATCGCGTACAGGGATCCCTTCGCCGCGACTGTACGGACCGTCGCTTGACGCGAGCTTCCTTTCCGCCCACTCGATCGCTTCATGGACGCTGTGAACATCGTTCAGGTCGTAAGTGATCTCGCCCCACCCGATCTCGCCAGCCGGTACGCCGTCCATCTCGGGCTGCTCCCAGATCGTGACCCTGCATTCCACCGTGGGTTCCGTGCGGTCATTCTTGAAATCGGGCCAGGGAGGCTCCTTCACCTTCACGCTTTAAGCCTAGAACGTCGGCTGAGCGAGTGTTCACCAATGACGCCAGAGCGGTACGTTCCTGGCGTGAGCCACTTCGGGCACATAGACCTTCGAGTGTCAGACCTGGCCGCCGCGCTGGCGTTCTACGAAGAGTTGATGCCGACGGTTGGATTTACCGAGCGATACCACGGCGACAGCTGGAAGGTCTGGGCGACGACGGAGCCGCTGCCGTCGACCGGCTACTTCGCGATCACGGAGGATCGTAAACACGTCGCGAACAGCAACCGCATCGCGTTCTGGGTCGAATCTGACGCCGAAGTCGATCGCATCGCCGAGGTGGTTCACAGGGCAGGTGCCGTTGATCTCAGCGGACCCACGTCGATGCCGTACTCGCCGGGGTACTATGCGGCGTTCTTCGCCGACCCATCGGGTAATCGGTTGGAGGTATACGTCCGGCCCGAGTAGCGCCTGGCGCCGCCGCGTTCTCCTGCGCGAGCGTTCGCGGATGACGCCTGAGCGCTGAGGCCGATCCGATTAACCTTGGGGACCGAGACAGTCTCCGTAGGCGAACTGGCTCCCTGTCTTTCGCGGCACCGAGTACGGTCGCATCATGTTGGGCATACGCCGGGCCACAGCGATCACCGCCTCTCTGGCGTTTGTCGCTCTGTGGACGCCGGTGGTGGCTTATACGCAGCCACTGTTTCTAGCGAGCACTGTCGGCGCGGCTGGGACTGTCACGCGTCTGCCGTGGGATGAGACGACCCAGGGTCTTCCGGTGATGACGGTTGGGCAACACGACGTGTGGATCGCGTCGATCGTCGCCACGCCTGCCGCTCCCGCTGTATGGCGCGTCGACCCGGCTCGCGCGACGGTACGCGCGACGCCTCTCACCGAGCAGGTGCTCGACATCTTCCCTGGGGACGGGACACTCTGGGTCTCGGCCCTCCCGTTGGACGGCAATGGCTTGTTGCTCTACTGGGTCGACATCGCCCACGGCTTCCGTCTCCTCGCAAAAGCGGTTCCGCGCGCCTGTCAGATCGAAGACGGAGGCCACTCGGCGGTTTACAGAGGGCATCTGTGGCTCACCTGCCACCGTTACGGAATCTACGTCTTCGCTCCCGGCGAACGGCAGCCGGTTCAGCGCATCCAGCAGCGCAGCGTTGCGGCGCTGCTGCCCGCCTCGCACGAATTGTGGGCGGCGAGTGAACAGTCGCTTAGGGCCGTTGCTGGCAGGAGCAAGGGCGCCACGATTCCGCTGCCGCGTGGCTTCGTCGCGGAGGGCGACTACGCGAGCACCATCGGTTGGGCGGTTGCGGGAGCGACCGCGTGGGCAGTCGGGCGCGGGCCCACAGGCGTTCCGGAGTTGGTTCGCATCGACCTGGACCGACGTGTCGCCACTGCCTTCTCCATCGTCGCTCCCGTCGGCCGTGACGGATATCTCGGCGGCGGTATCGCGGTCGCTGGAAACGAGATCTGGTTGGGCGACTCCCAGCACATGCGCCTGATCCGCTACAGCGGAGCGCATCCTCACAAGCCGCTCGGCTACATCAACCTGCCCGGACATAGACGGGCACCGCCCGTCTACTTCCGCCTCCAAGGCGGAGCAGGAGCGGCCTGGGTCGACGCGCAAGGGCCGAGCGGCACCGGCACCACCCTCTACCGAGTCGGCACCAACAGATAAGAGTAGACCGTGGTAGCGCCGTCGTCGCGGGCGCGGAATGCCGATAGCGTGCGAGCCCTTTCGGGTTGTCGAGATGACATCGCTCTGACCCGCGCCAGCGTTCCGCAATGCACCCTGATGATGGGTTGGTAGTTGGACTCGGACAACTTGGGTCGAACGCCCTTCCAACCGATAGGAAAAGTCATGGGGTCATTGAGACGAGCAATGAAGATGGACATGAATGACGTGGTCAAGACCGACGCGTTCTTCGCATGGCTGTGGCTGACCGCAATCGGTGGGTTCGTGACTGGAGCGCTCGTAGTCGCGCACGTCATCCCGTTTCCGTTCTGGATTGGGATATGCGGGCTTGTTGGTGGCGTCGGCACTGCGCGCTCCGCAGTACAAGCGCGGCGACTATTCCGATCGAAGGGCAAGCCTCAGCAGTAATCGGATCACCAGCCATCTGATACGAAGATGCTCCCGTGGGCCAGTGTTGCTCCTATGTCAAGGCGGGGCTCGCTTTGAGTGTGTTGAAGACGGTGCGGGCGAGGAGTCGTTTGAGGCAGCGGATGGCTTCTCGTTTGCTTTTGCCTTCGGTTTGTTTGCGTTCGAGGTAGGCGCGTGCGGCGGGGTGGTATCGCGATTGGGTGATTGCGATCCGGTAGAGCGCGGCGTTGAGTTGCCGGTTGCCGCCGCGGTCGAGTCGGTGTCGTTGGGCTTTTGCCTGAGCTTGCTTCGAGTGGTGCGACGCCGCTGTGGCGTGCGAGTTGTGCGTCGCTTTTGAAGCGGCTGATCGGGCCGATCTCGGCGAGCAGCTTCGCGGCGGTGATGGCGCCGCATCCGGGGAGCTCGAGCAGCGCCGGCGCGACCGCGGCCGCTCGCTGTTCGAGTTCGGTGTTGAGCTCGTCGATCGCCCGTGTCAGCGAGCGACAGCGGCCGACGAGCTCACGTGCGATCCGCACCTGGACGTCCTGCTCCCGACGTGCCAGCCAGCGGGCGACCCGCTCCAGATGACTCGCACGGTCGAGCCGCCGCAACGGGACCACGAAGGTCGGGTCGAGCTCGTGCAAATGCCAGCGCAGCCGTTGCTGGGTGCGCCGCCGCTCATCGACGAGATCGTCGCGGTGGTCGACCAGCAGCTTGATCTCCCGATGGACATGCTCGCCCGGCTGGGGCCGTGGCAGGTCCGGCTCACGCAACGCCGCCCTGGCGACGGCGAGCGCGTCGATCGGGTCCGACTTCCCTCGCGTCCTGCCGGCACGCCGCTCCGGCACCGTCAGCTTCGGCGAGACCCGCACCAGATCCTCACCCACACCGAGCAGTTGCCGCTCCAACCACGGCGTCAACAGCCTGCAGTCCTCGATCGCCCAAAGGCGCTCCAGATCGAGCGCCGATGCCCACCCGATCAACTCCTCGCTACCGACCGGCACCGTCCGCTCGCCGAGCATCCGACCGGCCTCATCGACCGCGACCGCGGTCACCGACTGCTTGGGTACGTCCACTCCGATCACGATCATCTAGCTCGCCTCCAATAGCCGTTGGGGGCGACCATCGAACGGACAGACCTCAATCGAGGCGAAGCCACGCTCCTATCAGGTCACGCTCGACGGTCCTCGGTCGGCGGCGGCGACACAACGCTGGATGGTCAGCCCCTCGGGACGACATTCGGAATCGAGTCAGCCGCCGCCGCCCGAGTCTGCGCCAGTTACCGGACGCTGCCACTCAACGAGAATGACATTGAGTTCCGCAATGACGCCCGATCGGAGGTTGTACTGACCGGCGGCTAGATGCCCGCTCTCTGGTGCGCGGTTGGAATTGGTCGTTGGTCGTGCCGCCTCGCCCGGCCCGTTCGAGATTCGAGGCCGGGCGAGCGAGATCTGGTGCTAGGGATTTGCGACGCCGTTGAACGTCGAGGAGTCAAGCTTCGTCGCAGTGACGTCGACGAGGTTGATCTTCGGGCTTCCGGCTGGGTCGTTCGGCGGCGCGTTGAAGCAGTCGACCGTCAGGTCTTGCGGCGCGTCGATGTCGAACACGGTCTGCTCCGACATTGTCTGCTGGAGCGCGAACCCCGCTGCGCTCCCGACGGCCGCCTGTGCAAGTGAGACGCCAAGGTTCGCGCTGCCGGTCTGGCAGACGACGACGCCCTGCCCGTCGTTGTTGATCGCGAGGATCTCGGTCGAGACGAGGTACTGGCCCTTGTCGAGGTGAAAGGTCAACACCGTTGTCTCGTGGCCGCGGATGTCTGGCCAAACGCCTGAGACGATCGGCTGTCCGCCGCCTACCCCGCCGTACCACGCCGACTCGTCAGCGTGAGCTGGTCCTCCGAGCCGCAGCGCCTGTTCGCCGTTGGCGCAGCCTGCGCCCGTGTCGAGGCGGAGCTGGCCTCCCACAGTCTTCGCACATGCGTTGTAACCGGTCGGCGCGCCGCTTCCGCTGGTCACTGCGTACGCAATGCCTCCGGTGGCCGCCCCGATGACCCCGAGTAAGACCATCGCGAACGTGATGCGGCGCAGTTTGATCCTCCTCAAAGTAGCCTCCTTATCGCGATGAACGGAATAGAGCCTGATCTTCCTGCGACCTCTCAACACTGTCAATCACAAGGACGAGACAACGTCGGCGGGCCCAGAGGAGATTCTCGCCTGCGCCAGTGTTGCCCAATGACGCCTAATGCCTACCGGCTCTTCAGGCAGCCGACCCACCAGTTCGCGTATGCCTCGCCGCCGTGCTCGTACAGCCACTTTCCATTACCGCATGAGATGTACGAGTCTCGCACGGTCAAAGGAGTGTTCCACCCAGACGCTCCGATATCCGGGCGCGGCTTCGGGTTGGGGCGGACGAGCGTGAAGGCGGAGCCGTGCGCCTTGGCGAAGGTGTAGACGACGATTCGGCTCGATGCCAAGTCGATGACATCTGTTGAGAAGTTGGCCGGTGTTCGGGGATACGAGGAGCGAGCGTTCAGCCACACTTTCTGGTTGCCGAACGTGTCGTGCAGGAGCGCGTCGAGGTTCCAGACAGCCTGGCCGTAGGTGGTGAGTCCTGACGGTGGCGCGGTTCGGTGGGCCTTTGCGTCCGGAGCGGACGCCGAGAGCAAAGCCGCGACGGTAAGAACCAGCGCAATGACCATGAGACCCCGCTGCACGTTTCGAAGTATCGCGCTGAGTCGTGGGTTAGCAAGGAGTCTGGGCTGCGCCAGTGTTCAGCACTGTCACCCGACAGCGGCCGAGCCTCTCATCCCCCAGGTGGGCAGTCGGTGTAGGGATGACTCGCGGTCAACCACCATGCGGCGACCAGTACACCGGCCGTCAGAAGGCCAACAGCGAGTGCATGCCAGCGGTGGGCGGTGCCTCCGCGCCAGAGCAGTACCGCCTCGCCCGAAAGAAGAGAAGCTGCCGCAAATAACTCCGAGAAGGCAGCAAGATCAAAGCCGGTGCTGTTGCCGCCGACGCAGAAGTCCCAGACATGCGGGGACAGGCCCGTCGAGAGGAACGCGGCCAAGAGCCAGGCCCACGTGACGCCCAGAAGAAGCCAACCGAGGGCGGCTCGTGTCACGCCGTGGAGTTCCGTCTTGCTTGCCCGAATCAGGTGCCAGAGACGCACTTCGGTATCGTCGCACGAGTAGGGCAGTGACTTGCGCGAGCGTCCTCTCCCTTGACGCGGAGGTTCAACTAGCACGCCGGCACGTCGACCGTGCCGCCGCTCGCGAGCGCTGCTTCACACGCGATCACGACGGCAAGCGATCCCGCTGCGTCGGCCGGCGTGCAAAAGACGCGCGACTTGTCGCCCGCTTCCGCCGCCTCGAAGAAGCGCCTGACGCCGCGCTCGATCGGGTGCTGCGTCATGCCGGCGTCGACCTCGCTGCCGCGCGAGACGCCTCGCAGCGTGAAGGTCGGATCGAGATCGAGCCGGAGCGACGACTCGCTCGCGAGGATGTCGACCGAATACCTGCCCGGTAGCCCGTCGCGTGTCCACGCGATCGAGCTCGTGCCGACGCCGCCGTTCGCGAAGCGGAGCGTGATCGCTGCCGCATCCTCGATGTCGCCGCTCTCCCCCGCGCTCTGCGCGAGCGGCACGGTGCCCGCTGTCGTCTGAACCGAGACGACCTCGCCTGCGATCGCCCGCGCCAGGTCGATCCCGTGGCTCGCGCGCTCGAGCAGGTTGCCGCCGCCCTGCACGCGGTTCAGGAACCAGGGGCGGCTCTTCGTCGGGCCGGTGCCGATGCCGATCAGGAGGCCGATCTCCTGCCCGTCGAGCGCCTCCTGCAGATCGTCGAGCACCTCGACCGCGCGCCACTGATAACCGACGGCGCAGACCGCGTCGCTCGCTGCTGCTGCGTCGACGATCGCGCGTGCATCCTCGAGCCCGCGCGCGACGGGCTTCTCGAGATAGACGTGGATGCCGCGGCCGAGCGCGTCGACCGTCATCTCCCTGTGCAGCATCGGCGGCGTGCAGACGAAAACCGCGTCGGGCGTCTCGCCGTCGAGCAGCTCGCGCCAGTCGGTGTACACAGCAGCGTCGCCGCCGAGCTCCCGGGCGCGACTCTCGTCGACATCGCACACCGCGACGAGCTCGACGCCGTCGAGCCGGCGAAGGATCGCGACGTGCTCTTCCGCGATCCACCCCGCTCCGATCACTCCGACGCGCACGAGCCGACCATACTAGGACGATGCGGTTGCAGAACAGGGTGGCGGTCGTCACCGGCGGAAGCTCCGGGCTCGGGCGCGCGATCGCGCTCCGCTTTGCCGACGAAGGCGCATGCGTGGTCGTCGGCGACGTCACCACCGAACCGCGCGAGGGCGGCGAGACGACCGCCGAGCTGCTCGGCGACCGCGGAATGCACCTCGATGCCGACGTGTCGCGCGCCGAAGACGTCGACCGGCTCGTCTCGGCCGCGGTCGAGCACTACGGCCGGGTCGACGTGATGGTCTGCAACGCCGGCATCTCCGGTCGCCACTCGAAGTCGCTGCTCGAGACGACCGAGGAGGACTGGGACGCGATCATGGCCGTCAACCTGCGCGGCGTCTTCCTCTGCTGCAAGCGCGCGATCGGCGAGATGGTCGAACAGGAGCCGATCGGCGAAGCGCGCGGCCGCGTGATCATCATCTCGTCGCAGCACGGGATGATCGGCCCGCCCGGGCACGTCGCCTACGCGGTGAGCAAGGGCGGCCTCGTCAACCTCACGCACCAACTCGCGGTCGACTACGCGAAGCGCGGCATCCTCGTCAACGCGATCGCACCCGGGAAGATCCTCACAGGCTCGCCCGAGCAGCAGGACCCCGAGACGCTCGCGTACTCCCACGCGCGCACGCCGTTTCCGCGGCTCGGCCGCCCCGACGACGTCGCAGGCGCCGCGCTCTTTCTCGCGAGCGACGACTCCGGCTACGTGTCCGGGATCAACCTGCTCGTCGACGGCGGCTGGATGGCGTACTGAGGCAGCTCGAGCGCCGCAAGCTCACCGTCGTAGAGCCCGTCACTCGCAAGCACCACCTCATAGTCGTTTCGCCGGAACTCCGTGACGTGCTCGGCAACCTGCTCGAGCCACGCAGCCGTTGTCGGCGCGTCGAGCCCCGCGGGCGGCAACTGGATGATCCCGAACCCTGCCGCGCCGAGCTCGTCGAGCAACTGCTCGAGCAGCGAGTCCGCCACGACGGCGATCCGGCGTCCGCGCGGATCGACGCTCACGCCAACACCGCCTCGAGCCGCCTGAGCTCCTCGTCGGGGTCGTAGTCGGCGAACCAGTGCCGGATGCCCGTCGAGCGCGGCAGCGGCAGCCCCCTCGCGTCGAGCTCGGCCTTCAGCTCCTCGATGAAGATGCCGTCACCGCGCACGAGCGTCGAGTCGTCCTCGACGATGTTCGGCTGCCCGGCCCAGTGCGGCGCCGACGGCGTGAAGTCGACGCCCATCGTCGGGCTCGAGTCGACGCCGATGAGCACGACGTCGTCGCCGGCCGTCGTGTGCTGCTGCATCACGGCCGCGACGAGCTTCGCGAGGCGGCGGCAGTGCTCGCGGTAGAGCTGCGTGTCGAACTGCTCGCGCACACCCCAGAAGCGACGCGCGCCACCGAAGGCAAGCTCGGGGCACGGCATCTGCCGGATCACATAGTCGCGCTCGCGCAGCAGGTCGATCACCGGCTCCCACATCCCGGGCCGCTTCGCGCCGCCCTCGACCTTCGCGTTCTGGTTGAGGAGGCAGTGCGCGATGAAGGCGACCTTGCGACTCATGCGTTGAGTGTAGAGGCCTGGTGTGGACTAGTCGCACGCGCGGTTGGTGGGCCAGACACGGCGCGCTTCGCCCGCCTCCGGCTTGAACGTAGAACCACTATGTCCCGCTCCGGAGCCGACCGAATCGCTTGGTCTGGCCCATCCCCGCACGCACGCGTAATCCACACCAGACCTCTAGGCTCGCAGCGTGGAGCTCTGTCTCTTCAGCTCTGCGCTGCCCGGCTGGGACGCGCCGAGCGTCGCGCAGGCGGCGCTCGCGGCGGGCCTCACCGCGGTCGAATGGGGCATCGGACCCGGTCAGGCCGTCGAGTCACCCGGCAAAGCGGCGCTGAATGACCTCGGCGTCGTCGCGGCGGGAATCTGCGTCCAGGGCGGCGCTGCTTCGCTGCTGGAGCCGGAGAAGTTGAGACCGTTCGCTGAGCTCGCAGCGAAGATCGGCGCGCCGCACGTGCGCGTCTTCGCTCCCGGGCTCGGAGAACGTGCGGACGGTCTCGCAACGGCCGCCAAGATCGCGAAGGAGCACGGCGTCACGCTGCTGATCGAGACGGCGCCCCAGACGATCGCGCCGTCGACCGCGCAGGCCCGCGCACTCGTCGACGGCTTCGCGCCCGACGAAGTTGGCGTGCTCTACGACCCGGGCAACATGGTGATCGAAGGCCACGTCGACCCGCGGCTCGCGATCGCCGAGCTCGGCCCGTACCTGCGCCACGTCCACGTCAAGAACGTCGGCTGGCGCCGCGAGCACGGAACCTGGCAGTGGCATCACGCGGCGCTCGACGCCGGTCTGCTCGACTGGAACGCGATTCTGGCGGCGCTACGAGAGGCGAACTACACGGGCAGGGTCTGCCTGGATCACCTCGGCGGCGCGCCGTCGCTCGCGACCTTGCGCCGCGAGCTCACCGTGCTGGCGCCGCCGACCTGATCCGGCCGATGGCGGCGGCGACCCGCTCCATCAGCGGTTGCGGACCGACTGTGATCCGCACGTAGCCGTCGAGGCCGTACTCGGTCCCCGTGCGAACGAGCAGTCCCTCCTCCTCGGCGAGCGCCTGCGCGAGTGCGGCGTCGTCGCCGCCCACGCGGACGAGCACGAAATTCGTCTGCGACGGAACCGGCTCGACGCCGGCCTCGACGAGCCGCTCGAATAGCAGCTCGCGTGCCGCGGCAACCGTGCGGCGCCTCTCCTCGATCAGATCGGGACGGCGAAGACATGCTGTCCCCGCGGCGAGCGCCGCGCGGTTGACGTTGAAGGGCTCCTGCACGACGTTGAGGAAATGCGCGAGCTCCGGATCCACGACGGCGTAGCCGAGCCGCAGCCCCGCGAGGCCGTAGAGCTTCGACATCGTGCGCAGCACGACGAGCGGCCGTCCCGCCTCGACGTCGCGCTCGCGTCCGATCCTCAGCGCCGGATCGACATAGTCGGCATAGGCCTCGTCGGCGACGACGACGCAGCTCGCAGGTAGTGCGTCGAGGAACACGCGCCACTCGTCGGCGCGCACGAGCGAGCCGGTCGGATTGTTCGGGTCGCAGACCCACACAATGCGCGCAGCGTTCTCGTGCGCGCTTGCCGCGAGCGCCTCCAGGTCGATACGAAGCTCGCGGAGCGGCACGCGGTGCACGACTGCTCCCCGCGCAGCACACGCCTGCGCGTAGAGCCCGTAGCTCGGCTGCGGCACGACCACCGCGTCGCCGGGGTCGAGCAGCAGACTCGCAAGCGTCCCGATCAACGCCTGCGTCCCGTGCGCCGGGACGATCCTGTCCGGCGTCGAGCCGATCCACCCGGCGGCCGCCTCGCGGAACTCGCGGTACGACTCCTCCGGATACATCCACACGTGGTCGAGCTCCGCGGCGGCCGCCTCGCGCGCGCCCGGGAACGGCTCGAACAGATCCTCGTTCCGGTTCAGGCGCCCGCCCCCCCTCACGCTCGGCCCCGGGTCGTACGCGGAAAGACCGTGCACCGACGGTCGTACGAGGCGGGCCCAGTCGGTCACCGCAATAGAGTACGCGCGAGTTGAGCTACGACATCGTCGTCAAGGGTGGCCTCGTCGTCACATCGGAAGGTGAGGCCGTCAGCGACGTCGCGATCGGCGGCGAGCGCATCGCGGCGATCGGCAACGACCTGTCGGGCGCGCGCGAGCTCGACGCGACCGGCCTGTACGTCATTCCCGGCGCGATCGACGGTCACGTGCACCTCCAGGATCCGACCTTCCCGCCTCACGCGACGCTCACCGCGGATACCTTCGCTACCGGGACGCGCGCCGCCGCCTTCGGAGGCGCGACGACCGTCGTCGACTTCGCACAGCCAGCCGTCGGGCAGCCGCTGCTGGAAGAGCTCGAGCGCCGGCTCTCGGACGCCGAGGGCGAGGCGGTGATCGACTACGGGCTGCACCTGAACCTGCGCGACCCGGATCCCGCGCGAATCGAAGAGATCCCGGGCGTTTTCGCGCGCGGCGTCCCGTCCTTCAAGCTGTACATGGCGTACGAGGGCTACCGGATCCCCGACGACGCGATTTTCCGCGCGATGCTCGCGGTCGGCGAGCAGAACGGGCTCGCGGTGCTCCACGCCGAGAACGACGACGTGATCGGCGAGCTCACGCGACGGCTCGAAGCCGAGGGCAAGACAGGCCCGCGCTGGCTCGCCGCCGCGTGTCCACCGGAGGGCGAGGCGGAGGCGGTGCACCGAGCGATCGCCCTTGCCGGCATCGCGGGAGCGCGCATCCTCGTGTTCCACCTGTCGTGTGCGGAATCGGCCGCCGAGATCGCGCAGGCGAAGGCGCGCGGGCAGGCGGTCGCCGGCGAAGTCACGTCGCACGGCCTGGTCCTCGACCAATCGCTGCTGCAGTCCGACGACGCGCACGCGCACTCGCTTGCCGTCCGCCCGCCGATCCGCGAGGCAGGGCAACGCGACGCGCTCCAGACGGCGCTCGCCGCGGGGATCATCGACATCGTCTCCTCCGATCACTGCCCGCGGACGCCGCGCGACTCGTGGCAGCCCGCAGGCGTCTCAGGCATCGAGGCGCGGCTTGCGCTCGTCCATCACGTCGGCGTCGGCGCGGGGCTGATCGACCGCAGCCGCTGGGTTCACGCCTGCTCGACGCGACCCGCCGAGATCCTCGGCCTTTCGCAGAAGGGCGATCTCCGTCCCGGCCTCGACGCCGATGTCGTGCTCTTCGATCCCGCGAAGGAGGTCGTGCTCTCGACGGCGACGCTGCATTCCGCGCTGCCGTTCTCGAGCTACGAGGGCATGAGGGTGCGCGGCTTCCCGGTCACGACGATCAGCCGCGGCGAGGTGATCGTCGAGGACGGCACGTTCACCGGCGCCGCAGGCCGCGGGCGCTTCGTCGAACGCGGCTACTGATCGTGCGGGTCGACGAAGCAAGCCTGCGCGAGGATTTCGACGCGCTCGCGGCGATCGGGGCGACGCCTGCGGGCGGAGTCGACCGGCCGAGCTTCGGTGACGCGCACCTGGCGGCGCGGCGCTGGTTCCTCGAGCGCGCGAAAGCCGCCGGGCTGGAGACGCGCGTCGACGCGGCCGGCAATCACTCGGCGGTGCTCCCGGCCAACGGCCCCACCCTCCTGCTCGGCTCCCACCTCGACTCTGTTCCCGACGGCGGCCGCTATGACGGGGCTCTCGGCGTCGTCGCCGCGCTGCACGTGTTGCTCGCATTGCAGGGTCACGACCTGCCGCTCACGCTCGAGGCGATCGACTTCACGGACGAGGAGGGCACGCTCGTCGGCCTCCTCGGCAGCGAAGCACTCACGGGCGTGCTCAGCGACGAGGTGCTGCGCAATCCGCGCGGTGGACGCGACGCACTGCTCGCCGGACTCGAGCGCGCCGGGCTGCACGAGGAGCAGTTGCGCGACGCCCGCCGCGATCCCACCACGCTCGCCGGCTATGTCGAGCTGCACATCGAACAGGGGCCGGGCCTCGAACACGCCGGCACGCAGATCGGAATCGTCACGGGCATCGTCGGCGCGCGGTCGTTCACGCTCGACTTCCGCGGCGATGCCCGTCATGCGGGCACGACGCCCATGAACGCGCGACGCGACGCGGGTCTCGCCGCCGCGGTCTTCGCAGCGGCAGCGAACGCGCTCGTCGTCCGCGACTTCCCGGGCTGCGTCGCGACGGTCGGCGACATGCGCTTCCACCCGGGCGCGTTCAACATCGTCCCGGGATCGGTGCGCGTGTCGCTCGAGTTCCGCTCCCTCGAGCGGGCGCAGCTCGATGCGCTGGAGACGGTGTTGCTCGCCGAGGCGAAGGCGGCCGCCAAGCAGCACGCGCTCGGCGTCGACGTGACGCCGGTGGGCCACTGGGAGCCGACCGCGCTCGACGCCGGTGTGCGCGACGCGATCGAGACCGCCGCAGAGGGCCTCGGTCTCACGGCGCTCGAGCTTCCGTCAGGAGCAGGCCACGACGCGCAAGCACTCGCGGGCATCACGCCGAGCGGGATGATCTTCGTGCCGTCGGTCGGCGGGATCAGCCACAACCCGAGCGAGCACACCGAGTGGGAGGACTGCGTGAACGGCGCGAACACGCTGCTCCACACCGCGCTCGAGCTCTGCCGGGTCTACGCCGTGCGCGGCACGTAGACCGGCCGCCCGAGCACGGCCAGCGCAGAGATCGCGGCGATCGCGAGCAATCCTGATGCAGCGATCAGCATGAAGGTCGGCCGCTCGGAGAGGTCGAGCAGATATCCACCGACCACGGTCGCCGCAGCGATCGCCACGTACTCGCGCACGTTCCACACCACGGCGAGCCCGTGGCGCTCCTCCGGTGACACCCGTGCCAGCGCGCCGTCCACGACGACCGGCCACACGCCGATGGCGAGGAACGTCGACGCGACCGTCAGCGCGACGTAGAGCCACGCCTGGTGCGTGCCGGCGAGCACCGCGGCCGCGAGTGCGCTGCCGCCGAGCATCGCCGCCACGGCCCGCCGGCTCCCCGCGATGTGCGCGAGCCTGCCGGCCGTGAAGCTGCCGCCGATCTTGGCTGCCGCGATTCCGCCTGCAACGGCGCCGACGGCGAGCGGCCTGAAGTGGAACACGTGCGTGAGGACGACCGGCGCGAAGTTGAGCATCAACCCCATGGCACCGACCAGCAGCAGGTCGGGCAGCTGCAGCGCGAAGCCGGCCAGCGGCGGCGGACGCAGGCGTGCGACGCGTCGCACCTCGATGCGGCGAACCCACGACAGGGCGATCGGCAGCGCGAGCAGCGAGCTCGCGATGCCGAGCGCAAAGCTCGCACGGATGCTCGCAGCGTGCGCCACGCCCAGCCAGCGGAGCGTTGCGATCGCCGCACCCGTGAGCGCACCGCCGGCGGCGCTCCCACTGACGTAGACGACGTACTGGATGACGAAGACGCGCTGCGACCCCTCGGCGCCCGACCGACGGCCGAGCGACGCCTGGACGCCGACCCAGAAGAGGCCCATCCCGACGCCGTGCACGAGCGCGCCCGCGAACAGCGCCTCGCGCACCGGCGCGAGGATCAGCAGCAGGTCACCGGCAGCGATGGCGGCGAGCCCGGTCGCGACGCCGCTCTCAGAGCGCCGAAGGCCGACCGCGAAGAGCGCGCCGAGCGAGAACGCGACCGTCTCGGCCGCCAGCAGCGCGCCGACGAGGAACGAGCTTCCGTGCTGCGCGAGCACGAGCAGCGGCAGCGCCACGGCTAGATTCGAGTACGAGATTCCCGCGCCGAGCGCGGAAGCGATAAGCGCACGGCGGCTCGGTGTCAACGGCACCGCCACGCGATCCGCAATTCACGGTTTGCAATCGTGGAGACCAGGTGGAAGGATCCAGGGCACATTGCCGATGTCGAGACAGTATTGCCCGTGCGGCGTCACCGCTGCCCCTTGGCCTGCGGAGAGCTTGACCCCGGCGCGCCGGACCTGGAATAACCAAAGCTTGTCCAAGACGAATGACGAAGAACCCACGGTGAAGGAGGGCGTCGGATGGACCACGACAAGATGATGCGGCTGGAGGAGTTCCGCCGGACAGAGGCGGGCCCGTTGGAGGGAACGCTGATCGACGAGTTTGTCGACGGCGACATGGACCGCTCGACGTTCATCCGGCGCGCGTCCGTGCTCGGACTGTCGATGTCGATGATCGGCGCTGCGCTCGAAGCGTTCGGCCACACAGGCATCGCCAAGGCCGCAACCGCCGCCGCATCCGCGGGCGGACGCCTGCGGCTCGGCGTCGTACCGCCCCCGGTGACGGGACTGGACCCCCACACGTACAAGGACACCGGCGGCCTCGTGACCGGCGGCATCGCGGGCGAGTTCCTTACGCGCGCGACGCAGAGCCTCACGCTTCTGCCCGAGCTCGCGCTCAGCTGGAAGCCGAACGGCGACGCATCCGTCTGGACGTTCAAGCTTCGTTCCGGCGTCAAGTTCCAGAGCGGCCAGGCGTTCGGCGCGGACGACGTCGTCGCGACGTACGACCGTCTCACCGCCTCGGACACAGGGTCGCAGGCGCTCTCCGCGTTCAAGGGCGTTCTCTCGCCCGGCGGCACGAAGGCGATCGACAACCTCACGGTCGAGTTTCACCTCGACGCCCCGACCGCGAACTTCCCGTACCTCACGAGCTCGACGACCTACCAGGGCATCTTGCTGCCGGCGAACTACAAGCTCGGCACGTTCGACAAGACCCCGCAGACGACCGGCGCCTTCAAGCTCACCGCGTACAACCCGGGTGTGAGCGCGAAGTACGAGCGCAACCCGAACTGGTGGGGTGGCAACGCGCCGCTCGACGGCGTCGACCTCACGTACTACTCGGACGACTCGGCGATCATCTCCGCGCTGCTCGGCGGTCAGATCGATCTGATCAACCAGATCAACTTCGTGACGGGCCGCGCGCTCTTCAACAACTCGAACGTGCAGATCTTCAATGCTCGGGGTGCCACGCACCGTGAGGTCTGCATGCGCGTCGACGCCAAGAACCCGCTCAAGAACTACAAGGCACGCCAGGCGATCGCGCTCTCGCTCGACCGCAAGGCGATCGTCAAGACACTCTTCAATAACTTCGCCGACGTCGGGAACGACTCGAACTTCGCCCCGCTGTACCCGTCGACGGACAAGAGCGTACCGCAGCGGCACAAGGACCTCGCGACCGCCAAGAAGCTCATGGCGCAGGCCGGCCATCCGCGTGGGTTCAAGATCACGCTGACGACGGAGAAAACGGGCGAGATCCCGCAGCTCGCACAGATCATCCAGCGTTCCGTGAAGGCGCTCGGCATCGACATGGCGCTCAACATCGAGACGGCGACCGCGTACTTCGCAGGCACGCAGGACGGCCCGCCGCTCGGCTGGGGCAACACGCCGTGGCTCAATGCTCCGATGAACATCACGGACTGGGGCCATCGCGCCGTGCCGAACGTCGTGCTCACAGCGGCATTCAGGACGAAGGGCATCTGGAACGCAGCGCACTACTCGAACGCGAAGTTCGACAAGGCGCTGAGCTCGTTCCTCGGCGCGATCGCGCTCAAGGATCAGCAGAAGTACGAGAAGCAGATGCAACAGATCCTGCTGCACGACACACCCGTGATCGTGCCCTACTTCTACAACTTCCTGGCCGCGGGCAACAAGAAGGTCACCGGCTACAAGGCCGACGCTCAGGGCACGGTCTTCCTGAGCCATACGTCGATCGCGTAGGTAGCACTGCACACGCCGGGTCGCCGCATCGTGCGGCGGCCCGGCGGAGCCTTCCAGAGGACAGTCATCGCCCGCTTCCTGCTCAAACGCCTCGCGCTCGCGGCCATCACCCTCGTGGTGCTGAGCATGATCGTGTTCGCGGCGGCGCAGCTGCTCCCCGGTGATATCGGCAGGAACGTGCTCGGGCCGTTCGCAAGCCCTGCCGACGTGATCAAGTTCAACCACGAGCACGGCGTCGACCGGCCGATTGTGTCGCAGTACTGGACCTGGGTCAGCCACTTCGTTCGGGGCGACCTCGGCACGTCGCTCCAGTACACCGGAGTCCCCGTCGCGAACCTGCTCGGCCCGTCGCTCGTCAACTCGCTCAAGCTCGCCGCGCTTGCCTTCGTCCTCGTCGTGCCGCTGTCGATTTTTGGCGGCACCGTCGCTGCACTCCGACGCAACAAGCTGACCGACCGCGTGATCACGATTGCCGGTCTCTCGCTCACGTCGATTCCCGAGTTCGTGACGGCGATCGTCCTGATCGTGATCTTCGGCGTCGTGCTCAAGTGGCTGCCGGTCTCGGCGACTGCGCCGCCCGGAGCGGGCGTGCTGACGCAGATCAAGTTCCTGCTGCTGCCGAGCCTCGCGCTCGTCGCCGTGCTCTTCGGCTATATCGCACGGATCACGAGGGCCGGCGTGATCGAGGCTATCGACGCGGACTACACGCGAACGGCGTTCCTGAAGGGCCTGAGCACACGGCGCGTTCTCTTCCGGCACGTGTTGCGGAACTCGCTCCTGCCGACGATCGCCGTCGTCGCGACGCAGACGGGCTACCTGATCGGCGGCCTGCTCGTGATCGAGAAGCTCTTCAACTACAACGGGATCGGGCAGCGTATCTACGTCGCGGCAACGAACAAGGACTTCACGATGCTTCAAAGCGGCGTGCTGATCGTCGGCATGGTGTATCTCGCGGCAACACTCGTCGCCGACCTCCTCTACTCGCTGTTCAATCCGCGCATCCGGTTCGGCGGCGCGGAGTGACCACGCTCGACGCGCCCGTCCCGGGACCGGCACCGACGTTCACGCGGAGCGAGGCGAGCCTCGCCCGCCGTGAAACGCTCGGGCAGCTCATGCGCTCGAAGACGTTCCTCGTCGGCGCGATCGTTGTGCTCTTCTGGGCGTTCTGGGCGATCGTCGGCGCGCACCTCACGCCGCAAGACCCGCTCAACCAGTCCTCGGACGTGCTCAAGAGCTTCTCGAGCGCTCACTGGTTCGGCACCGATCAGCTCGGCCGCGACGTGCTGTCGCGCGTGCTCGCAGGCGCGTCGGCGACGCTGCAGGTAGCGCCGCTCGCGACGCTCTTCGGGATCGTCGGAGGGACGACGGTCGGCCTGATCAGCGGCTACTTCCTCGGGTTCGTCGACGACGTCATCAGCCGCATCGTCGATGCCGTACTGGCGCTGCCGTTGATCGTCATCGCCGTCACGGCCCTCGTGGCGCTGGGAAGCTCGCGCGTGACGCTGATCGTCGTGATCGGCGTCGTGTTCACACCGATCGTCTCGCGCACCGTGCGGGCCGCGGTGCTCGGCGAACGCGAGCTCGAGTACGTGCAGGCAGCCAAGCTGCGCGGCGAGCGTGCGCCGTATGTGATGTTCGTCGAGATCCTCCCGAACGTGATGGGGCCGATCATCGTCGAGGCGACGGTTCGGCTCGGCTACGCGATCTTCGCCGTCGCGGGGCTGACGTTCCTCGGTTTCGGCGTGCAGCCGCCGTCGCCCGACTGGTCGCTCCAGATCGCGGACAACTACCAGCTGCTGAATGCGGGCACGTACGAGTGGACAGTCCTCTTTCCCGGTCTCGCGATTGCGAGCCTGATCGTCGGCGTGAACCTCGTCGCCGACGGCCTCCAGCAGGTGCTCGACCGGTGAGCCAGGCGCTCGAGACGGCGGTTGCGGTCGAGGCG
>Ga0193728_1000123_pt1 | contig 33108 bp, 33 predicted proteins | sample U1c1metaG_FD_143037 | JGI IMG/M metagenome (GOLD analysis project Ga0193728, IMG submission 143037) | Soil microbial communities from a riparian zone of the East river system, Colorado, United States - U1c1 | ecosystem: Environmental > Terrestrial > Soil > Riparian zone | place: USA: East River... | reverse complement strand
AGCGGACCTGCGCCTGGATCGCGTCCGGCGTGTCGATGCCGCGGGCGACCAGAACCTTCCTGACCTCGGTTGCGAAGACCTCGGTCGGCGTCGACTGGAAGTACCAGAGGACGAGGTCGATGTCGTGCGAGGAGAGAAACCAGGCGGGTGTCGTCTGCGCTGCCCACGAGATCATGCCCGTGGGCACTTCGATCGTGTCGTTCTTCCGGGCGTCCCCGCCTACCGGCTCGCCGACCAGGTTCCCGGCAGTCCGCTCCTTCGCCTGCCAGTAGGCGGGGACCCAACGGTGGTTGAAGAGCGTCATCGCTTTGACGCCGGCCCTTCGTTGCGCGTCGAGAATCGCCCGCGCGTCCGTCCCGGAGATCGCCAACGGCTTCTCGATAAGGACGGGCTTACCCGCGTCGAGCGCCGCGATCGCCGGTCCCGTGTGCACCCAGTCGGGCGTGGCGACGAGGACGGCGTCGACGGCCGGGTCGGCCACGAGCTCCTCGACATCCCGATAGACGCTCGCAGGACCGAACTGCTCCAAGTCGGCAGCTTCGGCGCTTGGTCCCGCCCAGGCAACGACGCTGCTGCGGTGGTACGCGGCGAGTGACACGGCATGCGCCTTCGCCATGATCCCGCTGCCGACGATGCCGAAGCGAAGTGTTTCCACCGTTTGCCTTTCGTGCACGACTGTTGTCCCTTCCGAACCCGGGTAGCGGCGATGCTAGGGACGCACGCGATCGGCGGACAGGCCGATTCCTGCTCTCCCGGAGGCGTTCCTTGTCGTCTGACCCCGCGACCCTCTGCCCTGCTGTGACGCCCAGATAGCCTCACGGTTAGCGCGGAAGGCGTGCGCTGCCAACGACAGAAGGAGGGCAGGTGGCGAGCATCGAGCAGCGTGCGGATGCACGCCCGACGGCCCGGAGCCGCAGCCTCTTCGAGCACGCGCAGCATGTCCTCGCCGGCGGCGTGTCGAGCGACGCACGCCGTCTCACCCCGGTTCCCCTCTACATCGACCACGCAGCCGGGTCGCACATCTGGGACGTCGACGGCACCGAGTACATCGACTACGTCATGGGGCAGGGCCCTGCGATTCTCGGCCATTGCGCGCCTGCGGTGATCGAGGCCGTGCAGACGCAGTTGACGCGCGGTCACGTCTACTCGGCACAGCACGAGCAGGAGGTCGAGGTGGCCGAGCTCGTGTGCAACCTCGTTCCGTGCGCCGAACGGGTGCGCTTCAACACAGTGGGGTCGGAGGCCGTTCACGGCGCGCTGCGGCTCGCGCGCGGCGTCACGGGCCGCAACAAGATCCTCAAGTTCGAAGGGCATTACCACGGCTGGTTCGACCCGGTGCTCTACAGCGTCCATCCGCCGCTCGACCGCGCGGGCAACGCCGACGCACCTGTCGCGGTGCCGGGGACGAAGGGCCAGCAGCCAGGAGGCGAGGAGGGTCTCGCGATCTGCGTGTGGAACGACCTCGACGCGCTCGAGCGCACGCTCGACCGGCACCGCGGCGAGATCGCCGCCGTGATCATGGAGCCCCTGCTCTGCAACACCGGGTGCATCGCACCGCGGCCCGGTTATCTCGAAGGTGCGCGCAAGCTCTGCACCGACCACGGCGCACTATTGATCTTCGACGAAGTGATCACCGGCTTCCGGCTCGCGCCCGGCGGGGCGCAGGAGTTCTTCGGCGTCACACCCGACCTTGCGATCTTCGGCAAGGCGATCGCGGGCGGCCTCCCGCTTGCGTGTCTCGCGGGCCGCGCCGACGTGATGGATGCAATCAGCCGTGGCGAGGTGGGGCACGCCGGCACCTTCAACTCCAATCCGCTTGCCATTGCGGCTGCGGCAGCGACGCTGCGCGAGCTGACCAAGGACGACGGTGCTGCCTATGCACGGCTCGCCGCGACCGGCAACCGGTTGATCGAAGGCCTGCGCGCCGCCGCGCAGAACGCCGGCGTCGCGATGATCGTCGACGGCCCCGGGCACATCTTCCAGACGTATCTCACCGACCAGCCCGGGATCGCGGACTATCGCGACTTCGCGGCGACCGACCTTGCCGGAATGGCGCGGCTACACGGCGCGCTGCTCGATCGCAGCGTGAGCATTGTCGGCCGCGGGCTCTGGTTCCTTTCGACAGCCCATGACGACGCGGACGTCGACGCCACGCTCGCGGCCGTCGCCGACGCCTTGGCCTCGCGATGAGCGCACGCGTGGACAATCCGGAGCACCGCTCGGTCGACGACCGCCTGGCCGAATGGCGCCGCGCCTCGTTGGCCCGTCAGCGGCGGCTCGACGACCTGGATCAGGTCGCGGACCCCGACTACCACGGCCGGAATCTGGCGGCGCGGCCGGGCGTCGTGGTGCGGGTCGACAGCTTTCTCGGCACGCTCAATACCGAGGACGTCCAGGCCGCGTACGGGCCGCCGGAGAGCGTCGAGGCCGGCGGCTATCAGTTCCGTCGCGAGGATCCGGAGCATCCGAGCCTCGCAACGCTCCGCAGCAAGTACTCGCTGGAGGAGGTCGCCGGCGACGGCGACGCGTTCACCCGCACGAACCGGGTGCGCATTTGGCTCAAGGGACGCTGGCCGCATTTGCTGCCGTTCACGAACCCGCCGTACGACGGTCTCGTAATTCTGGACCGCGCGTCGCGGGGAGAGACGTTCATCTGCATGCACTACTCGGTGGCGCTCGTCCATTGCTGCGCGGCGCTCGGGATCGACGCGCGCGTCGTCAACCTTCACCGCGGGATCGCGGAGAGCTATCCGGTCGGCGGCGAGGCCGCGGCAGGCGTGGACGAGCACGTGACGACCGAGGTGCATTGCCGCGAGCTGGCGCAGTGGGTGATGTTCGACCCCGACTTCGACTGCACCTTCGAGCTGCGCGGGAAGCCGCTCTCGGCGTGGGAGATTCACCGCGCACATCTCGCCGGCGACCGTCCGACGAGCGTCAAGGGACCGGGCGCAGCTGCGTACGACTCGCTCGGCGACGACTTCTACGAGGTCACGCTTCCGTCGTACTTCGCACATGTGAGCCTGCTCATGCGGAACGATTTCATCTCCGACCCCGACGGCCCGGTGCCGATCCTGCATCTCGTCGACGACGCGACGCCGCCGATCCTCTGGTACGCCGGCGAGGACATGCGGCTCCGCCGTGACATGCTCGGGCCTCTGTGCGTTGCGAAGTCGTACACCGACAAGACGCCGCTCCTCACCGATGGCAACCTCGAGTCAGCGTGGGCCTCCGACGACACGGAGCGCGAGCACTGGGTCGAGGTGAGCCTCCCCGAGGAGACCGGGGTCGAGCGGATCGCCTTGCACTGGCCGGAGTGGCGGAACCGGCTCCGGACGTCGACCGGCTATCGCATCGACGGCCTCGTCGACGGCTCGTGGCAGCCGTTGACGGAGGCGCAGTCGAACTCCGAGCGGCCGTGGACCGTGCACGACGTCGAACCGTCGTCCCTCACCGCGCTTCGCATCGTGCAGCCGCCCGGCGGCGGCTCCGTGGAGTACCCGAACCGGCTCTGGCTCAGCCAGGTCGAGTGCCACTAACAGTTTCTAGCGACCGGGAGGTCTGAACCGCGTGTCCAGCGTCACGCTCAAGAACGTCGGCAAGGTCTACGAGGACGGCACCCGTGCCGTCCTCGACCTGAACCTCGAAGTCGCCGACGGCGAGTTCATGGTGCTTGTCGGCCCGTCGGGCTGCGGCAAGACGACGGCCCTGCGCATGGTCGCGGGGCTCGAGGACATCACCGAGGGCGAGATCTCGATCGGGGACAAGGTCGTCAACGAGCTCGAGCCCCAGCATCGCGACATCGCGATGGTCTTCCAGAACTACGCCCTCTACCCGCACATGACGGTCGCGCAGAACATCGGCTTCGGTTTGCGCATGCGCAAGAAGTCGCGGAAGGACATCGACGCACGCGTGAAGGACATCGCAGGTGTGCTCGGGCTGACTGAGCACCTCGATCGCAAGCCGCGCGCGCTCTCGGGCGGCCAGCGTCAGCGTGTCGCGATGGGCCGTGCGATCGTGCGCGATCCGCAGGCATTCCTCATGGACGAGCCGCTCTCGAATCTCGACGCCAAGCTACGGGTCCAGATGCGCTCGGAGGTGGCCCGCATCCAGTCCGATCTGCGTGCAACGACGATCTACGTGACGCACGATCAGATCGAGGCGATGACGATGGGCACACGAGTCGCCGTAATGCGCAAGGGCGTGCTGCAGCAGTGCGACGATCCGCAGACCCTGTACGACCACGCGACGAATCTGTTCGTCGCAACGTTCATCGGGAGCCCGGCGATGAACCTCATCGAGGGGCGGCTGGAGCGAAACGGCAACGGCCTCGTGTGCGCGCTCGGCGACCAGCGCCTGGCACTCCCCGACGAGACCGCAAGCCCCGAGCTCGATGCGTATCTCAACCGGCCGATCGCCGTCGGGCTGCGCCCGGAGGCGCTCGAGGACGCAGCTCTCGTCCCCGGTTCACCGGCAGACCGGCGGCTGAGAGGAACGGTCGTCGTCACCGAAGCCCTCGGCTCGGAGCGACTCGTGCATTTCCGCATTCCGGCCAAGCCGGTCGTGACCGACGACGTCGAGGACGCTGTCGAGCACGTCGAGGGAACAGTCATCGAGCATGCGGACGCGCGGAGCATGATCGCGGTCGGGCGCTTCGACACGGAGTCGAAGGCGCAGGTAGGCAGCGCGATCGAGGCGGCTGTCGACGTGCGCAAGCTGCACTTCTTCGATCTCGAGACGGGTCAGCGCATCTGACCCGCTCGATCTGGGCGTACCCGCGCGACCTCGTCGAGCGCGGCGCCGCGGCCGAGCTCGACGAGCTGTGCTCGCTCGGCTATACCGGCGTGAGCGTCGCCGCCTCGTACCACTCCGTGCAGGCCTATCTGCCCGAGAATCCGCAGCGCGCCTGGCTGACGGAGTTGCGGTCGCAACTCCACTACCGCGCAGACCCCTCGCGTTACGGCGCGCTCGCGCCTGTGCCAGGCGACGCGGACGAGGTCTTTGCCGTGGCCGCCCAGGCGGTGCGGACGAGCGGCCTCGAACTGATCGCGTGGCTCGTGCTCTGCCACAGCTCGCTCGGCACCGATCACCCCGAGCTCGCGCTGCGTCCGCTCGGCGGCGCGCCTGTCCCAGGGGCGCTCTGCCCGGCGCAGCCGGCAGTGCAGGAGTACGTATGCGCGCTAGCCGCCGAGGTCGACCAGCGGTTCGCTCCAGCAGCACTCGATCTCGAGACCCCGGGTTGGATCACGCTCCCCCACCATCAGCACGGGAAGATCGGTGCCGAGCTCGGCAGCGGCGCCCGGTTCGCCGCAGGACTCTGCCTGTGCGATGCCTGCGTCGAGCTCGGCGCCGGCGATCTCACTGCACGGTTCCGTGGAATCGACACGACACTCGAGGTGGACGAGCTGCTCGACGACCCGGAAGCAGCCGCGTTCCAGAGTGCCCGCGAACGCGTGGTGACCAGCCTGGTCTCGGCGATCAATGCCGCGGTGAACGCGAAGGTGCACGTCGCGCACTGGGGCGATCCCCGTCCGGCCGGCGTCGACTACGCATCACTGGCGCAGGCGGCCGACCGCATCACGATGCTCGCCTACGCATCCGACCCCGACGAGGTCGAGCGGACGCTGGCGCGGGTGATCGCCGTTTGCGGTGCGGAACGCGTCACCGCAGGGCTCACGCTCTGTCACCCCGAGATGCCGGACGAGGCGACGTTCCGCGCATGCGTCGAGCGCTGCTGCGCACTCGGCGTCATGGCGCTGTCGATCTACAACCACAGCCTCGTCGATCGGCAGCGGCTGCGTTGGGCGGCCGACTGACCTCGGGCTAGGAGGCGTGCACGCGCCGGTGGAACTCGACGAGTGCGCGTGCGACCTCCTGCTCCGTGCGCTCGAGCAGCCGCGCACCGAGCTCCGCGTCGGCGGTGCTTGCGTCATCGCTCGTGCCGGAGCTCGCGGCCCACACGCCGTGCGCCGCGTGGACGATGCGCACGACGGGGTCCTCGGTCGCGGGCCGAGGGCCGGGGCCGACCTGTCCTTCGGGACGAACCAGGTCTGAATGCGCTGCGAGCAGAAGCGACGTCTCGAACGCGCCGGCGTGGCCCGGCACGACGCCGAGTTGCTCGACGCCCTCGGCGAGCAGCGCCTCCCACGCGATCGTCCAGTACGACGCGCCGCCTGCCGTGAGCGGAAATGCCTCGGCGGCATCGGCGAGTGCGACGCGCATCGGAGCGTCGTTGCCGCCGTGACCGTTGACCGCGAACACGGCGCGGACACCCCACGCGCTTGCCGAGCGCAACAGGTCTGCGAGCACGGCGAGGAACGTCTCGCTTCGGAGCGAGAACGTCCCCGCGAACGAAAGGTGATGATCGGACCGGCCGTACGGCAGCGGCGGCGCGACGAGAAACGGGCCTGCGTCGGCCCCGGCGATGCGTGCCGACGCGACCGCGACGCGCTCGCACATCAGCGTGTCCATGGAGACCGGAAGGTGTCCACCGTGCTGCTCGGTTGCGCCGAGCGGGAGAACGATCGTGCACGACGTCGCGACATCCGCGAGCTCCTCACGCGTGAGCTCGCCGAGCAGGATGCGCTCCATCAGGCGACTGCCTCGCTCAAGAGCCCCGCCGACCGGAGGAACGCCTCGATGTCCGAGCGTTCTTCCGCGCCGACCTCGCTCGCGGGCGGCCTGACGGGCCCCGCCGGACGTCCGAGCTGCCGCACCGCCTCCTTCACGACGGAAACGTTGTAGCCGTCGGCCTTGCGCGCGCGAAGCTGCTCGAACGGCAGGATCGACGACCACGCGTCGAGCGCGGCCTGACGGTCTCCGGAGCGGAGCGCGTCGAGCAGGGCGCGCGAAGGGCCGCCGGCGACGTTGACGAGCCCCGATGTGAAGCCATCGGCTCCGACGGCGAAGAAGAACGGCGCCCAGCGCTCCGCGGTTCCGCACACCCACACGAGCTCGGCCCTGCCGGCTGCAGCCGCAACGGCGGCGGCGAACGCGGGCAAGTCGTTGACTGCGTACTTCACGGCGACGACCCAAGGCTCGGCCGCGATGCGCACGAGCTCCTCCGGAGTGACGACCGGGGCCTTCACATACGGAACGACCGGCAGACCCACCTCGGCGATCGCCCTGTAGTACGCATGCAGACCCTCGGCGGTGACGTACGGGTTGGCGGGGTGATGCACCATCACCGCGTCCGCGCCGTTCTCGGCTGCGTGCTCCGTCGCGCGACGTGCAGTCTCCGGAGCACCGCCAACACCCACGACGAGAGGAGCGCGTCCGGCGAGCGCCCGCGCCGAGGCGTCGACGACCGTCCTCGCCTCCGCCTCGGAGAGGCCGTAGTACTCCGCGGTGTTGCCGCACGCGACGACGACGTCGACCTGCTCGGAGACGAGGAAGTCGACTGTCGCCTCGACGCCGGCGACGTCGACCGCAGAGCCGTCCTCGGTGAACGGCGTGATCGCGACGGCGCTGATTCCGCGGAACCGCTCGCTCAGCTCACTTGCCTGCACAGGTACCTCCCACGCGCTGATGATGTCTCGACGCATGCAGTGTGGCCGCCGCGCGCGCGGGTTGCAGGCTCAGGGCAAGTAACGGCCCTTCGCGAACAACATCCCGACCTCCCACGATGCTTCCGTGGCTCCTAGCATCTGTATCGAGTCGTGAGCACACCTCCCCTCACTCCCGGCGAGACGGCGTCGGCTCAGGCGGCTGCTCGCGGCGCGCTCACGATCGTCGGCGTCACGGCGATCCCGATCCTGGTCCCACGGAAGTGGGCGATGATCGCCACGCAGGGCGCGATCATCTCCTCGGAGTTCGGGCTGGTGCGGATCGAGACGGACGGCGGCATCGTCGGCTGGGGCGAGATCTCGATGACGTGGGGCCGGATCGGCCGCTCGCTCGTCCGGGACGTCGACAACTACCTCGGCCCAGCGCTCATCGGCCTCGACCCGCTCGACATCCAGGGCTGCATGCTCACGGTCGAGCGCGCGATGGAAGGTGGCCAGGCGGCGAAGGCCGGGCTCGACAACGCGCTCTTCGACATAGCCGGCAAGGCGCTCGGCGTTCCCGCGTACCAGCTCCTCGGCGGACGCGCGCGTCCCGCAGTCCCGGTGGCCTGGGCGATTCCGTGGGGCGAGCCGGAGGCAACCGCGGCGACGGCCTCGTGGGCGGTCGACGAAGGGTTCCGCACCGTGAAGCTGAAGGTCGGCCGTCCCGGGACCATCGACCGGCGTGCCGTCGCCGCTGTACGCCACGCGGTGGGCGACGAGATCGAGATCAAGGTCGACGCCAACATGGCGTACCGCAGCGCTGGAGCCGCTCTGCGCGCGTTGCGACCGCTCGAAGAGTTCAGGCTGCAGCTGATCGAGCAGCCGCTACCCGCGCGCGACCTGGACGAACTCGCCCTCCTGCGCAGCCGTCTCGAGACGCCGCTGCTCGTCGACGAATCGAGCGCGACACTTCGCGACGTCGGCGAGGTGCTGCGGCGCGGCGCCGCCGACGTCTTCAACATCTACGTCAGTGAGGCCGGCGGCTTGCTCGCTGCGTACAAGGCCTTCGCGGCGGCCGAGGCTGCAGGGTTCGTGGGCCTGATCGGCAGCCAATGCGAGCTGGGTCTTGGCACTGCGGGCTGCGCGCACCTCGGTGTGGCGGTAGCAAACCTCGGCTACGAGAGCGACATCGTCGGACCACTTCGGTACCCGCGCGACATCGTCGTCGACCCGCCGGCGATCGTGGGCGGGCTGCTGTATCCGCCCGACAAGCCCGGCCTCGGCGTCACCGTCGACAATGACGCGGTCGAGAGCTTCCGTATCGACACGTGAGCGAGAGCCCACTGAAGGTCGTGGTCATCGGCTGCGGCGACATCGCGGTCTCGCAGCACCTGCCCGCGCTTGCGAACGACTCGCGCTTCGAGGTCATCGCTGTCGCCGACCCGGATCTCCACCGCGCGCAGAGCGCAGCCGAGGCGTTCTCGATCGAGCACGTCCTGACGGACGCCGACGCCGCGCTCGCGCTGGAGCCCGACGCGGCCGTGATCGCGACCCCGCCTCACGTCACCCCGGACATCTCCGGCCGGGCGCTCGAGGCCGGCATCCACGTGCTCTGCGAGAAGCCTGTCGCCGTCACGCTCGAAGCCGCCGACACGCTCCTCGAGCGCGCAGCCGCTTCGGGTCGGATCCTGCAGGTGGGGTTCAAGAATCGCTTCGCGCCGCTCACGCAGGAACTGCGTGCGCGGGTGAGGGAAGGACGGCTCGGCGGTCCGCTCATCGTGCGCATCGCTGCGTTCGACGAGGAATACGACCCGACCGACACGTTGCACACCGAGCGCATCCAGCTCTTCCTCGAGCACGGCCCGCCCATCGTGCACGAGGGCGCGCACGCGGCCGACCTGCTGGGCTGGATGCTCGGCCCGCCGGTCCGCGTCACAGCGTCGTCCGTGCGCAGCCGCCCCGAGTTTCCATCGCCGAACTATCACGCCGCAGCGATCGAGTACGAAGACGGCTCAGTCGCGAAGCTCGAGGTGGGTTGGTGGGTTCCGCACCTCTGGCCCGGCGAGGTCCATGTCCTCGGGCCTGCCGGGTCGGCAGATCTCAGCCGGCCGGAGGGATACCTGCGGTTCCATGACGGCAGCGATCTCGAGGAGATCCGGTTCGACGACGACTGGCAGACGGTCTGCTTCCGCGAGCAGCTCGGTGCGTTCGCAGAGGCGATCGAGACGGGGGTGCAGCGTGGAGCCGACGCAGCCGCGGGTCGCGACGCGCTCGACCTCACGCTCGCCATCGTCGAAGCCGCGGAGCTGGGGCAACCAGTGCGGCTTGCGCGATGAGGATCGTCGACGCGCACTGCACGATCGGCGACGGCCGCGTCGCGTCGCTTTCGGCCGACGAGCTCGTACGCCAGCTCGATGCGAACGGCGTCGAAGCCGCCGTCATCGGTCCGCCGGACCGCTGCCTCGCCGTCGCAAACCGCGACGGCAACGAGTTCGTCCTCGATGCATGCCGCCGTCATCCGGACAGGCTCATCGGGTTCGCCACCGTCAACCCGTGGTACGGCGACGATGCTGTCGCCGAGCTTCAGCGCGCCGCGGCGGCGGGACTCCGCGGATTGATCCTCCACCCGCCGCTGCAGGGCTACATCCTGCTCGACACGCTCGTCGATCCCGTCCTCGCCGTCGCCGAGGAACACGGGTTGCCGGTGTGGGCGCCGACCGGCAAGCCCTTCCAGTCGCTGCCCCTCCAGCTTACCGAGCTCGCGCGCCGGTTCCCCAACGTCAACTTCATGATGGGGCACATGGGGCACAGCGACTTCTGGATCGAGGCGGTTCCCGCAGCCGCGGCTGCACCGAACATCTATGCAGAGGTGTCGTACAAGCAACCGTCCGTGATCGTCGACGCCGTCATGCAGCTCGGCCCCGGGCGCGTCGTGTTCGGCTCGGACGCACCCTTCAACGATCTTCGCCTCGAGGTGGAGAAATTCCGCGAGGCGGAGCTGGACGACCGGGCACGCGAACTCGTCGGCGCCGAGACCCTCCTCTCCCTCCTCCCGTCGTGATCGTCGACTGCCACACGCACTTCGTCGGCGAGCTCTACGGGGATCTGGGTGGGAACGTTCGGTCGCTCGTCGAGAGCATGGACGTCCACGGCATCGACCACGCCGTCGTCTTCACCCTCGACGGCTTCTTCGAGGAGTCGCGTCCGCACAACGACAAGCTCGCCGAGTTCGTCGAGTCGCACCCCGGAAGGCTTACGGGCTTCGCGACCGTCGACCCGAGACGCGCTGACGCTGCCGCCGAGGTCCGGCGAGCAGTAACCGAGCTCGGCATGAAGGGCGTGAAGTTTCACCCGTGGCTGCAGGGCTTCAGTCCCGTCGAGGCCTTCATGAACCCGATCGCCGAGACGTGCGCGGAGCTCGGCGTGCCGATCATCTTCCACGACGGAACGCCGCCGTATACGACGCCCTTGCAGATCGCGCTGCTTGCGGAGAGGCATCCCGAGCTGACGGTGATCCTCGGGCACAGCGGCCTGCTGGACCTCTGGCCGGAAGCCCTCGTGGCCGCGAGCCGGAACGACAACGTGTGGCTGTGCCTCTGCGGACCACCGACGGCGGCGCTCCAGAAGCTGGTCGATGCCGTACCGCACGAACGGATCGTCTTCGGCTCCGACATCGGCTTCGGCCGCGACTACCAGGCGCGGCACCGCATCGAGCAGGTGCGTGTGCTCGACCTCACGGACAAGTCGTGTGAGGCGATCCTCGGTGGCAATGCCGCGAGGCTTCTGTCGCTCGCATGATCGTCGACTGCCACACACATCTCATGTGGTACCCGGAGCATATCTCCGACGAGTACGCCGAAGCGGCGCTCGACTCCAAGCGCGTCAAGCTGAAGATGTCGGGCGGCCTCGCACACGTCGGCACGCTCGACCTGCACGTGTACGACGCGCGCCCCGGGGACCACTGGGCCATGGCGCAGGAAGTGGACCGCGTCGTGGTCTTCGGCCTACAGGCCCGCAAGGTCGGCATCTTCGTCCCGAACGAGGTGATCGCGGAATACGCGGCCGCGCACAAGGACCGCGTCGTCGGCTGGGCGTCGATCGACCCGAACGAGACGGACTGCGTCGCGCAGCTCGAGCACGCAGTGCGCGAGCTCGGTCTGCGCGGGTTGAAGCTCGGCCCGGTCTACCAGCACTTCGACCCGACCGACCACCGCCACTTTCCGCTCTGGGCGAAGGCGGCGGAGCTCGGCATCCCGACGATCTGGCATCAGGGAACGACGTTCCCGCGCGATGCGCCGCTGAAGTGGGCGAACCCGGTGCAGCTGGAGGAGATCGCGCTCGCGTTCCCGACGCTCGTGATGATCGTCGCGCACCTCGGTCATCCGTGGGAGACGGAGACGATCGTCACCATCCGCAAGCAGCCGAACATGTACGCGGACGTCTCGGCGATTCACTATCGGCCGTGGCGCATGTGGCAGGCTCTCGTCACCGCTCAGGAGTACGGCGTGCAACACAAGCTGCTCTTCGGTTCCGACTATCCGTCCGGCAAACCGTCGGACGTGATCGCCGGGCTGCACACCGTGAACAACCTCGTCGACGGAACGAAGCTGCCGCGCGTCACCGACGAGACGATCGAGGCGATCATCCACGGCAACCACGCAGCGGTCTTCCCCGAGTGGGCATAGCGCGGGGTGTCGAGGTCGGTAAGACCCGCCCCGAGCGTTGGGCGCTCCGCCTCTAGGAGCGGCTGCGGAACTCGCTCGGCGTCGCGCCGACGACACGCTTGAACGCGCACCGGAAGTTCTTTGCCGTGGCGTAACCGACGAGCGCACCGATCTCCGCCACCTGGAGGTTCGTGTCGAGCAGCAACTGCCGCGCCTTCGCGATGCGAATCGCCGTGAGGTAGCGGAGGAATGTCGTGTCGAGCTCGCGATGGAAGAGATGGCTGATGTAGAACGGGCTCACGAAGACCGCCTGCGCGACCTTCGTCAGGCTCAGGTCTTCCGCGTAGTGGTCCCGGATGTACGTCTCGACGAGCTTGAGGATGTGCCTTCCGGACGTGCGCGGGGCTCGCGTCTGTTCGAAGATCCGCTCGAACAGCCGCTCGAGCCAGAGACCCAGGTACGACTGCTCGTGGATGGTCCCCATTGAGAGGAGCTCGTCGAATGAGGTCTTCCCGAAGATCTCGAGCCAGTCCATCGATCCGTCCGAGAGGCGCCGCTGGCCGACCACGTTCAGCGCAAAAAGGATCTCGGCGGCGAGCCACGAGCGGAGCACCTCGGGTGTCACGCCTTCCAGCTCGGCCGACTTCGTGACCCAGGTCTTGAGCACGCGTAGCGCGCCCTCCTGATCGCCGACCTGAAGCTTCTGCGAGAGCTCGTTCTCGATCCGCTCCGGGGACGGGAGCTCGGGCCCCGGCGGCACCTGCGTCGCGGCGATCACTCGGTTGCCGCCGAGCACGAGCTTGCGCTGATTCGCCTGTACGGCCTCCGAGAGGGTGCGCTCCACCTGGTCCGGGCCGGCCGCGACGCCGCCCAGGCTGACCGTCGCGGTGCAATCGGTGGTCTCTTCGACCCGGAGCCGCAGCCGCTCGGCGAGCTCGCGGGCGGACGTCTCGAGAACCTCGGGCTCGGATCCCGTCAGCACGAAGATCCATTCGTCGGGCTCCAGCCGGTAGAGCGAGCTCACGAGCGACTCGCGCGCCTGCTCGCGGTCGGTGAGCGTCTCGATCGTGGCCACCTCTCCGGCGGCCCAGTCCGGGCCGCGGGCGAGCCGGGCGACCACGAAGTCGTCGATGTCGAGGAGGGCGGCAACGGCGTACGAAGCGGAAGCCCCGGCGTTGCCGTGCGTCGGCGCGATCGACGCCGCTACCTCCTCGATCTGAGCCACGCCCCAAGCGTACATCGGTGCGCACGGGAGGGTGGCCCGGGGCTCGAGGGAGCGCTCCGTCTCGGCTCGGCATCAGGACAAGTTTCGAGCCGCAAGGCGCAAGAATCGGCAGGCGTCCCGAGGCTCGCGCGTCCAATCCTTCCGGTGCACATCTCTTTTTCCCAAGGGGGGATCGCATGACACGACGGAGCACGCCGGCGCTCGCTGCTGCCCTTTTCGTGGCGCTCGCGCTTGCAGCACCGGGTCAGGCATCGACGATCTCGCGGTCGCCGGTGTCGACCACGATCGGCACCACGAACGTCACACCGATGTGGGGTCCCATGATCCCGAAGGTCGTCTACGACGGCCCGAGCGGCTGGTTCTACACATCGACGCTCGATGGCGCCGGCACGCAGTATCCGTGGATCGCCCGAATCTGGAAGTCCCACGACCAGGTGACGTGGACGCTCGCTGCGACGCTCAACAACTGGGTCTACCAACCGCCGGGCTTGATCCTCGACTCCGGGAACCGGTTGTGGCTCGACGTACCCTGCTACACGGGCGGCCAGTGCTACCCGGGCGTCGCTCCGGCCGCCGGCTCCGCGCAACAATACGTCTACCTCGTGCGCCTTCAGTTCGCGACGAGGCTCGCCGACGGCTCGTTCGACTTCTCGTTGTGGAACGACCAGTCGGTGCGCACGACAACCGCCGAGCGGTACTACCGCGGGCTGACGATCGACGCGTCGCGGCGCTACATCTACTCCACGTACAGCAAGACCGGCTGGGGCCTCTACTTCAGCTCCTTCGATACGTGGACGAACACCGAGGTGACGAACCTCATCGGTTCTCCCGGCTCCAACGAGGCGTATCTCTATCCCCGCATCCGGCGCGGAACCGCGAGCGGCGAGGTATGGCTCCTCTTCAACCAGACACTCACCGGAACCGGAAGCTCCGCGACGATCTACGGCGTGCAGCTCTGGCGGAGCACGGACGGCGGCGTGACGTTCGCGCAGAACCAGCGCTTCATGGTCGCCTATTGCCCGAACCCCGACGGCGTCAACAACTGGTGCGACGCAGCGGACCTCGCGATCGACGGAAGCGACGCGCCGCATGTGCTGTTCTACAAGAAGATCGCCGGCGTCTCGCACCTCTACTACTGGAAGGGAAGTCCCGGCAGCGTGACGCTGACAGGCAGCCCAGTCGATCTCGGCGCATACGACAACCACAGCCAGCTGCAGCTCGGCGCGTCGGACGAGCGCTTCGTGTTCGCAACCGCCGCGACCTCGGATTTCAGCGTGCTTCGTAGCACGAACGGCACGGTGTGGAGCACCCAGGTCTTCCCCGTGAGCGGCACGAGTGAGGTCTATTCGCCGAACCTCCTCCGGAAGGAGTCGGGCACGTTCCCGCTCGCGACGAACGTGTTCGCGATGCTCCTCTCGGAGCGGCCCACGGGCAGCAGCGTGTTCTCGCGGCTCGACTACCTGACATACACCGGCTGACGATCCTGGGCGGCGGAACGGGACATCCCGTTCCGCCGCCGTCTACTCCGGCGGGACGAGCGGGAGCGGCGCGCGGCGGCGCAGCCGCTCCACAGCAATGCCGGCGAAGATGAGCAGGCCCCCGACGATTTCGAGAGCGTGCAACGACTCGGAGAGCAGCAAGACGGCGAAGAGCACACCGAAGAACGGCTGGACATTGTTGAAGAGCGAGGCGCGCGGTGCGCCGACGATGTCGACGGCCGTGAACCAGAGGATGTTCGTGAGGAAGAGCGGACCGATGACGGCGTACGCGAAGCCGACCCACACCTTCCAGCCAAATGAGAACTCCTGCGTGCTGATCTGCGGGATGCTGACGAGTGCGAGCGGAACCCAGCCAATTGCGAGGACGAGCGCGCTGATCCGGTACGCGGAGTAGCGCCGCATCAGCGGTGCGATCGCGATTGTGTACACGGCCCAGGTCAACGCGGTCGAGATCCCGAGGAAGATGGCCCTGACGTCGGCAGACGGGCCGCTCCCGACGCCCAGCGCGATCAGTGCCACCCCGACGAACGTGAGCAGGGCGCCGATCCAGAACGAGCGCTGAAGACGGTCGAAGCGGAGCAGGAGCGCCAGTAACGCGACGAACACGGGCGCGGTGCCAAAGAGGAGCGAGAGTGTCGACGCTTGGCCGAGCTGCAGGCCGTAGATGAAGCAGAGCTGGTTGACGAAGATCATCGCGGCGGCAACGAGGACGAGCTTGACGTCCGCACGTGCGACGCGGAATGAGCGCTCACGCGAATACGTGAAGATCCAGAACAGAGAGATCGCCGCGAAGTAGCGGATCGTGCTGTAGGCCAAGGGGTGCCAGCCGTGCTCGAGCAGGTACTTCGAGACGGTGATGTTCAGCGCCCAGAGGAGCACCGCACCCATCAGCATCGCGTCTACGGGAGAGGCTCGACGCACGCGTTCGACCCTATCGTTAGGGTTCTTCCCATGGCCGAGCCCACCGTCGCCGACGTCGACGCCCTCGTCGGGCCTGCGACGCCGCACTTCGCGTACCAGCTCCGGGCGCGGGTGCAGGAGCTCGTCGCCGGACTGGCGCCCGGCCATCCCGTGCGCCGGTACGGCGAGGAGAAGATGGAGCTGCTCGACCGGCTCGGCTACGCCTCCTCGAAGGCGCAGGACGGCGGCCGCGAGCCGCGCTCCCGCCCCGGCTGGGACGAGCTGCCCAGCTCGGGGTCGGTAGACCAGCCTCTCCCGCACGCGCGATGAGCCTCGACGGCTCGTCGGTGCTCGTCACCGGCGGCACACGGGGGATCGGGCTGGCAATCGCGCTCCGGCTCGTGCGTGACGGCGCGAAGCGCGTCGTGCTCGGCTACATGCGCAACGACAGCGCGGCGGAGCAGGCGGCCGAGACCGTGCGCGCACTGGGCGCCGAGCCGGTGCTCGTGCGCGGCGAGGTCTCGAAGCCGGCCGTCGTCGAGGAGCTCGCATCGCACGGCCCGTACCGCGTCGTCGTCCACAACGCGGCGACCGGCGTGATCCGTCCGGCGCTCGAGACGGAGGACAAGCACTGGGACTGGACGCTGAATGCGAACGCGCGCGCATTGCTCGCGATCGCGCGCGCGACCGCGCCGACGATGGACGAGGGCTCGTCGTTCGTCGCGATCTCGAGCCTCGGGTCACAGCGCGTGCTCGAGAACTACGTGCTCGTCGGGACGTCGAAGGCGGCCCTCGAATCGGTCGTGCGCTATCTCGCCGTCGAGCTCGCGCCGCGCGGGATCAACGCGAACGCGGTGTCCGGCGGCGTCGTCGACACCGGCGCGCTCGAGCACTTCCCGAACAAGGAGGCGATGCTCGCCTCCGTCGACCGCACCCCCGCGGGCCGGCTCGTCGAGCCGGAGGACATCGCGTCGGCCGTCTCCTTCCTCTGCTCCCCCGACGCCGCGATGGTGCGCGGCCAGACATTGATCGTCGACGGCGGCTTCTCGCTCCTGGCCTGATGGAACCGACCGACCGCAACCGGCGCGCATTCGACGACCGCCACGGTGGGCGCACCGATACGCGGCTCGGCCTGCCGTCGATCGTGCGCATCACGCTCGGCGACCTCACGAAGAAGCGCGTGCTGCATCTCTCGTGCGGCACGGGCGAAGGTGCGGCTGAGCTGGCGGAGCTCGGCGCAGTCGTCACGGCGATCGACGAGTCCGCCGACATGCTCGAGGCGGCGCGCGAGCGCTGGCCTTCGATCCTCTGGGTGCAGGGCGACGTGGAGGCGCTGCCGTCGGAGCTGCGCCGCCGCCGCTTCGACCTCGTTTACAGCCCGGAGGGCGTGATCGCGCGACTCGACGATCTCGACGGCTGGGCGCGCGGGATCGCGGCTGCGATGCCTTCGCGCGGCGAGCTACTGATGTACGAAGAGCATCCCGTCGCCGAGTGCGTCGACCGGTTGCTGCGCTGGAACCACGACTATTTCGACGACTCGGTCGCAGGCGGGCGGCTGTGGCGCCTGGGCCAGGTCGTGACGTCGATCGGCCGCGCAGGCATGAAGGTCGAGGCGCTCGAGGAGTATCCGGGCGACGCCGCATGGCGCCGGCACGACCGCCGCGTGCCGGGCAGCTTCCTGCTGTACGCGCGGCGCGAAACCTAGTGGGACTGATCCAGCGAGAGGGCAGCGTCCTCGTCGTGGTCGACGCGCAGCCGGGCTTCTTCCGGAGGGAATGGTTCACGGAGACGGACACGAGCGCGGCGCAGTCGGCGCTGGAACGGGCGGCCTGGCTCGTCGCAGTCGCAGCTCGACTCGAGATTCCGATCGTCGTGACGGAAGAGGAGCCAGAGCGCAACGGGTCGACCGCATCGCTGATCGGCGAGCATCTTCCGCAGGGAACGCCCGTGCTGCGCAAGGGGACGTTCGGGCTCGCCGCCTCACCGGAGATCCTCGCCGCCGTGCGCGACACGGGGCGCCGCACCGCGGTCGTCGCCGGATGCGAGACGGATGTGTGCGTCGCGCAATCGGCAATCGGCCTCCTCGAGCACGGCTTCGGCTGTGTCGTCGTCGACGACGCGACGTTCTCGCCCGGCGAGATGCACGCGCGCGGGCTGGATCGCCTCGCGTCAGCCGGCGTCGCGCGCAATCACGCGAAGGGCATCACCTACGAATGGCTCGGCACCGTCGACGACGCGCACCGCGTGCTCGGCGACTCCACGCTGCCGGCCCCACCGTTCCGGCTCTGACTAGCGGCCGTTGCCGAACAGGCCGCCCGAGAAGGTGAGGATCACCTTCGAGCGGGGCGGCTGCTCGCATGCGACGGGCCCCATCGCACGCTCGATGCGGCCGGCCTGCGTCTGGGACTGCTGACCCTTCACGGTGCACGACCGCGTGGGCCGATCTTTGACGCGCAGCACCAGGAAATTCGCCGACCGGAAGTGCATAGTCGCGAACACCACCGGCGGCGGAGCGTGGTGGGACGGTGCGGCGGCCACGATGAGCGCGGCGACGAGACCGGCGAGCGACGACACGCCTACAGGTTACGCCGAGAGGCGCTCGAGCGCCTCGTCGATTTCCGCATCGCTGATGGTCAGGGGCGGCGTGGCCTGGATCAGAGAGCCGTCGAGCCCCGCCGGGACGACGAGCACGCCCCGTTCGAGGGCGTCGTCCGCGTCCCCCGCCTTGGCGCGCAGCAGGCCCCGGCCGTGCCAGCCGGCCTGCTCGAAGCGCTCGCCCGCGGTGGCGACGCGGTCGAGCAGCGCAGGCAGCTCGTCGAGTAGCACGAGCGCGGCCGCGCACGCGAGCGGGTTGCCGACATGCGTGTGCGTGTACACATCCTCCGGGCCCATATCCCACAGCTCTACGAGGCCTTCCCGGTAGAACAGCGCCGCGGAGAGCGGAACGCCGCCGCCTAGCGCCTTGCCGATGCACAGCACATCTGCGATGTCGTCGCCCGGCCAAAGCTCGCCGATACGTCCGAGCCCCGCGTAGATCGAGTCGACGACGAGCAGCGCGCCCGCGTCGTCGCACCGTGCGCGCAGGGTCGCGAGGAACTCCGGCGGCGGGACACGCGAGCCCGCACGACCCTGCACGGGCTCGACGATCACGCACGCGGTGTCGGCCGGGAGCGTGCCCGGATCCTCACCCCACGCGCGCCGGTACACCGGTCCCGGCAACCACTGCGCGAAGGGCGCGCGGAAACGCTCGAACCCCGTCGCCGCGAGCGCCAGCAACCCGGTGCCGTGATATGCGCCGTCGAAGGCGACGATCCCCGGCCGCCCCGTCGCGAGCAAAGCCGTGCGCAGCGCGATCTCCACTGCGTCCTCCCCCGTAACGCCGAGCTTCGCAGGACGTGGCAGCGCGTCGCGCAGTCGCACCGTCACCTCCGCGTCGGCGAGGTCACCCAGCGCGTGCACGACCTCCTGCGCACGCCACGCCGCGAGGATGCGCGGGTTGCGGTGCCCGAGGGCGGCCACGCCGAAGCCACCGGTGAGGTCGAGCAGCTGGCGACCGTCCTGCAACGTGACGCGACAGCCTTCGGCCTTCGTCCAGATCATGTCGCCCGGCCGAGCAGGCGGCCGACGGTAGCCCGCGCGATGGTGCCGGCCATCGCGGGATTCTCCTGCAGCCTGCGCAGCGAGTACGCGTACCACTGCTCGCCGAACGGGACGTAGACGCGCAGCCGGTGTCCCGCTTCCACGAGCTCGGTGCCGCGCTGCTCGCGCACGCCGAGCAGCATCTGGAACTCGTAGTCCTCACGCTCGAGCTCGCGGTCTCCGACGGTACGAAGCGCCCGGCCGATCAGCCACTCGTCGTGCGTCGCGACGCCGACGTACGCACCCGAATCGAGCAACGCATCGAGGCAGCTGACGAAGTTGGTGCGAATCGCGTCAGCGTTGGTGTACGCGATCGACGACGGCTCCACGTAGATGCCCTTGCACAGGCGCACGCTCGGACGCAGATCGGCGAGCGCGTCGATGTCGTCGAGCGTGCGGCGCAGGCATGCCTGCAACACGACGCCGAGATTGTCATGACCGGCGTCGCGCAACTCGCGATAGAGACGTAGCGTGTCGGTGGTGGTCGACGAGTCCTCCATGTCGATTCGCACGAAGTTGCTGTCCTCTTTCGCCTGCCGGACGACGTCCTCGAGATTCGCCCGGCACGTGTCGTACGACAGGCCAAGCCCGAGCGCTGTGAGCTTGACACTGACGTTCGAGTCGAGGCCGTCGCGCTCGATCTCGTCGAACACGTCGCGGTACGCCTGCGCGATCGCACGCGCGTCGTCTTCGCGCTCGACCTCTTCTCCGAGCACGTCGATCGTCGCCAGCTTCCCTTCGCCGTTCAATCGCTTCACGACCTCGACGGCGTCGTCGCGTGACGGCCCGGCGATGTAGCGCGACGAGAACACCTGGACGACCGGCTTCGGGACTGCCGGCAGCAGGCGGACGATGGCGCGGTCGAGCAGCGTCACGGGCGGCGCGATTCTACGGGGAGAACCGTTTAGGTCTCGCGCATGAAGCCCTGGCGCGCGGCACTCACGAGTGCCACCGCCTCGGGGAAGAGCAGCCGCATGGCGTCACGGAGCGCGATCGCCTGCTCGTCGATGCCGCCCTGCGTCGCGATCTGCGAGAGCGCGGCCGCGGTGAGCTCGACGGCGGTGTTCAGGGTCAGCGTGGCGAACTGCTCGCGCTGCGCCTCCTGCACCGTCTCGGCCTGCTGCTCGGCGAACTCCCGCAAGCCCCGCATCAGGTCCTCCGGGTCGCCCCCGAACGGAAATCCAAAGCCGCCGCCGCCTTCCACAATCCAAGTGTAGATGGCGGCCGTAGGTTGAGAGCACCCGCTTGGGGGTAGCAGGTCGTTGGGGATCCGCCCAGAATGTCACTAGTGTTGTCTGTTGGCGACAACATGAGTGACGCCAAGCGAAGCCTCGATGTACCGTGAATGAAGGAGCAGGTCGCCCCGTGACTGCGAGCATGGATCCGCGGCGTCCGGCCACCGGCCGCGGGAAACCACGCCGGCGGTGGCCGCTCCAGGCGTATTTCGCCGTCCTGGTCGCCCTCGTCGTCCTCGCGGCGGGCGCAGCCGCCGTTTTCGTCCACTACCAGGCGAACCGCGACGCACGACAGACCGCATCGGCCGATGCGCGCTTCTCGGCCAAGACGGCGGCCGGTCAGCTGGGGCAGGAGATCGCGCTGGTCAAGGCCGCGGCGGCAAATCTGGCGGCCAACCCGCAGATCGCGAACACGCTCGTACACCCGCAGGGCTGCACCCTCACCTTCGGCAGCGGCGGGGCCGACCGGAGCCACCTCGAGATCCTCACTGCGAAGGGAAGGTCCGTCTGCACCTCGCGTCATACGGAGAACCTGAAGGCCGCCGACTACACGGGCGCAACGTGGCTCGCCAAGGCGCGGAAAAGGCCGATCTTCCTGGCCCCGGTCAAAGACCCGCTGACCGAGAGATTCGTCGCGCTGAGCGTGTACCCGTTCGGAGGCGGGAAGGGCTTCGTCGCCGGATTCGTCGATCTCGTCCCGCTCGGCCCGCAGCTCGCGAAGCTGTACGGCGGCGGGCATTCCGTCATCTTCACCGTCACGACCGCTGACCGGCGCAAGATCGTCCTACGGTCGATGGACCCGAAGCACTATGTCGGCTCCACCCTCCGGAGGCGGGCGTCGGGACGACCGGTGACGGTCGCCGAAGGGCGCGATCTCAACGGAACGGTACGGCTCTTCGAACACACCGCCGTGCCTGGTGTCGCCTGGACGTTCTTCGTTGGCATCGACAAGGCCGAGGCGATAGCTGCAGCGAAGCGCCTCGAGCGCCGTCAGTTCGCGATCATCGTCGTCGGCCTGCTCGCGATTCTGATCGCCTCGCTCCTCATCTACCGGCGCGTCGCGCGGCCGATCGAGCGGCTCGGCTCCGCTGTGCGGGCGAGCGGCAGCCGCTCCCCGCACACGCCCGTGCCGACAGGGGGCCCTGCCGAGGTGTCGGCGCTGGCCGACGACATCAACGGCCTCATCTCGTCCGTCAACGAGGAGTCGGCGGAGCGCCACCGAGCGGAGGAGAAGGTCGGCTTGCTCGCGGCGATCGTCGAGTCCTCGCAGGAGGCGATCATCGGCAAGTCTCTCGACGGGACGATCGAGAGCTGGAATGCAGGCGCCGAACGGATGTACGGCTACACGGCGGCAGAGGCGATCGGCAAGAACATCTCCTTGATCACCCCGCCCGACCGCGCGGACGAGCTCTCCTTGACGCTCGATCGCCTCGCACGGGGCGAGGCGATCGAGGGCATGGAGACAGTCCGCACGCACAAGAACGGCGAGCCGCTCGACGTCTCGCTCACGATCTCCCCGATCAGGGCTCGCGGCGGCGACATCATCGGGGCGTCGACGATCGCGCGCGACATCGGCGAGCAGACGCGGGCCGAGCACGCGCTGCGTCGTTCCGAAGAGAGCTATCGCCAGCTATTCGAATGGCATCCGGGCCCGATGTGGCTGCACGATCCCGAGACGCGTCGCTTCCTCCACGTCAACCAGGCGGCGATCGCGAACTATGGCTACACCGCCGAGGAGTTCCGTTCGATGAGCGTCATGGACATCCTCGACGAGAACGACAAATGGGCGCTGCAGGAGCATATCGACGCCGTTCGTGGCGACGAGCAGGGCCGCGTCTACAGGGGCGTGTGGCGACATCGGAGAAAGGACGGCACTCCGATCGACGTGCAGGTGTCGGCAAGCTCGATCGAGTTCGAAGGCCGCTCCGTCCGGCTCGTGCTCGCGCAGGACATCACCGAGCAGGTTCGCGTCGAGGAGCAGCTGCGCCAGGCCGAGAAGATGGAAGCGATCGGCAGCCTCGCAGGCGGTATCGCCCACGACTTCAACAACATCCTGATGGTCATCCGCGCGTGCGGCGCCCTCCTGCTCAAGCGTCTCGAGGACGAAGACCTTCGCGCCGACGTGATCCAGATCGACAGCGCGGCACAGCGGGCGGCCGAGCTGACGCATCAGCTGCTCGCATTCAGCCGTCAGCAGGTCCTTCGACCGGAGACGACCAACCTCAACGCGGTCGTCGAGGAGACGCTCGTTCTCCTCGACCGGGTTATCGGCGAGGACATCGAGATCGTCTGCGAACTCGATCCGAAGCTCGAGTCGACCATCGTCGACCGCACGCAGCTCGGCCAGGTGATCATGAACCTTGCGGTGAACGCGCGCGATGCGATGCCCAACGGCGGCCTGATCACGATCCGCACCGCGAACGTCATGCTCGACGATGTGTACGCGAGCGAGCATTCCGACGTGGAGCCGGGACCGTACGCGCTCCTCCAGGTGACCGACTCGGGTGACGGGATGGACGAGGACACCCGGAACCGCGTCTTCGACCCGTTCTATACGACGAAGAAAGCCGGCACCGGCCTCGGGCTCGCGACCGTCTACGGCATCGTCAAGCAGAGCGGTGGCTACATCTGGCTCTACAGCGAGCTGGGGATGGGCGCGACGTTCAAGCTCTACTTCCCGCGGGTGAGCGCGCCGACCGAGGCGGAAATCCTGCCGACGAATGGGACGATCGCGGAGCTCTCCGGCACGGAGACCATCCTCCTGGTCGAGGACGAGGAGGAGGTGCGGCCGCTCATCGCGGAGGCGCTCCGCTCGTACGGCTACCGCGTGCTCGAGGCGTCGAGCGGCGCCGAGGCGCTCGACCTCGTCGACCGCGAGGAAGGCACGATCGACATGCTGCTCAGCGACGTCGTCATGCCGGGGATGAACGGCCGCGAGCTCTCCGAGCACCTGCTCGCGGAGATGCCGACCATGAAGGTGCTGTTCACCTCGGGATACCCGGCCGACACGATCATCCGGCACGGGATCGCAGAGGCGACCACCGCGTACCTCGAGAAGCCGTATCTCCCCGACGAGCTCGCACGTAAGGTGCGCGACGTGCTCGACGACCGTCACGCCTGAGGATCCTCGTCAGGTAAGCGGGCCCTTGTACCGCCGCTCGACCTCGGCAGCGAGCTCTTCCACCGCGGGCATCGCCTGCTGGAGCGCGGCGGCGAACGGCGAGGCGCTGTCCTCGCCGAGCGCCTTCTCAAGTCGTCGCGACGCGACGCCGAGCGCATCGAGGTAGGCCGTCGTCGCGAGGCGCGGCTCGGGCTGGAGCGCTTCCTCGAGCGCAGCCGCTGCTTCTTCCGCCTCCTCGATGCCCTCGGGCGCCTCGCGCTCGCGCAGATCCTTGAGCGTGACACGCAGCTCGGCCAGGTCGCCGCCGCCCGCGGTCTCCTCCGCCACCTCGCAGAGCGCGGCGAGCGACGCTGCGTCGCGCAGCAGGCGTTTGCTCTCGACCGGCGCGCCGAGGTCGTCGAGCGCGAGCCAGAGATGCTCGCCCGCGTCGGACTCGTATGCGCAGAGATACACGCGTCCCGTGCCGAGCGGCTCCGTCGGGAGGATGCCGACAGTGCGCTCGCCGGGCGCCGCAAAGCCAGCTGCGGCGGCCGAGATGCGCTCCAGGTCGTCGCTCAGCGTCACAGCGCTCAGCATAGACTCGTGTCCTTGGCCGCCTCGACGAGGACGCAGCACGCGCGCGAGCTGTTCGCGCCGCTCGGGCCGACCTACGACCGGTACGCGCGTCTGCTCTCGTTCGGGCAGGACCCGCGCTGGCGCGCGTATCTCGTCTCGCGGATCCCAGCCGACGCAACGCGGGTGGCCGACATCGCGAGTGGGACCGCAGCCGTGTCGATCGAGCTCGCGCGCGCGGCACCGGCGCGCACGGTGGCCGGCGTCGATCAGAGCGTCGAGATGCTCGAGGCGGGGCGTGCGCGCGTCGAGCGCGCCGGGCTTTCGTCGCGTATCGAGCTGCGCGAGGGACGCGCCGAAGCGCTGCCACTCGCCGACGCAGAGTTCGACGCGCTCACGTTCACGTATCTCCTGCGTTACGTCGACGACCCGGCGGCGACGATGCGCGAGCTTGCACGCGTCGTGCGGCCGGGCGGCACGATCGCGATGCAGGAGTTCGGCTTGCCGAGTGGCGTGTGGCGTCCGCTGTGGGAGCTGTACGTGCGCGTCGGCCTGCCGCTCGCGGGCGCGGCGGCCTCGCCCGCCTGGCGCGAGGTCGGAAGCTTCCTCGGCCCGAGCATCCGCGAGTTCTACGAACGGTGGCCGATCGCCTCGCTGCTCGAGCTGTGGCGCGAGGCGGGGATCGCGGACGTGCGCTACAAGCGCCTCAGCGTCGGCGGCGGCATCGTCGTCTGGGGTACGCGCACGTGAGCGACGCCGCGCGGCCGGCGTTCTACGCCCTACGGCCGGGCGGCTGGCGCGACTACGTGACGCTGCTGCATCTGCCCTACACACTCTGGCATCTCTCGTACGTCGCGCTAGGAGCGGCGCTTGCGCCGCGGATGCAGTGGGGGCTGCTCGGCTGGACGGTGCTCGCGTTCGCGCTTGCGATGGGCATCGGGGCGCATGCGCTCGACGAGCTGCAGGGGCGCCCGCTGCGCACGCAGATTCCGTCGTCGGTGCTCGTCGGGCTCGCGGCGGTGTCGATCGTTGCCGCCTGCGCGATCGGTGCGGTGGCCGCTGCCCGGACGACGCTCTGGCTCATCGCGTTCATCGTCTTCGGCGGGCTCGTCGTCGTCGCGTACAACCTGGAGCTCGTTGGCGGCGCGTTCCACAGCGACGTGTGGTTCGCGGGAGCCTGGGGCGCGTTTCCGGTGCTCACCGCCTACTTCGCATCGGCCGAGCGGATTCGTGGCGAGGCCGTCGCCGCCGCCGGGTTCGCGTTCCTCGTCAGCCTGGCCCAGCGTCGCCTCTCCACGGAGGTACGGCGGGTGCGCCGGGGCGGGGTGCCGCCTGTCGACGCCGTGCTCGCGCTCGAGGCTCCGGAGGCGGCGCTCCGGCTCCTCTCGGCTGCGCTGCCTCTCCTGGCCGGAGCGGCGCTGCTGATGCGGGTCGGCTGAGGCTGTCCCTACCATGCACACGGTGTCCCTGTCGACCGCGTTCCAGATCGCCTTCGCTGCCGGCGTCGTGCTTGCAGTGGTTGCTGTCGGACTCGGCGCGGTGCGTGCGGTCCGGAGGCTCGTGCTCGGGATCCTCGCCTCGGTCGTGTCGGCCGCCGCGGTCGTTGGCTGGATGTTCTTCGCGCTCCGCGACGGACGTACGCTCGCGCTCTCCGCTGCCGGCCTGACGGCGTGCGCGATCGCCGGCTGGGCGTCGCTGCTCATGCGCAACGCGCTGCGTCGCTCAGAGACGATGGACGCGCATCTGAACGACGCACAGGCCAAGCTCAACGCGCTCGTCGACCGGGAGGTCGAGGAACGCGCCGCCGAGCTCGAGCGAACCCTCGCGCGCGCACGCGCCGACTCGGTGTCGATGCTCGTCGAGGAGGAGCGCCGCATCGCCGAAGAACGGCGCAAGGAGTTCGCGACGCGCGAGCAGGAGGTCGTCGCGTCGCTGACGGCAGCGCTCATGTCGACGCAGGGGCAGGTCGAGCAGCGACTCGCGTCGTGGGCACAGGATCTCGACCGCGCGGCCGAGACGACGAAGCTGCGCATCGGCGAGCTCACGCAGCACCAGAAGCGACTGCTCGCCGACGTCGAAGTACGACTCGCCTCGGACGCGGAGCGCGTCGCCGCAGACAGCGATGACCAGCGCGCCGCGATGACGCGGATGCGCGCGGAGATCGAAAAGACACTCGAAGAGGCGCTTGCCGTCGCACGCACGGAGCTCGACACGCATGCGGCCGATCGCCGCCGCGCGCTGCACGAGCTCGACGAGCGCCTGCGCCGCCGCGAGAAGGAGCTGCTCGAGCGCATCCAACGCGAAGAGCTCGAGGCAGCGCAGCGCATCCGTGCCGGCTTCGAAGATGTACAGCGCCGTCAGATCGAGCAGATGGAGCGGATCGTGCAGCGTGCGACGACGACGTACTCCGACGAGGCAGCCGCGCAGATGGCTGCGCTCGTCAAGTCGGGACGCGAGCACGCGGCGCAGCGACTATCGCGCGAGCTCGACCGCTCCGTCGAGGTGTTCGCGCGCGAGGCGGAATCGGTTCTCGCCGAGCGACTCGCGCATGTCGGCGACGCGGGAGCGCAACGTCTCGAGCGACGGCTGACCGACGCGACGAACGCGCTCGAACAACAGCGCGACGAGTGGATGGGAGCACTCGACGGACGCATCGCCGAGCTCGAGGCCGACGTCCGCCGGCGGCTCGAAGATCTCGGCGCCGACGCAGAAGCCGAACGTGCCGTGCTCGAGGCCCGTCTGCAGGAGCTCGTGCGCCGCTTCGACGCGACGGCGCTCCGCGCATCTTCATAGAAGCTTTACGGACGCAACCCGATTCGCACCAACAAATGGCGGAAAGGGTTCGTCGTAGCAATCACGAACCAGCGAGCCATGAGCGAGATGACAGAAATCGCACTCCCCGAGATCAGCGAAAGCTCCAAAGTCGAGAGCTGGCGGCTCCATGTGCTGATCGAGGCGGGGTATCCGCTGTCTCTCGCCGAGCGGCTTGCCGTGAGCGAGGCCGACCTGCACCTCGCCGTCGAGCTCGTCCGCAGCCGCGGCTGCGGGCACGAGACGGCCGCCGAGATTCTCCTCTAGGCAGACCCGCTCGTCGCAGTACGCTGGCGGCGTGAGCCCCCCGACGAATAAGGTCGAGCCGCTCCCCTACGACGACCGCACTGTCTATTCCGTCGCCGCGTTCAATAAGGGCGTCGCGCAGTGGCTCGGACGGCTGCCGACGGTGTGGGTCGAGGGTGAGATCACGGAGCTCCGCCGGCACGATCGCTGGGCGAGCGTCTTCTTCACGCTGAAGGATCCGGGCGACGGCTCCTGCATCGGCGTGCAGATGCCGCGCGGCCAGTTCGACGGGCTGCGCCTCGAGCTCGCGGACGGCGCGCGCGTGCGCGCCAATGCCGAAGCGCTCGATCGTGAGCAGCGCGGCGACTTCCGCCTGCGCGCGCTCACGATCGAGCGCTTCGGCATTGGCGCGCACCTCGCTGCGCTCGAGCGGCTGAAGATGAAGCTCGCGGCCGAGGGCCTGTTCGCCGCCGACCGGAAGCGTCCCTTGCCGCTGCTGCCGCGCCGCATCGGGCTCGTCACGGGCAACGACGCCGCCGCGAAGCGAGACGTGATCACGACGATCCAGGCGCGCTTCCCCGCTGCGAACATCCTCGTCGCGGAGACGTACGTCCAAGGCCCGCGCGCCGCGCTCGGCGTCGTCGCCGCGCTCCGCGACCTCTGCGAGCAGCCCGACGTCGACGTGATCGTGCTCACGCGCGGCGGCGGCAGCTTCGAGGACCTCCTCCCCTTCAGCGACGAGCGTCTCGTGCGCGCAGTCGCGGAATGCCGCGTGCCGATCGTGTCGGCGGTCGGGCACGAACAGGACACGCCCCTCTGCGACCTCGCCGCCGACGTGCGCGCGTCCACGCCGACGATGGCCGGGAAGCTCGTCGTCCCGGAGCTCTCTGAATTGTCGGGCACGCTCGACCGGGCGCGCGAGTCGCTGGCACGCTGCGCGCGGCGCACGCTGGAACGCGACGCGCAGCGTCTGGAGCGGTCACTCGAACGGCTCCGCGCGGCGCCACGGCGCGCCCTCGACAAGGAGAGTCAACGCGTGGAGCGCGCACACGAGCGCCTGCGCAGCGCGCCGGCGCTCATGGTCGAGCGCAAGCGGGCGGCGCTCGAGGGAACCGCGGGGAGACTCGTCGCGTTGTCACCCAAGGCAACACTCAAGAGAGGCTACGCGATCGTGCGGACGGACTCGCGTGTCGTTGCGGACGCGTCCGCGCTGGCCGCGGGCGCACGCGTCGAGGTGGAGCTGGCCGAGGGCGCCTTCGGCGCCCGCGTCGAGGACACGCGCCAATGAGCACCGACGAGCAGACGTTCGAGCAGGCGCAGGCCGAGCTCGAGCAGATCGTCGAGCGGCTCGAGCAGGGCAAGGCGTCGCTCGACGAGGCGCTCGCACTGTGGGAGCGCGGCGAGCAGCTCTACGCGTTCTGCCGCGAGCGGCTCGACAGCGCGCAGGGCAAAGTCGAGGAGCTAGCCCGCCGCGTCGAGCAGTCGCGTCCCGAGCCGCAGTCCTAGCTCGAACAGGTCGCGCGCCGCGCGCGCCGGCTCGCCCGAGAGCGCGATCGTCTCGGCGCCCGGCACCAGCGCGTCGACGACGCCGCCGAACACGACGCACGGCACGCCGGCGACCCCGCAGCGCAGCACGACCTCGGTGACGGCCTTTCCCTCTGCGGTTGTCGCGTCGACGCGTCCCTCGCCCGTGACGACGAGCCCGTAGCCCGCCGGGTCGAAGCCCGCGAGCTCGACAACGGCGGACGCGCCCGGCACGAGCTCCGCGCCGAGCGAGGCGAGCGCCGCGCCGAGCCCGCCGGCCGCACCCGAGCCCGGCAGGTCTGCATACGGCGCCAACGCGTCCAACGCGCGAAAGCGCCGCTCGAGCTCGGCGACCTGCTCCGCCGTCGCGCCCTTCTGCGGCCCGAAGACGCGCGGCGCGTCGTAGAGCGTCGTCTGCACGTCGCACAGCACCGTGGTCGGCGCCGGCAGCGCGCGCAACACCTCGAGCATCCCCGCCCCGGCGTCCATCGTCGCCGTGCCGCCGATGCCGATCACGAGCGGCCCCTCGGGCTTGAGCTGCGCGAGTAGCTCGCCGAGCCCGCGGCTCGAGGCGTGCATCGCGTCGAGCCGCTCGCCGTCGAACGGAATCGCCTGCGCCGCCTCGACGACGACGCCGTGCTCGCGTGTCCCCACGCGCGCGGTGCGCGGGCGCCCGAACGCGTCGTGCACCGCGTACTCCGTCCATTCGTCGCAGAGCGCGTCGATCGTCCCCTCGCCGCCGTCCGCGAGCGGCAATTGCTCGCAGTCGACTCCGACGTGCGCAAAGCCGTCCTCGAGTGCCCCCGCCGCGTCCCGCGCGGAGAGGACGCCCTTGAGGCTATCGGGACACGCGAGCGCCTTCGGTCCCGGCACTCTCACTCTCCTCGCCGTGGTCCCGGTGATGGCCGGACTCGGCCTGCGCAGCGTTCGGCATCACTCTGAGCATCGCCATCGACAAGCCTTCGCGCGCGAGGAAAAGCAGGCCGACGCCGATGCCGACCGACGCCTCGATCGCCTGCAGCCCGAAGCCGTACGCGATGCCCCGGCCGTAGGCCACGCCGTACCCCGCGAGCGCCGATGCGATCGCGACCTGCACGAGACCGACGTTCCCGGGCCAGAACGGGAAGATCGTCACCACGTTCATCAGCAGCAGCACGACGCCCGCCGCCGGCAAGGGCGAGTGGATGTCGAATGCGCGCATCGCCGTGTACACCGCCAGGAGCTGACAGACCCAGCCGAGGATCTGGAAGATGACGGCGCCGGCCGAACCCACCGGCGAGCGCATCACGCCGAGCCCCTGGCGCGCCATCGCGATCAACCGTCCGGCGCGTCCGCGCCCTTCCAGTGGAGCGGGCTCCTGCGGCCGGCGCGCGGTGATGAACGCGAAAGCAAAGAGCGCGATGCCGACGCAGATCGCGGCGATCAGGCTCGCCCTCGCGGACCCCGGGATGTTCGCGGTCGCAACGACGTAGAGCACGAGCAGGACGACCGGCACGACATCGAACACCCGGTGCGCGAACACGGTGCCGACGAGCGTCGCCCACGCGCCCTTCCGTTCGGGCATCTTGCGGGTGAGCACCGCCACGCGTGCGAGCTCGCCGATCCGCCCCGGCAGCACGGCGTTCGCGAAGAGCCCGACCGAGAATGCGGAGAAGACGAGCGCCGGCCGGGGATGCGGCGGCTTCATCGCCGAGCGGATCACGGTCGTCCATGCGAGCGCGCGCACGACGACCGACACGAGATTGAGGGCGATCGCAACGGCCACCCACTGCCACTTCACCGACGCGAACGCACTGCCGATCGCCGTGAAGCTCGGCCCGCGCCAGATGAACAGCACGATGACAACGGCGAGGAGCGGGAGGCCGAGCAGTGACCTGCCGATCGCGCTTTTCGGCAGGCCGACGTGCGGCAACTTCACGACGCGGCCGCCGCGGGTGCGTGCACATCGGCGATTGCAGCCTCGTAGGTCCGCACGAGGCGCTGCGCGATCGCGTCCCACGAGTAGCGATCCTGCGCGAGCACCCGGCCGGCGGCGCCCATCGTCCGGCGCCTGGGCTCGTCGGCGAGCAGCGCCTCGACGGCCTCGACGAGCGCGTGCTCGTCGCCTGCCGGGAACGCCACGCACGTCTCGGGCGTCATGACGGCGCGGTAGCCGGTGATGTCGGAGGCGACGACGGGCGTCGCGCAGGCGAGCGCGCGGGTCAGCACCATGCCGAAGCTCTCGCCGCCGAGGGACGGCGCGACGAGCGCCTTCGCCGTGAGCAGCTCCTCCGTGAAGCGCTCCTGGTCGAGGAAGCCGAGCACCTCGATGCCGTCGTCGGAGATGCGCATGCGCGTCATCAGCAGGCGTACGCGCAGTGGGTCGGCGCCGATGATGCGCAGGCTCGCGCCGGTGCGCCGGCGGATCTCCGGCCATGCTCCGAGCAGGACGTGCAGCCCCTTCCGCTGCTCGTGCCTGCCGGCGAAGACGATGCGGTGCTCGCGCTCGCCCGGATCTGCGTCTGGCGGGATGAGCACGCCGTTCGGGATGATCTCGTACTCGCCGCCGACCCAGTGCTTCGCGGTCTCCGCTGCCTTGTCGGAGACGGCGATGCGCCGGTCGAGCCGGTCGGCGAGGAAGCCCCAGACGGGTTTCGCGATCTTCATCCACCCGAGGTCGCCGCTCGCGTGGAACGTGCCGACCATCGGCCCGCGGTACAGCGAGAGGGCGGCGATGCACGGGATCGGCGTCATCGGCTCGTGCAGGTGCAGAAGGTCGAAGTTCTCGCGCGCGAGCGCATGCTTGACGCGCGAGATCGTGCGTGGGCTGAGGATGATGTTCGGCAGCGTGCCGTTCGCCGGCACGATCACCGAACGGCCGACCGCGATCACGTCGTCGGGCGGATTGCCGTGGCGGCCGTGCCGCGGGTGCAGCACGCGTGTGAACTGCCCGGGCGGGTCGTTGCCCATGATCGTCTTCACCTCGACGCCGCGCGCGCGCAGCGCTTCGGACTGCAGCTCCGCGTGCTCGACGACGGCGCCCCAGAACGACCACGAGTACGGCACGACGATCCCGACCTTCATCGCGCCATTATCGTCGTCGGGCGGTGTCGCTCCGTTCACCTCACGACCGGGAGATCTTCCGGCTGGCCCTGCCGGCCCTCGGAGCGCTCGCCGCTGAGCCGCTCTACGTGCTCGTCGACACCGGAATCGTCGGGCATCTGGGGCGCCCACAGCTGGCAGGGCTCGGCCTCGCAAGCGTCGTCCTCGGAACGGCGTTCGGGATCTTCAACTTCCTGGCCTACGGGACGACGTCGGTGGTGTCGCGAGCCTCGGGCGCAGGACAGCACGAGCGGGCGGCGCGGCTGGCGGCGCAGGCGCTCTGGGTGGCGGTCGGGATCGGCGCCGCGCTGTTCCTGGCGCTCGAGCTCTCCGCGGGCCCGCTGCTGCGCGCACTCGGCGGTCACGGAGAGTCCGGCCACGAGGCGCTCGTCTACTTCCGCATTGCCGCGATCGGACTGCCGGCGGCGCTCATCACACTCGCCGGCCAGGGCTACCTCCGTGGCATCTCGAACCTGCGGCGGCCGCTCGAGATCGTCGTCCTAGCGAACGTCGTCAACGTCGTGCTCGAGGTGCTGTTCGTCTACGGCTTCCACTGGGGCATCGCGGGCTCCGCCGCCGGAACGGCGATCGCGCAGGGTGGAATGGGCATCGCGTTCGTTCTCGAGCTGCTGCGCCCGCGCGCCGCGTCGCGTCGTCCGAGCCTGCGCGAGATTCGTCCGATGCTGCGGATCGGCGGCCAGATCTTCGTGCGCACGACCGCGTTGCTCGGGTCGTTCCTCGTGGCTGGCTCGGTGCTCGCGCGCATGGGTGACGCGCAGCTTGCCGCGCACCAGATCGCGTTCCAGCTCTTCATCTTCCTCGCGCTGGTGCTCGACGCGGTCGCGATCGCAGGGCAGGTGATCGTCGGCCGGATGCTCGGCGCCGGGGACGCGGAGGGCGCGTACGCGTCGGCGGTGCGGATGATCTGGTGGTCGGTGGCCGTCGGCGCGGTCTTCGCGGTCGTGCTGCTGCCGCTCGACCACGCGGTACCGCGCGCGTTCTCGGGCGATCATGCGGTTCTGAAGCAGGCGGCGATCCTTTGGCCGTTCTTCGCGCTGATGCAGCCGCTCGGAGGCGCGGTCTTCGCGCTCGACGGGATCCTGATCGGCGCCGGCGACACCGCGTAC
>Ga0193728_1000122_pt1 | contig 33179 bp, 32 predicted proteins | sample U1c1metaG_FD_143037 | JGI IMG/M metagenome (GOLD analysis project Ga0193728, IMG submission 143037) | Soil microbial communities from a riparian zone of the East river system, Colorado, United States - U1c1 | ecosystem: Environmental > Terrestrial > Soil > Riparian zone | place: USA: East River... | reverse complement strand
GACCGAGAGATCCGGCTATCCGACCTCGAGCTCGCGGTGCGGCTCGGCGAATGGGACGGCGTCGAGGAACCTCTCAACGCGGCCGTTGCGGAAGCACTCGCCGACGGCGACCGCGCTTCTGCCCTTCGCGCCCGCGTCGCCCTCGCGACACTCGCAGCCGAGCGACGCGAACACTCGAGGGCCGCTGAGCTCCTTGAAGCGGCGCTCGAGGACGAACCTTTTGCGCCTATCGAGCGGTACGACATCTACCAGAACCTCGGGCGCATGTACACGGAGGCCGGCCGGCCACAGGACGCGGTCGATCTCTTCGAGCGCTGCGTGGCGGCCGTGGAAGCGAGCGGAGATGCATCCCTCGCGGCGCGTTACGCAACGCAGCTCAGCTATGCGCTGAGCGACATCGGCGAGCTCGGGCGGGCGGAAGACGTCGTACGTCATGCACTCGAGAGTGTGAAAGACACCGAGGACCCGTACATGCGGGTCCGCCTCTACTGGTCGATCGCGCGGCTCGCACACACGGAGGGACGCGCGGCCGTGGCACTGACGAATGTGCGGAAGGCGATCGCGTTGCTACAGGCGACCGAAGACACCTTCCACCTGGCCCGTGCACACATTCTCGCTGCGTACATCACGCTCTCTCGGGACGATGCAGACTCGGCCGAGCGACACCTGAATCACGCCGAGCAGCTTCTTGGCGGCGCCCCCGCCCCGCAGGACATCTTCGAGATCACGACGCAGCGTGCGCGCGTAGCCGTACTGCGGAAGCAGGCCGACGCCGCCGTCGATCTCGCAAATCGCGCTGTCGAATTGGCAGGCAAGGATGCGCCGGTCGACCGTGGCATCGCACTTTCCGTGCTCGGCGAAGCACTCGCGCTGCGGGACAACTTCGACCAGGCGAACGAAGCGTTCGAGGAAGCAGTCGCGCTGCTCGAAGCACAGGGACGCTGGCGTCACGCTGCATCGGCTTGCACTGGGTGGGGACGTGCGTTGCGCAGGAGCGGCAACGAGCAGCGCGCGATGGACGTTCTCGAGCGAGCAGCAGAGCTGGGCATGCGTGCCGCGCCTGCCGCCGCGCACGCCGAGCGTTGACCGTCGAGCTCGCGGTCACGCCGCGCGGGCCGTTCTCGCTCCAGTTCTCCGCGCGCTTCTCGAGCGATGCGACTCGCACGTTCCGCGACGGGCTCTTCACGCAGGTGCTCGCCGTCGAAGACCGCGTCGAGGTCGCGCGTGCCTGGCAGATCCCGGACGGCACGGTGGCGATCATCGCCGAGTCGCAGGCCGGCGCCGACCGCATGCGCTGGCTCCTTGCGCTCGACGACGACCACTCCGACTTCCTCCGGCTCGTCCGCAACGATCCGATGCTCGGGCGCGCGTCGCGCACGCTGCGTGGGCTCCGGCCGATTCGCGTTCCCACGGTCGCGCAGGCGCTCCTCCGTGCGTTCTGCGGCCAGCTGATCGAAGCCAAGGTCGCACGCCGGCTGGAGCAGACGATCATCCGCAAGCTCTGTGCCGCCGGTCCCGAGCGTCTGCACGTCTCGCCAACGACGCGCGACCTCGCATCGCTGGCGCCGGCGCAGTTGCGCGCGATCGGCCTGCACACGCGCCGCTCGGCCGCGCTCGTGCGTCTCTGCCGGTCGTTCGAGCTCGAGCGGCTGCACGACCAGCCGACCGCGACCATCGCGCAACGACTGGAACGCGAGCGCGGTCTCGGGCCGTGGTCGGTCGGCGTCGTCTGTCTCGAGGGGCTCGGCCGCATGGATTACGGGCTCGTCGGCGACCTCGGCCTCATAAAGCTGCTGCGCGCCCTGCGCGGACGTCCGGTCGAGGGCTGGGAGACCGCCGAGCTGCTCGAGCCGTACGGCGAGTGGGCGGGGCTCGCGAGCATGTACCTCCTCGCCGGCTTCGGCCGCGGGCTGCTGCCCGTCAGCGAAGTGCGCGCCGCGTAGGAATACTCAGCGCATGGCGGGCACGAGAACGATTGCGATCATCGGCGCGGGGCGCATCGGCGAGGCGCTCCTCTCAGGGCTGCTCAGCTCGGGCTGGCGGACGCCGGAGGAGATCGTCGTCACGACGCGAAGCGCGGGCCGCGCGGCGACCCTGCACGAGAAATACGGCGTCGAGGCATCGACGTCGAACCCGGAGGCGCTCCGCGGCGCGCAGCTCGTCGTCGTCGCGGTGAAGCCGCAGGACATCGAGGCGCTGCTCGCCGAGATCGGGCCGCTGCTCTCGACCGACCAGACCCTTCTCTCGGTCGCGGCCGCGATCCGCACCGCGTACATCGAGGCGCGGATCGGCGACGGGATTCCGGTCGTCCGCGCGATGCCGAACTCGCCGTCGACCGTGCACGAAGGAATGGCGGGCATCTGCGCCGGCGCGCATGCGGGAGACGCGCAACTCGCGCTCGCCGAGGAAGCGCTGTTGCACCTCGGTCGTGTCGTGCGCGTGCAGGAGTCGTCGATGGACGCCGTGACGGCGCTGTCGGGATCCGGGCCTGCCTATTTCGCGTTGCTGGCCGAGGCGATGATCGAGGCCGGGATCCTGCTCGGGGTGTCGCGCGAGGTGTCGACGACACTCGTCGTGCAAACGATGCTCGGCACCGCGAAGCAGCTGCGCGACGAAGGGATGCACCCGGTCGAGCTGCGCGAATCCGTCACGTCGCCCGGCGGCACGACGATCGCTGCGATCCGCGAGCTCGAGCAGGCCGGCGTTCGCGCGGCGTTCCTCAATGCGATCCAGGCCGCGATGAACCGCGCGCGCGAGCTGTCGCAGGAAGACTGAGCCGGCACGTGCCGGTGGGTCGCGACATCGAGATCGTCGTCGCGGAGAGCGCAGAGGAGGCGGCCCGCATCGCGGCGGAACGCCTGGCCGAGGCAGTACGCGCGGGCGGGCACGTCGTGCTCACCGGCGGCACGACGCCGAAGCGCGCGTATGAGCTCGCGGCCGACCTCGAGCAGGATTGGTCCGCCGTGGAGTTGTGGTGGGGCGACGAACGATGCGCGCCTGCTGACGATCAGCGCTCGAACTTCCACATGGCGCGGGTCGCGCTGATCGACCGCGTCGCCGGGAAGCCCAACGCAACGCACCGCATGCGCGGCGAGCTCGGCCGCGACGAGGGCGCGCTCGACTACGAGCGGGAGCTCGGCTCGCTCGAGCGCTTCGACCTGCTGCTGCTCGGCCTCGGTCCGGACGGCCACGTCGCGTCGCTCTATCCCGACCAGCCCACACTCGACGTCACGGACCGGAAGGCGATCGGCGCGGAGGCGAAGCTCCAGCCGTGGGTCGATCGCATCACATTGACGCTGCCGATGCTGCGCGCCGCCGACGAGGTGCTCTTCCTCGTCGCGGGGGAGGACAAAGCCGAAGCCGCGCAGCGAGCCTTCGCAGGCGAGCCGTCGCGCTCGACGCCGGGCAGCCTCGTGCGCGCCGTGAACGGCAGGACGGTCGCGGTGCTCGACGCGGCTGCCGCGTCGCTCCTCTAACCGATTCCGTCACACCCTCGTGACGATGCCTGGCACCGTCGCCAAGCGGCAAGAAACGGCCGAGTCCATAAACCGCGCGCGCCCGCGAGGCCAGGGGGACACACCGGCGCGCCCGCAACCCCAGCATTTGTGCGGCGCCTCCGGAACCGACCCTCCCTCCGGGGTCAGACCCGGGTCAGACCCCGGGGTCACCGTGCGCCACTGCAGCCACGCCACGAACGGCCGCGCGAGGGCGCACACCTCTCACCCCGGTGCCAGGCCCGGGCCTGGCACCGGCCGTTGAATTCGTTCGCCTCGACGCCGTGACCTGTGGGGCCATCGTCAGCTCGGGAGCCGCGGCGAGGCCGGCAGGTCGACGGCGGTGTCGCGCGCGGCGGCCAGCAGTTGGAGCACCATCACCGTGTCGGCGACCGCGACGTCCTCGAGGAAGTCAGTCCGCCGCTCGAACGAGTCGAGGATGCTCTCCACCGCGATCCGATAGCCGGCGCGGTCCTGCCCCACGATCGCCGCGAGTGCGTCCGCGACGTCGCGCGGGAAGTCGTCGCGGTCGCGGAGCGTCGATGCGAGCACGCGCGCGTCGACGTCACGGCCGAGCACGAGCAGGGCGAGCGTTCCGGCGTAACGGCCGATCGGCGAGCTCGCCTCGGCCGCGCCTTGATCGAGCGCCCATTGCGCCGGCTCCGTCGCATCGTCGCCGGCGAGCAACAGCGCTTTCATCGCGCCGATGGGACGGCCCCAGGAATCGGGCGGCGCGTCCTGCCGGCTCTCGCGGTACCGGTCGGCCGCGCGGCGCAGCCATTCGTTCGACTCGTCGCGGCTGCCCTCCATCAGGAGGCAGAGGCCGGCCGCCCACGCGGTGTTGCCGAGACGGGTCAGCTGCCGCTGGCGCGGATCGTCCTCATCGTCGCGCAGCCGGCTCACGCCGTCGCGATGCCGCGCCATGGCGGCCTCGGCCTGTGCTCGCCAGTCCATGATTGGAGTATTCCAGCGCTCGATTGACTGATCAGTCAACGGCTCGCTATCGTGGGCCGGAGATGCGGGAGCGGCAAGAGGTCCTGTTCGTCGACGGCGTGCGCACGCCGTTCGGAAAGGCAGGCCCGAAGGGCCAGTACTGGCGCACGCGCGCCGACGACATGGCCGTCAAGGCCGTGCGAGAGCTGCTCCGTCGCAATCCCGCGATCGATCCCGCGCGGATCGGCGACGTGGTGCTCGCCGCGACCGCACAGGTGGGCGACCAGGGCCTGACGCTCGGCCGCGACGTCGCACTGCTCGCCGGCATCCCCGAGACGGTCCCCGGCTTCGCGGTCGACCGCATGTGCGCCGGCGCGCTCACGGCCGTGACGTCGGCCGCGGGCGAGATCGCGCTCGGCGCCATCGACATCGCGGTGGCCGGCGGTGTCGAGCACATGGGCCACCATCCGATGGGCGAGAACGTCGACTTCAACCCGCGCTTCGTCTCGGAGCGCCTGATCGACGAGTCGGCCGCCTCGATGGGCCAGACCGCCGAGAACCTGCACGACCGCTTCCCCGAGATCACAAAAGAGCGCTCCGACGCATTCGCGGTTGCCTCGCATCAGAAGGCCGGGGCCGCCTGGAACAACGGAGTGATGAAGGAGACAGTGATCCCGATGTCGGTCTTCTCCGACGCGGGCTGGAAGGTCGCCGACCGCGACGAGTTCCTCCGCCCCGAGACGACGATGGAAGCGCTCGCAGCGCTGAAGCCGGCGTTCCGCGCAGGCGGCCGCGTCACCGCCGGCAACTCGGCGGGGCTCACCGACGGCGCGACCGCCGCATTCCTCGCCTCCGAGAAGACGGCGGAAGAGCTCGGCCTGAAGCCGAAGCTGCGGCTCGTCGGCTTCGCCTACGCCGGCGTCGAGCCGCACCTGATGGGCTACGGCCCGGTGCCGGCGACGAGACGCGTGCTCGAGCAGGCCGGCCTGACGATGGACGACATCGACCTCTTCGAGCTGAACGAGCCGTTCGCCGTGCAGGTGCTCACCTGGTGCGACGAGCTGGGCGTCCCCGCATACGATCCCCGGCTGAACCCGTACGGCGGCGCGCTCGCGTGCGGCCACCCGCTCGCGGCTACCGGGGTGCGCCTGCTCGCGCAGCTCGCCTACGGGCTGCGTGAGCGGAACGGTCGCTACGGATTGACTGCGCTGTGCATCGGCATGGGCATGGGCTGCGCGATCCTCTGGGAGAACGTGCAGTAGTGGCGGACACCGTCTTCCATCTGCAACCTGCCGGCCGGATCGCGATCGTGACGATCGACAACGGCGAGGACTACCGCAAGCCGACGACGCTCGGCCGCAGCGCGTTCGCGTCGGCGGTCGACGTCCTCGAGCAGCTCGAGAACGGCGACTGGGAGGCCGCCGTCTTCACGGGCAAGCCGTTCGTCTTCTGCGTCGGCGCCGACATCGACGAGTTCGGCAAGGTCGAGGACCCGCGCGAGGGCATCCGCGCCGGGCACGAGCTGTTCGGCCGCATTCGTGCGTTGCCGTTCCCGACGGTCGCGGCGATCAACGGCGCCGCGCTCGGCGGCGGCCTCGAGCTCGCGCTGCATTGCACGGCGCGCACGCTCGCGACGAACGTCCGCCACCTCGGCTTCCCCGAGGTATTTCTGTCGATCATCCCCGGCTGGGGCGGCACGCAGCTGCTGCCGCAGCTCATCGGCCCCGAGGCGGCCGCGAAGGTGATCGTCCTCAACCCACTGCGCCAGAACAAGCTGCTGCGCTCGCAGGAGGCGTTCGAGCTCGGCCTCGTCGACAAGCTTCTCGATCCCGTCGAGTTCCTCGACGAGTCGCTCGCGTTCGCGCGCACGCTTTCGGTCGAGCGCACGGAGGCCGACTGGTCCGACGTCGAGACGGTCATGCGGAAGGCACGCTCGCGCGTCGATGACGCGGTGCACGGCGCGACGCGCGCACCGTATGTCGCGCTCGACCTGATCGCGGGCGCGAAGGACTGGTCGATCGAGGAGGGTTACGCGGCAGAGGAGAACGCGATGGCGGAGCTGCTCGTCTCCGACCAGGCGCAGGCGTCCGCATACGCGTTCACCGTCGTCGAACGCCGCTCGAAGAAACCGCCGGCGCTGCCGAACGCGAAGCCGCGCCGCGTCCAGAAGGTCGGCATCGTCGGCGCCGGCTTGATGGCGACGCAGATCGCAACCTTGTTCGTGAAGCGACTCGAGGTCCCGGTCGTCATGCGCGACATCGAGCAGTCGCGAGTCGACGAAGCGCTGACGGCGATCCGTGAGGACGTTGGGGAGCGCAAGCCGTTCCTCGCGACACTCGTCGACGGCGGCACCGGCTGGGAGCAGTTCGCCGACTGCGACCTCGTGCTCGAGGCGGTCTTCGAGGAGCTCGACGTGAAGCGCGAGGTCTTCGCGGCAGTGCGCGAGGTCGCACCCGAAGCGATCCTGATGACCAACACGTCGTCGCTCTCCGTCGAGGAGATGGGTGCCGACGTCGGCATGCATTTCTTCAACCCGGTCGCGGTGATGCCGCTCGTCGAGATCGTCCGGCACGCGGGCACGACAGACGAGGTGCTCGCGACGACCTGGGACGTCGTGAAGAAGCTGAAGAAGCGCGGCGTCATCGTCGGCGACTCGCCGGGCTTCGTCGTCAACCGCGTGCTCACGCGCGTCTCGCGCTCGCTGATGGACGCGCTCGAGGGCGGCAACACGTCGGACGAGATCGATGAGGCGATGCTCGGGCTCGGGATGCCGATGGCGCCGTCGGTGCTGATCCAGATGGTCGGCCCGCGCGTCGCGCTGCACGTCCTCGAGACGATGCACGCCGCGTTCCCCGACCGGTTCCCCCTCTCACCCGCGCTCGAGGCGATCGCGAACGGCGAGGAGCCCGTGGCGATCGCTGACAACCGGCGCACGGTCGAGGAGATCCGCGCGGCGGTGCTCGAAGCGGTGGCGGACGAGATCCGGTACATGCTGGACGAGGGTGTCGCCGGGGATCCCGCCGATGTCGACGCATGCCTCATCCTCGGCGCCGGCTACCCGTTCTTCCTCGGTGGGATCACGAAGCACCTCGACCAGACCGGGATCTCCGAGCGGGTGCTCGGCTCGAGCCTTGCCGAATACGGCAAGATGCCCGTCTAGTGGCGAGGGACGACTATCGGATCAAGATCGAGATCGAGGACGAGCACGCGGGCGGCTTCCTCGAGACGCTCGGCCTCGCGCTGAACGACGAGGCGGGCGAGCTGGCGCTGGAGCTCGAGAAGCGCCGGCTCGTCGTCTCCCGCGACGGCGACGAGATCTTCGTCTACGCCGCGTCGCGCGACGAGGCCGAGACGGCGCGCTCGATCGTGCAGGCGCAGCTCGGCGACCTCGACGTCGCCGCCCTCACCGGCCCCGTCGAGCGCTGGCTCGACGACGAAGAGCGCTGGGACACCGAGCCCGCCGGGGATGAGACGTGGGAGGAGGACGCCGTCGAGCGCGGCATCGCCCCGTGGGAAGTTCGCGTCGAGTGCCCGTCGCACGCGCAGGCCCGCGACCTCGCCGACACGCTCGAGCAGGACGGCTACGCCGTCGAACGCCGCTGGCGCTACCTGATCGTCGGCGTCGCCTCGAAGGAGGACGCGGAGGTTCTTGCGACGCGTGTGCACGGCGAGGTCGAACCGGGCAGCGGTCTCATCTGGGAGACGGTCCCGGGCAACCCCTTCGCGCTCTTCGGAGGCCTCGGCGGCTCCGGCACCCCCGTCGGTTAGACCAAAACATCAGCCATTCCTGCGGTTGACGCTTGCCCAACCATGGGTATGCTTCCGGGGCGCGTCGCCTTACAGGGGAAACTCGCGACCGCGCTCCTCTCGAAGCCAGCAGCACGCGATTGTGCTGCGCACATGCAGGAAGCGACTCAGCAGCCGACGACTCTCTCGGCGGCGGACCCTTTGGCCGCCGCAGCACTCCGCGCCGAAGCGTGGACGGGCGAGCCGTTCCTTCGCCCAGGTGAGGATCCGGCCGTCGTGCTCGCACCGAAGACCGCGCGCCGTCGCGCGCTCGAGGACGCCGAGGCGGAGATCGACGCGGGGCGCAAGCAGCCGAGCGCCGAATGGAAGGTGCGCTACGGCTTGATGCTCGGCCTCGAGCGCGTACTCGCCGATCCCGAGCCGCACACGGCCTCGGGCACGCCGCTTCGCCGCCATCAGATCGACGCGCTCGCGGGCATGCTGACCGAGCTGATCTCGGCGGTGCAGCGACACGACGAGGAGAAGCTGAACGGCAACGGCCACGCGCTCGCGGAGGACGAGCTCGACGTCGACGAGGAGGACGAGGAAGACGCGCTCGTCGCCGATGCCGAGGGCGAGGGCGAGCCCGGCGAGGACGAGGACGACGACCAGGAGCTCGGCCCCAAGGAAGACCCGGGCGCCGTACGCCGCTACCGCTTCCGCCACCCCACCGCGTCCGGCAAGACGATCGCCGCGGCGGGCTTCGTCGAAGCCGCCCGCACACTCGGCGTCCTGATCCTCACCCACCGGCGCCTGCTCGTCACCCAGTTCACGAACGACCTGACGACCGAGGGCTACGCCGGCCGGTTCACGCCGGCGATCGAGGCCGGCAAGGAGCCGCTCCGCAACGACCCACTGACGATCCAGACGTATGCGTGGTTTGCGCGGCACGTCGACACGATCAGCCGCGAGGCGTACCAGCTCGTGATCTGCGACGAAGCGCATACGGCGCTCGGCGAGAAGACGTCAGCGGCGATCCGCTCGTTCCCGGAGCCCATCTACATCGGCATGACGGCGACCGAGCAGCTGATCGCGAAGCAGGTCTCCGACGTCTTCCCCGCCTCGGTCGACGACCTACCGCTGCAGGACGCCGCGCGCCGCGGATTGATCGCGCCGCTGCGCTGCCTGCGCGTGCCGCCCGTCGCCGCGATCAACTCCGTTCCGATCGTCGGCGGCGACTTCGATCAGGAGATCCTCGCCAAGACGCTCGACCATCAGGCTTTGAACCAGGCCGCGGCGAGCCTCTACCGCGACCGCTTCGACAACACGCCCGGAATCGTCTACGCCGCCGGCGTCGATCACGCCTACAACCTCGCGCAGGAGTTCCGCGCAGCGGGGATCAAGGCGGAAGCGGTGTCCGGGCGGACGCCGCCGGTGCGCCTCGCCGAAACGCTCGCTGCGTACGAGCGCGGCGAGATCAACGTGCTCATCAACGCGATGCTGCTCGCAGAGGGCTGGAACTCGCCGCGCGCGACGGTCGTCATGCATCTGGCGCCGACCGCGTCGAAGCGCGTCTACCAGCAGCGCATCGGCCGGATCATGCGCATCCACCCGCGCAAGGAAGCGGGCATCGTCGTCGACTTCGTCCCGAAGGGCGCGACGCACAACGAGCGCGTCGTCTCGCTGCACTCGCTGCTCGACGCAGACTTCTACCGTGAGGGCGCACGCGTGACGCCAGCACCGCGCCGCCGCTCGCAACGCCGCGCGCGCCGCCGTCTCACGCCGGCACCGTGGCTCGTGCCCGTCACGCCCGACGTGCGTCGCCGCGTCGCGGTGATCCAGCGCGAGTGGCAGCGTGTCGACCCGCGCTTCCTCGACGAGGACGAGCAGCGCTACTGGGCGACGATGGCCGGCCGCCAAATTCGCTTCGACGAGCGATCGTCGTTCGTCCAGAAGCTCACCGAGGGGCGCGCGAGCAAGGGCGCCCTCGAGCAATTCCTCGCGACGTGCGCGGCCGAGAACCCGAACCGCCGCCTGCGCACGATGGCCCTGCAGGACCGGGTGTCGATGCGCGTCGAGCGCGCAGACTTCGACGACCTCGTCACGCTCGTCTCACAGGCGCCGACGTGGGAGAAGGAACGCCTCGTCGGGATCCGAATCATGCTGCGCGCGATCGCAGACAGCAAGCCCGACGCACCGGACCAGATCCTCGTCCGTTGGACATGGAAGCTCGCCCGCGTGACGCGCAAGGTGCAGGACAGGCGTGCGTCGACGGCATACCCGGAGGCGAAGCGGCTGCTCGGTGCGCTTGCAAACTCACGCGGCCACCGGCACGAGGAGAACGCTGCCAAGCTCGTCCGCGTCGCGAAAGAGCAGTCGATCGAGGTCGGTGTCGCGCTGCTCGCGTCGGCGGAGGGCTACACGCCGCGCGCGACGAAGCTCATCGAAGAGGCACGCGAAGAGCTCGGCACCGTGCAGGAGGTTGCGCTGGCGCTCTCCGAGAACCTGCCGGCGCCCAAGGCGCAGCCGAACCGGAACCGACGACGGCGCAAGCGCAAGAAGCCCGGCACAGAAGGCACGGCGCAGAACGGGACCGCCCCTGCCGCAGACGGCACCGCACCGGCGACCGGGGACTCGCCGGCGAAGAAGCGGCGGCGCAGGCGCAAGAAGCCGACTGCCGCTGCGAGCACCGACGGCGCAGCTCCGGCTACCGCCGTCGCGGAACCGAAGGCCGAAGCGAGTTAAACAGCCGGGCCGTCGGCAGCATCGCTGCCGTCGTCGTTCTCTTCGCGCTCGCGCAGGTAGCGGGTCAGCTCGGCCGCGAGCGACTCGCCCGACGGCAGATCCTCAGCCGCTTCGAGCATGTCGACGCGGCGCTCGAGCTCCTCGACGTACGACGCTGTCTCCGCGTCGGTCGACACCGCCTCGCTCACCTGCTCGCTGTACTCCTCCGACGCGTGCTCGAGCTCCTCGAGCTCGATGTCGATGCGCAGGAGGTCACCGAGGCGCCGCACGAGCGAGAGCGCCGCACGCGGGCTCGGTGCGAGCGAGACGTAGTGCGGCACGGCCGCCCAGAGGCTCACCGACGGAATGCCCGCGTCACGGCAGGCGTCGTGCACGACGCCGACGATCCCCGTCGGGCCTTCGTATCGTGACGGCTCCAGTCCGAGCTCAGCGACGAGTGCCGGATCGGTCGCGGCGCCCGTCACCGGCGCCGGGCGCGTGTGCGGGACGTCGGCGAGCAGCGAACCGAGTGTCACGAGCATCTCCACGCCGAGCTCCTGCGAGAGCTCCAGCACGAGGTTCGTGAACGTCTTCCAGCGAAGGTTCGGCTCGACGCCGAGCAGGATGATCGCGTCGCGGTCGGAGCCGGGGATCGGCGCGTGGTAAAAGGCGTTCTCGGGCCAGTCGAGCTGCCGCGTGATCCCGTCGACGAGCGACACCTGCGGGCGCGTCGCCTGGAAGTCGTAGAACCCCTCGGGGTCGATCTCGGCGAACCGCGTCGCGTCCCACTGCTTGGCGAGGTACGCGCCGCCGAGGGATGCGCCCTGGCCACCGTCGTTCCAGCCCCGAAAGGCGGCGACGAGCACCGGCCGGCGGAGTGTCGGCCGGGAGGAGACGCTCAGCTCCGACATCGCGTAAGTCTACGTCGCGTTCGGCGCAATCGGCCGCCAAAGCCGCGCGACGACACCGGCCGTCCACGCGAACAACACAGCCGCAGCGGTCACATGCACGAGCACGAGCCACCACGGCACCGTGTCGTACCGGCGGTACTGGATCTCGCCGATCGCCATCTGCACCAGCAGAATGGCCAGGAGCGCGCCGCACCCGCGGATGAGCCACCCGTAGCGGTCGCGATTGCGCCACGCCCACACCGCCAGGAGCACGAAGACGATCCCGAACGCGGCGACGGCGCGCACGTGCACGGAGACCGACGGCTGGAACGAGCCCAGCCGGTGCACACGGTTGTCGCCCGAGCTGCCCGGATACTTGCCCGCGGCAGTTGCAAGCGTTCCCGTGACGACGAGCGCCGAGATCGCCGCGAGCAGAACGACGCCGCCCGCCCGCGCAAGCATGGGAAGCGGTGGGGCTCCGCCGCGAACAAGCCGTGTCGCCTCGAGCAGCACCACGACACCGAGACCGAGCACCACGAGCGAGAGCAGCAGGTGCGAGATCACGAGCCACGGATTGAGGTGGTAGTAGACGGTGACGGCGCCGAGCGGCGCCTGGCCGAGCGTGCCGACGAACACGAGCGACGCGAGAACCTTGGCCGGGCGGCCGAGCCCTTGCGTCAGCCAGGCCGTGACTCCGAGCACGAGCGTCGCGAGGACGGTGAAGAACGCGACCACGCGATTCGAGAACTCGATGTACGAGTGGTAGCCCTTCTTCGGGAACGGGTCGCCCGGCTGGCACCCCGGCCAGTGCTCGCAGCCGAGCCCGGAGCCCGTGAGCCGCACGGTCGCACCCGTGGCGACGATCAGGACGAGCGCGATGGCCGCGAAGATCGCGATCCGGCGAAACGTCGCCGGCGAGACGGCGAGCGCTCTGCGCCTCGAAAACGCCCCCTCGACGGACTCCACCTGCATGAGGCCGAGTCTAGACACCACGTGTTAAATTGACGTTGACGTAAGAATGAACTTTCTCCGAACACGCCGAGCGAGCGAGCACTACAAGTGGTGGGTGCTGTCGTGCACCAGCGTCGGAATGCTGCTCGCGACCGTCAACTCCGGCACGTTGATCATCGCGCTGCCCGAGCTCGAGCGCAGCCTGCACACGACGCTCCTGCAGCTCGTCTGGGTGATCCTCGTCTACATGATCGCGTCGACCGTGCTGCTCCTGAGCGCAGGCCGGCTGTCGGACCTGTTCGGCCGCAAGCACGCGTACGTGCTCGGCTTCCTGCTCTTCTCGCTCGCGTCCCTCGGCGCCGGTTTCGCAGGCAGCGGCACGGAGCTGATCGTCTGGCGCGTCGTACAGGGGATCGGCGGCGCCTTCCTGTTCGCGAACGCGGGCGCGCTCGTCACCGACGCGTTCCCGAAGAAGCAGCTCGGTCTCGCAATGGGCACCAACGTGATGATCGCCGCGGTCGGGCTCGTGATCGGCCCGGTGCTCGGAGGCGCGCTCGTCGCCATCTCGTGGCCCTGGGTCTTCTGGTTCAACGTCCCGCTCGGCCTCATCGGCTCGGCGTGGGCCTTCCTCGTCCTGCACGAGATGTCCGGCCAGAGCGACGAACGTGGGCTCGACCTTGGCGGCACCACGCTCTTCGTCGTCGGGCTCACCGGCCTCGTCTTCGCGCTGTCGAAGGGCGGCCTCAGCGGCTGGAACAACAGCTCGGTCGTCGCAGGCTTCGCCGTTGCGGCCGTCTTGCTGCCGGCGTTCGTCCTCGTCGAGTGGCGCGGCCGCTCGCCGATGCTCGACCTGGCGATGTTCAGGAGCCGCCTCTTCGCGGCCGCCGCCGCGACCGCGTTCATGAACGGGTTCGCGCGCTTCGCGCTGACGTTCCTGTTCGTCTTCTACTTCCAGGGGCCGCAGGACCAGTCGCCGATCATGGCGGGGCTCGAGCTCGCGCCGCTCGCGATCGGGATGCTCGTCGCGTCACCGCTCGCAGGCGTGGTCGCCGACCGGCACGGGTCGCGGCTGCTCTCTGCGGCGGGGATGCTCATCTCGGCGGTCGGCATCGCAGGGATGACGACGCTCCAGGCGCACACCGCGTATGTGTGGTCGGCGCTGTGGCTCACGCTCGTCGGCATCGGCTCCGGTGTCTTCAACAGCCCGAACACAGCCGCGATGATGGGCGCCGTTCCGGCGCACCGGCGCGGGATCGCCTCGGGAGCGCGAATGATGCTCACGAACACGGGCGCGGTGCTCTCGATCGCGTTCGTGATGGCGGCGATCACGGCGGCCGTGCCGAAGGACGTCCTCTTCAAGATCTTCTCCGGGCTCGCGTCCGGCCTCTCGAGTGCGCAGCTCGATCCGTTCATCTCGAACATGCACACCGCGCTCTGGGTGCTCGCGGCCGTGTCGCTGCTCGGCTCGCTCGTGTCGCTCCTCCGTCCCTCACATGAGCGGATCGTCGAGCACGAGGACGTCCTGGAGCTGGTCGCGTGATCCGCATCGGCGAGGTCGCGGAGCGCACCGGCGTCACGCCGCGCACGATTCGCTACTACGAGGAGATCGGACTGCTCACGGGCGGCAAGCGCCGCAAGGGCGAGCACCGCGCGTACGACGACACCGACGTCGAGCGCCTGCAGGAGCTGACGCGATTGCGCGATCTCCTGAACCTCTCGCTCGACGGGCTCAAGCTGCTCCTGGAGGCGGAGGAGGCGCGCGCATCCCTGCGCCGCCGCTTCAACGAGACGGAATCGGACAGCGAGCGGCTGCGCATCCTCCAGGCAGCGCTCCCGCACGTCGACACGCAGCTCGAGCTGGTGCGCCGCCGCAAGCGGGAGCTCGAAGGTCTCGAGGCCGAGCTCGTCGACAAGCGCAAGCGCCTGCTCGCGCGCAGGCGCGAGCTGTCGAGTTAGAGGCTCGAGCGCACGACGACGCCGGCGCCGTCCTCGACGGAGCCGATGCGCCGCAGGAACAGATCGCGCGCGTGGAACTCGGCCTCGAGCGAGAGCGCCTTGTCGGACGGCAGCGAGACCAGCAAGCCCCCCGCCGTCTGCGCGTCGTAGCCGAGCGCGAGCAGCTCCTCTGGAACGCCGCTCGCTTCAACCTGCGCGAACTCGCGGTTGCGCGGGTCGCCACCAGTGCGCACGCCGCGGCGCGCGATGTCGAGTGCACCCTCGAGTGCAGGCATCGCGTCGGCATCGATCCGGATGCGCACGCCGCTGCGGTCGGCCATCTCGTGCGCATGGCCGAAGAGCCCGAAGCCCGTCACATCGGTAACTGCGTTCGGCGAGAACGGCCGCAGCACGTCGGCGGCGGCGGCGTTGAGCGTCGTCATAACGCGGATCGCCTCCGCCGCGTCACTCTTGCCGGCGAGCACGAGGCCCGTGCCGAGGGGCTTCGTCAGGAACAGCGCGTCGCCGGGACGGGCGCCGCTCTTCGGCCAGATCCCTTCCGGGTGCACCGTGCCGACGACAGCGAGGCCGTACTTCGGCTCGGCGTCGCGAATCGTGTGGCCCCCGGCGAGCAGCGCACCCGCGGCGCGCACCTGCTCGTCGGCCGCGGAGAACACTGCGGCGAGTACCTCGTTCGGCAGCTCCTCCGGGAACGCGGCGATCGAGAGCGCGAGCAGCGGCACCCCGCCCATCGCGAAGACGTCGTTGAGCGCATTCGTCGCCGCAATCCGGCCGAAGGTCGCGGGATCGTCGACGAGCGGCGGGAAGAAGTCGAGCGTGAACACGAGCGCACGCTCGTCGTCGAGCTTGTAGACCGCTGCGTCGTCCGCCGGCGAGAGACCGACGAGCAGATTCTCCGCCTCGACGGGCACGAAGCCCTTCAGCAGCTCCTCGAGGCGGGCGGCCGAGTACTTCGCCGCACACCCGCCGCCGACCGTCAGCCCCGTAAGCGTGGGCGATGCCATCCGCATACTTTATGGAGACGGCGGCTGTAGCCGCCGTCTCCGGGGGAGAGGAGGGAGCAGTAGACGGCACCCTCGGCCGTGGACTTCGCGCTCGAGCGTGCTTGACCTTCCGTCCTCCCCTCCTCGGCACGTTCGACCTACAGGATCGCCTCGGTTTGCCATCCGAAGAGCCGGTCGACCCGCTCCCGCTCTTCCGGAACGAAGCCTTCATGCCAGCCTGCGCGACTGACCGCAGGTACACCCAGCTGCTGCTGCAGCTCCGCGCGGAGCTCAGCGAATTTAAGGCCTATGGATAGGACGTCGAAGATCGGCACCTCGGGTGGATCGGTCGCCGCAAGCCCGAAGGTCGTCGCAAACGTGCTGAGCCCGGCGCTGCCCAGGAGGATCGCGTCCGCGCCAGCGGCGGCCATCTCGGCGCAGCGCGCTCGAATGTCGGCCTCCACCAGCGCCGGATTCGTGAAGCCCTCCGTGAAGACTCGCGCCGTGGGGGTCTCGAGCTGGCGGAGGCCGATATAGCGGGCGGAAAACCCGTTGATGTGCACGAGTTGGTCCATCCACGATCCCCAAGTACGGTCAGCAACCGTGACGATCCCGAAGCGCCACCCATACGAGCATGCAAGCGCCATAGCAGCTTCCATCGGGCCGACGACGGGAATCGACAACAGGCTGCGGGCCTCCGAGACGCCGGGATCGCCGGAGCATGCTACGAACACCGCGTCAACGCCATCACGTTCTAACTGGACGAACTCCCTGATCACGTCGACCTTGTTCAACAGAGTCGGGTACGCAATCGCGGTGTCGGTCGCACGCCGCATGTGTCCCACGTATCGGTGGACGACTTCGGTGGCGGCACTCTTTGCGCGGTCGAGATTGGCTGTGATCATCTCCGTGTACGGGCCGGAGACGGCCTCGGTGGTGACGTGGACGGCGCCGATCTTCATAGGTCGCTCCTCAGTCTCGGTTGAAAGATGGCGGGCGCTTCGCGAAGAACGCGTCCACGCCCTCGGTGAAGTCGCTCGTCTCGACGAGCGCTAGGAACAGCGAAGTCTCAAGTACGTGGGCGTCCCGAATCCCCATCTGGAGACCAAGGTTCACTGCGCGTTTTGCAGCAGCCACCGCCAGCGGCGCATTTGCCCCGATCGCAGCTCCGCACGCTTGTGCCCACTCGACCGAGGCTCCTTCGGGAACGATCTCATCGACAAGCCCCCACTCGAGCGCGACTGCGGCAGATACGCGCTCACCCGTGAAGAGCATGCGCTTCGCACGGCCGGCGCCGATGAGCCTCGGCAGATGCTGGGTGCCACCGGCGCCCGGGATGATGCCAAGCTGCACCTCCGGCTGCCCGAAGACGGCTTGCACCTCGGCGACCCGGATGTCGCAGGCCATCGCAAGCTCGCACCCTCCGCCAAGCGCCGCCCCGTTCACCGCGGCGATGACGGGCTGGGGCAGCAGGCCGATGACGTCCTGCATCCGCTGGATGCCGAGCACATAGGGTTCTGCGCTCGCGCGAGTCAACGTGCGGAAGTAAGCGATGTCACCGCCGCCCATAAAGTGCTTCCCGGCGCCGGTGAGCACGACCGCCCGGATCTCTGGGTCGGAACCGATCTCGACGAAACGAGCTTCGAGCGCCGCCGCAACGTCAGGATGAAGAGCGTTTACCGGAGGATGGTCGACGGTTAACGTCACGACCTGTTCCTGACGCTCGAGGTACACGTCAAAAACCAAGCGTCAACCCCCCGCAGATGGTGACGGTCTGACCGGTGATATATCCGGCTTCGTCGGAGGTGAGGAAAGCGATGCAGCCAGCGACGTCCGCCGGAGTGCCAAGCCGGCGCATCGGGATGCGGTCGATGAGCTCTTGTCGGTACTCCTCGGGCGTGGACAGGAAGATTCCGGCGTCAACCAGACCCGGCGAGACACAGTTGACGGTGATTCCGTGCGGGGCGAGTTCGAGCGCGGCGCTGTGCGTGAGCCCCTCGATCGCGCCCTTTGCCGCCCCGTAGGAGCCTCCCCCAATCGTGCCGCGAAAGGCGATCGAGCTCGTGTTTACGATACGGCCATATCCGTTCGCGCGCATGAGGGGAGCGGCCTCGCGCATAGTGCTGAGTGTTCCCTCAACGTGCGTTGCCATCGTGAGCCGAAAGTCGTCGAGGGTAATGCGCTGTAAAGATGCGCGCCTGATAACACCTGCGAGATTCACAACGACGTCAAGTCGGTCTAGCGATCCGATGACAGCAGCGACGGCGTCTCCATCGGTCACGTCGAGCGCGACGCCACGTGCTCCGCCTCCGGTCTCGAGCGATCCCGCGACCCGGGTCGCTCCGTGGGCGTCTATGTCCGCCGCGATCACATGCATGCCTCTGCAAGCCAACGCGCTGCAGCACGCTGGGCCAAGCCCGCCGGCTGCCCCTGTCACGAGCGCTACACGCATACCTTCCGCGATGGTCGAATCCTGAGCCAACCTCGCGAGCCTACCAAGCGGCCGATTGAATTAACATACGTCCCGATGGATGGCTTCGTCGAGACGGACGAGCAGCAGCTGCTCCGATCAACGGTGCGCGAGCTCGCGCAGCGTTTCGGCCACAGCTACTACCTCGAGGTGTCGCGCAACGACCGCAAGGCGACCGAGCTCTGGGCCGAACTCGGGCAGTACGGCTACCTCGGAGTCAACGTGCCGGAGGAGTACGGTGGCGCAGGCGCCGGTATCGCAGAGCTTGCAATCGTCTGCGAGGAGCTTGCCGCAGCGGGCACGCCGTCGTTCCTGCTCATCGTGTCGACCGCGATCTGCGGGGAGCTGCTCGTCGCCCACGGCTCACCTGAGCAGAAGCAGCGCTGGCTGCCGCCTATGGCATTGGGCGAGGCAACGATGGCGTTCTCAATCACCGAGCCCGACGCCGGCACGAACACACACCAGCTTTCGACGACGGCGACTCGCGACGGTGACGTCTATCGGCTGCGGGGCCAGAAGGTCTACGCATCGTCGACGAGGCGGATCGTGTCGTGGTCGTGGCGCGCACGGGCACCGACGCCGCAAGCAATCGCGGTGCGCTGTCGCTGTTTCTCGTCGACCCGTCTAGTGACGGCTTCGAGATGCATCCGATCCCCGTCGAGATAACCGCCCCAGAGAAGCAGTTCACGCTGTTCTTCGACGACGTCGTCATTCCCGCGACGGAGTTGATTGGGACAGAGGGCGAAGGGCTCCGCCAGTTGTTCTCGGGTCTCAACCCGGAGCGCATCATGGCCGCGGCGCTCGAGAACGGTATCGGGCTCTACGCGCTTGCGAAAGCCAGCGCGTACGCGCGCGAGCGCGTCGTCTGGGATGTGCCGATCGGGGCGCACCAGGGTGTCGCACATCCGCTCGCGAAGGTGAAGATCGAGGTCGAACTCGCCCGCCTGATGACGCAGAAGGCGGCGTGGCTCCACGACAATGGCCAGCCCGCTGGGGAAGCCGCGAACATGGCGAAGTACGCAGCTGCGGAAGCCTGCCTCGCCGCCCTCGACCAGGCGATTCAAACGCACGGCGGCAACGGCCTCGCGACGGAGTACGGGCTTGCGACATTGTGGGGGGCGGCAAGGCTGCAGCGGACCGCGCCGGTCAGCCGCGAGATGATCTTCAACCACATCGCCCAGCATTCGCTCGGCCTGCCCCGCTCCTATTGAGCGCGCTTTCTATGGGTTAGAGACAAACATCGCGAGATTTCGAACAACCGGTTGGTGGAGACGCTAAAATCGGGTAGATTCTAGGCATGGCGCAGGCTCTGGCACACCCGAACCTCGGGCTGACCCCGGAGCAGCGTGGAATAGCCGAATTGGCGTTCGAGCTCGGCCAGAAGTACGGGGAAAGGCGCTTCGACGAGCACGAGGCCTCGATGGCCCAGTGGGACGATCTCGCCGCCAGCGGCCTCACCGCTCTCTCAATCCCGGAGGAGTACGGCGGAGCCGGTGGGATGTTCGAGCTGATCCTTGCGGCCGAGCGGCTCTCGGCCGGTGGCTTCCCGGCCGCGAAGCTCGTGATCGCAACCGCGATCGCGGGAAGCATTCTCGCGCGCAGCGGGTCGTCCGAGCAGAAGCAGCGGTGGCTTCCTGGTGTTGCGGAAGGGACGACCAAGTTCTGCTTCGGCTTCACGGAGCCTGGCGCCGGCTCGAACGCGCGCAATCTTCGGACCACGGCGGCGAAGACCTCAGTGGGCTGGCAGATCCGTGGCGAGAAGACGTACATCTCCGCGCTCGAGTCCTCGGATGCCATGCTCCTTGTTGCAAAGGACGCCTCGAGCGGCGGCCTGTCCGTCTTCGCATTCCCGCTTCCGCAGGAGGGCGTCGCCTGGTCGCAGGTGAACGTGGAGGCTCCCGCCTTCGAGTTCCAGTGGAACGTCTTCTTCGACTTCGAGGTCGGGGACGACGCCTTGATTGGTTCCGCCGGCGCGGGTGGGAAGGCCTTGTTCGACGGCCTCAACCCGGAGCGGCTGATCGTCGCGGCGCAGGGTGTCGGCATAGGCCGATGGTGCCTCGAGCGTGCGCGCTCATACGCTGCGACACGAGTGGTGTTTGACGTTCCGATCGGGGCCCATCAGGCGATTCAGCATCCGCTCGCTGAAGCACTGATCGGTGTCGAAAGCGCGTGGCTCCTGCTCGCGTGCGACGCGGGCCTCAAAGCCGCCGATCGGGCGCTACAGACATTCGGCGGCAGCGGTTTCACCGACGAAACGATGATTCTACAGCGCTTCATGTACATGAGGCTCCTGCAGACGATCCCGGTCGCACGAGAGCTCGCCCTGAACCACATCGCCACCGCGGGCCTGGGACTGCCGCGGTCCTACTAGAAAGGCACGCCCATGGCAGTTGAAAGAGTCGTCGTCGTCGGCGGTGGTGGTCTGATGGGCAGCGGCATTGCACAGGTGGTCGCGGAAGCGGGGATCCACGTGACGATCGTAGACGTCGACCAGTCCTCCATCGATCGCGGAATGGCCCGAATCGAGCGAAACCTCAGCCGCTCCGTGGAGCGGGAGCGAATCACCGGCGACGACAAGACTGCGGCACAGTCCCGCATCTCCCCCTCGCTGGATCTTGAGACGGCCGGAGCGGACGCCGACCACGTGATCGAGACGGTGATCGAGCAGATCGACGCTAAGACCGAGGTGCTGAGACGCCTCGATGCCGTATGCCGGGACGACGTCATCTTCGCGTCCAACACATCACAGTTCCCGATCTCGCAGCTTGCCGCCACCACCAATCGCCCCGACCGGGTCGTGGGCAGCCACTGGTTCAACCCGCCCCCTGTCATGAAGCTGATCGAGCTCGTCCGCGGACTCGAGACGTCGGATGAGACCGTGCAGGTCGCCGTCGATCTCGCGCATCGCTACGGCAAGGAAACCGTGATTTGTAAGAAGGACACACCCGGCTTCATCACGTCGCGCCTCATCGCGCTCTTCATGGTCGAGGCGGCCAGAATCGTGGACGAGGGAATCGCCGATGTCGACGACGTCAACAAAGCGTGCATGCTCGGATTCGGACACGCCCAAGGGCCGCTGGCAACTGCAGACCTCAGCGGCCTCGATACGGTGGTGCGCGTCGCCGATTCGCTTCGGGCCGAATATGGCGAACGCTTCCTCCCGCCGCAGATCCTCCGCTCCCTCGTGAACGCCGGCCACTTCGGGCGCAAGACCGGCCGAGGGTTCGGCGACTACGGCGACGCAGTATGAGCAAGCTCGTCCGGATCGACGCGAACGACGGCGTGGCTGTGGTCATAGTCGACAACCCGCCAGTCAACGCGCTCAGCAACGAGGTCGTCGACGCACTCTGGGAAACGGCAAAGCAGATCGCCGCTGACGAGAGCATCCGCGCCGTCGTGCTGACGGGATGCGGCGGAAAGGCGTTCATTGCGGGTGCAGATCTCAGCGAATTCTCGCAGGCCCTGGGTAGCGTCGGGTGGATCGAAGACCACACGCTCCGTACGCGCCGCATGCTCGACAGCTGGGCGCGGATTCCCCAACCGCTCGTCGGGGCGGTGCAGGCGAGCGCGGTCGGAGGCGGGCTCGAAGTGGCCCTCGTGTGCGACCTGCTCGTCGCTGACCCGGCCGCGCGCTTTGGGCTCCCCGAGGTCCGTCTCGGCCTGATGCCCGGCGCAGGGGGCACGCAGCGACTGCCAAGACGCATCGGCGTCGGACGCGCAAAGGAGCTTCTGCTCCTCGGCGGCACCATTGATGCTGAAGAAGCCCTTCGGATCGGGCTCGTCAATCGCGTGGCGCCGCCAGGGGACGGTCTCCTGCTCGCTGCTGAGCTCGCGGCAAGGCTCGCGGCGCTCTCCTCGGTCGCTGTCCAGGCGATCAAGAGCAGCGTCGGGGACGCCAACGACGATATCGCGCAGGGGCTCGACAACGAGCGGGCGCTCTTCATGCAAGTCTTCGCGTCGCAGGATGCGACCGAAGGCGTCAGTGCGTTCGTCCAGAACCGCGTACCGGCGTTCGATCACCGGTAGCACTCGGCGGTGGCAGAGATCTACTCAGAGCCGCTGGATCAGCGTATTCGTACCGAGCCCTCCGCCGCAACACATCGTCACGAGACCGTATTCCTTGTCGGAGCGCTCCAGCTCATGCACGAGCGTCGTGATGAGCCGCGCGCCGGTCGAGCCGAGAGGATGGCCAAGCGCAATCGCGCCGCCGTTGACGTTGACGCGGTCCATGTCGGGATTCAGTTCACGCTTCCACGCGGCGACAACCGACGCGAAAGCCTCGTTGATCTCGACCAGGTCGATGTCGTTGATCGTCATCTTGTTCCGCTCGAGGATCTTTCGCGTGCCAGGGATCGGGCCGGTCAGCATCGTGACCGGGTCGACGCCGACCGTCGTGTGGTCGATGACGCGCGCCCGTGCACCGAGTCCGAGTTCCCTAGCCTTGTCGGCGCTCATCAGCAGGACCGCGGCGGCGCCGTCGGAGATCTGCGACGAGTTGCCAGCTGTGACCCTACCATTCTCCTTGAACGCAGGCTTTAGCCCAGCCAGCGCCTCCATGCTCGTCTCGCGCCGGATCCCCTGGTCGGTCGTGTGCTTCGCGCCGTTCGAGCCAATCGGCACGATCTCGCGGTCGAAGCGGCCCTCGTCGGTCGCTCGTGCAGCATTCTGGTGGGAACGGAGGCCGATCTCGTCCATCTCCTCCCGACTGACACCCCATTGGTCGGCGATCAACTCGGCGCTGATCCCCTGGTCGACAAGGTCGTACTGGGCTCGCATCGCGGCCGGCCACGGCTCGCCGACCTCGCTCTCCCACTTACGTCCCACGAACATCGGGACATGCCCGAGGTGCTCCACACCGGACCCGACGACGATGTCGTGCACGCCGGACGCGATCAGCGAAGCCGCGAAGTTGACAGCCTGCTGGGCCGAGCCGCATTGTCGGTCGATCGTCGTGGCAGGCACCTGATACGGAAGACCGGCCTGGAGCCAGGCGTTGCGCCCCACGTTCCACGACTGCTCGCCGTATTGCTGAACGCACCCGGCGATCACGTCGCCGACCAGCGTCGGATCGATGGCCAAGCGATCGAATAGAGCGGTGTAGCAGGCACCCAGCAACTCGTTCGTGTGGACATCCTTGTAGATGCCCTTTTCCGGGTGCCCTCGACCGATCGGCGTCCGGGCCGCCTCCACGATCACAACTTCCCGGCCTTCCATGCCCTACCTCCACATCGGCCCGCAACCGGGCGGTTGAGTTCACCCTTGGTGGCAGCTATCCTATCAAACGACCGTTTGGCGACATGAAGGCTGACCGGCGTGTGGGGTAAAACTCATCCAGCCTGGGAGCCGTCCCCGTCGAAGAAAGTTGAGTCATGACCATCGCGAAGGAAGGCCCTACGAAGTCGAACCCGCCACGCCGCCGGCACGACGAGGTGCTCGAAGCGGCCGCCCGTGTCTTCCACGAGAAGGGCTATGAGTCGACCTCGATCCAGGACATCGCCGAGGCCGTCGGGATCCTCAAAGGAAGCCTCTATTACTACATCCGGTCGAAAGAGGACCTCCTCTACGAGATCATCAAGGCTGTCCACGAGGACGCCCTCGCGAACATTCGCTTCGTCGACGAGATGGAAGGCGATCCGCTGCAGAAGATGCGCGCATTCGTCACGACTCATCTCGTCTTCAATGCCGAGAACCTCACGAGGATGGGCGTCTTCTTCCATGACTTCCGATCACTAAGCGGGGAGCGTCGCGCGACGATCGTCGAGGCGCGCGATGTCTACGACGAGCTCGTGCGCCGGTTGATCCGGGAAGGGCAGAAGGAGAACGTCATCTGCCCGGACATCGATCCCAAGTCGGTGAGCTTCGCGATCATGGGCTCACTAAACTGGATCTACCAGTGGTACAAGCCGGAAGGCAGGCTCTCAGCCAACACGATCGCGGAAGAGTTCGCCGACCTCGTCGTCGCAGCACTCGCCTGTACCCCGGCGGCTCACCAACCCGGACATCGGTCCGCGGTCGGCGTATTGCACGGCTGAGCCGTCCGATGCGCACGTACGAGAGGGCCGAGCACGCCATCGACGCCGAACGGCGCGACGAGCTCATCGAAGGGCGGCGGCAATGAGCAAAGTCGCCGGCGGCGCCGCGCATAACGACCTGTTCTCCGTCTCCGGGAAGACGGCTCTAGTAACCGGCGGCGCCCGCGGGGTCGGCTTGATCTGCGCGGAGGCGCTCCTCGACCACGGCGCAACGGTCATCATCACCACACGCCGCGAAGATGCCGCCGACAAAGCATTGCATCACCTATCACCGCACGGCCCGTGCACCGCAATTGTCGCCGATCTTGCTACGGAGGAAGGCATCGCCGCACTCTCGGACGAGTTGTCTAGGCAGCTCGCCGAGCTGCACATTCTCGTGAACAACGCCGGCGTCACCTGGGGCGCACCCTTCGAGGAATATCCGGCGAGCGCCTGGACGAAAGTACTCAATCTCGATGTCGCTGCCGCCTTCCAACTCGTGCAGCGCACCGTTGAGCTACTCGAGGCTGCGTCTCAGCCCCGAGACCCCGCACGTGTCGTCAATATCGGCTCCGTCGACGGTCATGCGGTCGGCACGTTCAACAACTTTGCGTATTCGGCGGCGAAGGCGGGTATCCACCACCTCACGCGCGTGCTCGCCCGCGAGCTCGGTGGGCGCGGGATCACGGTCAACTGCATCGCCCCCGGTCCGATTCGCACGAAGATGACGGCACAGCTGCTCGCGGAAGCGGAGTCCCGACTGCTCGCGTCCACCCCGCTCGGGCGCCTGGCGGATGCCGACGACGTCGCAGGAGCACTCGTCTACCTCGCCGCGCGCAGCGGCGCCTATGTCACAGGGAGCGTGATGCCCGTCGACGGGGGTGCCACGATCACCAGCTGGGGCGAATCAGCGGCCCGATAATGATCGAGTCGCTCAGAACGAACGAGGCAGGCCGAAGCTCTCAGCGAGGAAGTTGCGACCCATCTCGTTGTTGATCGGCGCAACGCGATAGAGACGCATGTCCCTCCAGTACCTCTGCATGTCGTACTCCATCGCGTATCCGTACCCGCCGAGCACCTGCATCCCGCGATCGGCTCCGGCAAAGCACACTTCCGACGCCACGACCTTCGCCATCGTCGACTCGATGCCGCACGGACGTCCTTGAGCCTGAAGCCACGCAGCGCGATACGTGAGAAGGCGTGCGGTTTCGAGCCCGATACTCGTGTCGGCAATCATGTGCTGCACCGCCTGAAATTGTCCAAGCGGCTTGCCGAACGCGATCCGTTCCTTCGCGTACGCGACCATGTCCTCGAGCACGCCCTCGAGCGCGCCGGAGCAATTCGCACCGTTCATGATCCGCTCGCTGTTCAGCGTCTCGGCGAGGATGCCCCAACCGCGGCCCACCTCGCCGAGGACGTCTTCATCAGGGATGAAGACGTTCTCGAGCAGGACCTCGCAGCTTCCGAGCGAGCGCATTCCGAGCTTCGGGATCGGCGTCGCTGTGATGCCCTTGGCCTTTGCATCGACGAGAAAGACACTGATGCCGTGCGAAGGCTTCGCGACGTCGTTCTCTGTCCGCGCGATGAGGAACAACCTGTCCGCCGCGTGGGCCAGCGTCGACCAAATCTTCGTCCCGTTGATCACCCAGCCGCCGTCGACCTTCTTGCCGCGGGTCTGCATCGCGCCGAGCACGTCGGTCCCGCCACCGGGCTCGGTCAGCGAGATGGCGAACATGCATTTGCCCGCGGCGATATCGGGCAAGAAGCGCTCCCTCTGCTCGTCGGTTCCGTGCGCGGCGATCGTCTTCGCGTCGAAGAGTGTGATGCCGAGCAACCAATAGAGCCCCGCCATCGTGCGCGAGAGTTCCTCGTCGAGAATGACCTGCTCCATGATGCCGCCACCCTGGCCGCCGTACTCCTCAGGAACGCCGACACCCGTCAAGCCGTTCGCGCCGAGTTTCTCCCAGAGGTCCCAGGGAAACGATTCGCGGGCCTCGACTTCACGGCAGTATTTCTTGGAGAACTCGCGTTCGACGAGTTCGCGCAATGTCTGCCGGAAGAGTTGCTGCTCCTCGGTGAAGTCGAAGTTCAGTCCCCCCTCCGTGAGAATCTCGGCCATCGATCGCGAATCTAACAGAGATCTCGCTTTCCACCAAACGTTCGGTTTATAATTTCGGTGATGCCCCTCAAGGACTACAGCCACGTGGTCGGCCATCGCTTCCCAGGCGGGACGACCATCGTGGCTCCGTGGATGAACAGGCTGTGGGGAGACGCCGTTCTCGCGGGGGATGACCCGGCGCCGTACGTGCATCCTGTGCTCGTCTACTATGCGGCCGTTCAGGGATCTGGCGTCACCTTTCAGGACATCTTCGACCTGATGGACGCCCCAGGTGATTCCGGAATCATGGTCGGGGAGCAGCGGTTCGAGTTCGCGCGCCCGATCGAGGTCGGCAGGGAGTACCACGTCGACGGCGGCATCACGGATGTCGTCCGGAAAGAAGGCCGGCGTACCGGTGTCTTCGATATCGCGACATTCGAGCTACGCCTCCTGGACCCGGGCAGTACAGATCCGGTCGCCGTGAGCACGACGAGCTTCGTTTTTCCGCGCACAGAGGCGGCGGCGTGATTCTGGCGGACTATGAGGTCGGCTACGAGCTGCCTCCGCTCGTGATAGACGCGGTGGACGCCGAGAAGATGAAGCTTATGGCAGCGATTCTGCGCGACCCGAACCCGATCCATTTCGACGTCGGACAGGTGCGTGCACTCGGCCTCGGGGACCGCGTCGTCAACCAGGGGCCGTCGAACATGTCGTACCTACTCAACATGGTCACCCGCTGGTCCGGCGGCGTCCCGACTCTCCGCTCGGTTGCAGTTCGCTTTCTCGGCAACGTCTTCGCTGGCGACCGCGTCGAGTGTGTCGGCCGGATCACCCGGATCGATCGCGACGCAGAACTCATCACGCTCTCAGTGACCGCCTGCGTCGGGGAACACCGGGTGCTTGAGGGGAGCGTTGTCGTCTCTGCATGACCCACTCCGACTCCTGGGCTCGCGGGACACGACTCGAGGTATCCGAGCGGGCGCGTCCTCCTCACGCCAGGCCACGTGCCTCACTTTCTCTACGACTTGATCGACAGACGCGAGCTGCGACGCGCGCAGATCGACGGAATCGACTTCGCGTGAACCAATGACCCGCGCATCATCAGCCACCGACAGCAAGGAGTAGCGCCATGCCCAGCGGGCCTTTTGCGCACGTGTGCTTCCTCGTAAAAGACCTCGATAAGGCGGTCGAAGACTGGACGAAGATCCTTTCTGTGTTCGATCCTGCCCAGCTCGAGCAACCGATTGTCAAACAGCACTGGGAATCGGGCGATGACGTCATGGAAGCTGCAACGTTCGTCAATCCAAGCGGATGCGAGATTCAGCTCATCACAGCCCTCAACAAAGATGGGCCCGTCGGGCGGCGACTTGCCAAGTACGGCGAGGGAGTCCACCATCTCTGCTTCACGCACCCGAACCTCCAGGACGCTGTCAGCGAGCTCGACGCAAAGGGCGTCAAGCTCACGAGCACGGAACTCGTTGGCGACCCCGACATGCCGTGGCAGGCCTGGACGTTCGTCGCGCCGGAGAGCAGCCACGGTCCGTTCATCGAGCTTGCCTATCCGTACAAGCCGGTCGACGGCCGGTGGGAGCCCGGTGAGGGCGTCGGCCTCGGAGCGGAGGGCTAAGCGGCTATGCGCGTCCAAGAGCTGTTCGACCTAAGCGGCAAGGTGGCAATCGTCACCGGCGGCGCCACCGGTCTCGGCCGACAGATGGCGGAGGCATTGGCGGAGTGCGGCGCGGACGTCGTCATGTGCGCCCGGAATTCCGAGCGGTGTGAGCAGGCCGCCGTAGAGTTACGGTCGCTCGGCGTCCGGGCGCTCGGCCTCGGCTGTGACGTGCGCGACCAGAACTCGATCGGGAGCGTCGTAGGCACGACTATAGAGCAGCTCGGTCGTATCGACATCCTCGTCAACAACGCGGGCACCACCTGGGGGGCCTCCCCGGAGGACATTCCGCTCGAAGGTTGGCAGAAGGTGATCGACGTCAACCTCACCGGCGCGTTTCTCTTCGCACAGGCAGTCGGGCGCGTCTTGATCGCGCAGGGTGACGGCGGCAAGATCGTGAACATCGCGTCCGTCACCGCGTTCCGTGGCGCTCCCCCCGAAGCGATGAATGCCCTCCCGTACAACGCGAGCAAGGGCGGGCTCGTGGCGCTGACCATCGATCTGGCCGTCAAATGGGCGCGGCACGGCATTTGCGTGAACGCCATCGCGCCCGGCTGGTTCCCGTCCGATATGTCGGAGAAAGTGCTCGAGCAGGCAGGCGACATCCTTCTCGCGCACGTGCCGCTCGGACGATACGGCAGCTCCTACGACCTCAAGGGCGCCGCCGCGTTCCTCGCCTCCCGGGCGTCGGACTATGTTACGGGAACGACGCTGTTTGTCGACGGCGGACAGACGGCTTCCTGAACTGATGGGTCGCGCTGCGTTCTAGCCGTAGTACAGTCGGCGGAAGTACTCGCTCGGGACGCGGTAGTCGATCTGAACGTCAGCCACTCGTGGCTGTCGGGTCTGCCGGAATCCCCGCACCGCTTGCTCGACGTCCTCCGGAGTCCGGATCGTCGACCCGTCGAGCCCAAACCCTTGCGCCATGCGAGCGAAATCCGGATAGCCAAACACCGATGACATTGGATTCAATCCCTCAACCATTAACTTGTGGTATTCGGAGCCGTACGCGCCGTCGTTCATCACAAACAACAGCAACGGCCACTGGTACCGCGCAACGGTCTCGAGCTCCTGAATGCTTTGCATTAGCCCGCCGTCGCCCTCAATCACCACGACAGGATCTTCGGAGAACTCGCTCGCGCCTATCCCGGTCGCCAATCCCTGTCCGATCGCTCCGAAGTTGTACGTCGTATGAAGGAACGAGGGATGACGGTCACGCAGACCCTGGAGAACGAAGGCGCTGAAGTGGCCGGCGCCAACGACGACGTGCCAGTCCTTTGGAATCAATTCATCGATGCGTCGGATGGCGACGGCCGGGTCGATGACGCCAGGCATTGCATCCAACTCGGGAAGGGGCGGCGGCGCCACCACAGGTCGCTCGACTGGCGGCCGCTTGCTCCGGCGGCTACCGACGAGCCGGAGAAGAGCTTTGGTCGCAAGTCCAGCGTCGGCGCGGATGATGGCATCCACCTGATGCCCGTCTTCTGAAGCGGGCGGATCTACATCGATCTGCGTTACCTCGGCGGACGCGAAAAGTTGGCCGCGGTCGGTCGTGTGATAGTGGAGACTCGCTCCGAAGGCGACGACGACATCGGCCTGCATTAGGAGTGCTCGCGTGCTGGAGCTGGAATAGCCTCCGGAGACGCCGAGGCTACGCTCTTCTCCGTCGAACAAGCCCTTGGCTGCCAGGGTGGTTGCGAGATGTGCATCCAACGAGTCGGCTAGACGAACGAGGTCGTCACCGCAGGCGACTGCGCCGGCTCCTGCAAGTAGCACGGGGTAGCGCGCGCCATTCAGCCGCTTGGCCAACTCCTGGATCGCAAGCGGATCCGGCACGATCGGCTCGGACTCCACGATGAGATCATCCGATGTGATCTTGGCTTTCACCGGAGGCTGCTCTCGCATCTGTAGCTCGGGTGAAACGAGCAGGACGACCGGCTTCGACCGTGATCGAGCGAGAAAGAAGGCGCGCGGAACGGCGTCGATCAAATCTGCGTCGTCCTCGACACCAACAAGGTCGGCACCGACCAACGCCACCAACTGCTCGAGCGGAAACTCCTGCGGGTGTCGGTGCTCACCGGTCGGTGAACCACCGGAGAACATCACGATGGGGGAGCGCCGACGCACCGCGGCTGTCAATGACGACGTCGCGTGAGTCACGCCGGGACCACAGGTGACCGAGCACACTCCGACCTTTCCCGAAATCCGGGCGTATCCATCCGCCATGAGAACAGCTGCTGCTTCGTGGCGCGCGTGAACCACCGATACGCCGGCTCGCGAGACCATCGACGTCGTCCAGTACATGTTCGAATCGCCCATGACACCGAAGACCGTGTCCACCTTCTCGGCGACGAAGCCGTCGGCGAGGAAGTCATAGACCTTCAACGGATGCACGACAGTCACGATCGGGCTCCGTCGCGGAAAGTCTCACTACGAGACAGTAGAGAGTGCAGGATCGCAGCCAAAGCGACGGTCACGATGATGTATCCGTACAGCGTCGTTGTCGACAGGGTGGACGCTGCACGTGCAATCAGATACCCGAGCCCGCCCGTTGACCCAAGGATCTCTCCGGCGATCACGGCTACGACGCACAGGGCGAGACAGTTCCGAAGACCCGCAAAGACCATCGGTCTCGCAGCGGGAAATCTGAAAACGGCCATCTCCCGTAGACCCGTCGCCCCGAGCGATCGTGCGAGCCGCAACAGCCTGGGATCCACTGCGGCGAAGCCGCGCAACGTGTTCAAGGCCATCGGGAAGAACCCGTTGATCACACCGAAGGCAATCTTCGAGGAGTCACCAAGCCCGAATATGAGGACAACTATTGGATAGAGGAGGATCAACGGCGCCATGAAGGCGTACAACAGAACCGGTTCGACCGCGCGCTGACTCAGAACGCTCCGGGATCCAAGGATGCCGACCGCGAGCCCGAGCGACGCGGCTATGACGAACGCCCACGCGACTTGGTATCCAGTCGCTTTAAGCCCGGCCCAGGTCTCCGAACTCGTAAGCAGACCGGGAAGCGCACGCGCCACGGCCGACGGCGACGGGAGGATGAAGGGGGAAGCGTGGCCCGGCCCCACCGCGAGATACCAGATTGCAAGAACGAGCAGCAAGCTGCCGTATTGAAGGCACCGAACCTTCCACTTCGCTTCTGCCGGCGGCCGACTCGAACGTCGGCTTGGCACAACCTTGACCGCAGCGCGTTGCATGTTCACGCGTCCCGTCCAACGGCGAAGATCTCGTCCCGAAGCGAGTTAAAGAGTCGTTCGTGGACTTCCCTGAACTTCTCGGAGGTTCTGAATGAAGGCGTTCGTGGACGCTCCTCATCGACAACGATGATCTCTTTGATTCGACCCGGACTGGCAGACATCACAACGAGCCGGTCGGCGAGGTAGACCGCTTCCGAAAGGCTATGGGTCACGAAGAGGGTGGTCTTGTCTGTCTTTGCCACGATCGATGACAGATCGTTGCCAAGGACCATCCGGGTCTGCTCATCGAGCGCCCCGAAAGGCTCGTCCATCAGGAGCACCGCAGGGTCGACGGCGAGAGCCCGGGCCACCGCCACGCGTTGCTGCATCCCTCCGGAGAGCTCCCGCGGGAAGGCCTTCGCATGAGAGGTCAACCCCACCAAGGCAACGCACCGAGCGACCGTTGGCTCGCGCTCTTTCTTCGCCACCCTCTTCAGCTCCAATCCGAGAGACACATTTCGCTCGACGGTGCGCCACGGCAACAGGGTGTAATCCTGGAACACGAATGCGACTTCGTTCGGCATAGGCCCTGTAACGAGGCTTCCGGAAATATTCACCGCACCGGAGTCAGCTTTGGTCAGGCCCCCGATGATGGAGAGCAACGTCGACTTGCCGCACCCACTCGGCCCGATCAGACAGACGAACTCTCCTGGATATACCTCGAGGTCGACTGGCGACAGGGCCTCGACGAACTCTCCTCTAACACTCGTGTAGGTCTTACTGATGCCCTTCACGCTCACGTACGGACGAGGCGTCATGCATCCCCCAAGCGCCGCCAGGCATCGAACTTCCGATCGACGCGACCCCACAACCAAGCTGCGGTTACCGCCATCACGGTCAAGGTCAACGCCAGTGCATAAACACGGTCGGCCTGTAACTGTTGGGTGAATCGATTGATGTCTGCGCCGATTCCATTGATGGAGACGTACAGCTCTGCGATGAGCACACCGTTCACTGCGTGCTTGATCGCGACCCAGATACCCACCGTGATGCCGGGCAGAGCAGAAGGAAGAACCACGCGACGCAGCGCATCAACGCGTGTTCCTCCAAACGCGCGAACAGCCCTGAGGAACGCTGGATCGACGTTCCTCGCACTACCGGCGACATTCAGGGTGACGTAAAAGACAGCGGACAGCGCGCCGTATGCGACCTTTGCGTTTGCCCCGATCCCGAACAGCAGCACGATGATTGGGAAGAAGACGATCTTTGGGATAGAAACGGCGGTAGACAGCACCGGTAGGTATGCGCGGTAGCCGAGTGGCCAGACTCCAAGGAGGCATCCGACAAGGGTTCCCACTACCGCTGAGGCCACTACCGCCTCGCCGCTCCAAAGCGCGACGTCGAGAAAAGCTCTGCGTACTTGCCCGTCCTTCGCGAGCAGAACAATCGCCTTCAAAACGGCGGACGGAGCGGGCAAGAAATACGGATTGTAGATTCCGGCCCGAACGATGCCTTCGAATATCAAGGCGGGAACTATGATGAAACCCGTGATCGCGAGAAGTCCCGGAGGGACTCTCGCCAGTGCGACGCGCCCTGCCAACCCGCGAGACGAGGTCCCAGGCTTTGACGGGGCGCGCCCGGCGCGTGGCGGGTCAGTCTGTGGTGAAGACTCGAATGCGCTCGACTGCAATTGGCTCGGTCACTTCCCGCGCGCCGGGACGAATCGCTTGTCGTAGTAGGCGCTGGGCGGTGGTGGCGAGGTGATCGTCTTGTCGATGAACGATATCGCCTTGCTTGTACCCGCTAGAGCTCCAGGTCCGGGCACTCCTTCACGAGTCCAAAGAGTACGGTAGACGCTGTAACTCGAGCCGGCCGTATGCACGGAGACGTTCAACAACTGCTGCAAGTACAAAAGCGCCTTTGCCGAGTTGTCGAGGAGTTTCCGCTGTGCGAGGAAGTAGGACTTGAGGTAGTCCCGAACAGCCTTGGGATGCTTCTGGATGAGATCCTTGGTTGCAACGATACCGACGCCCGCTCCAGTGCCGCCACCGAGATATTTCTCAACCGATCCAAGAATTCGGACCGCGTT
>Ga0193728_1000121_pt1 | contig 33220 bp, 33 predicted proteins | sample U1c1metaG_FD_143037 | JGI IMG/M metagenome (GOLD analysis project Ga0193728, IMG submission 143037) | Soil microbial communities from a riparian zone of the East river system, Colorado, United States - U1c1 | ecosystem: Environmental > Terrestrial > Soil > Riparian zone | place: USA: East River... | reverse complement strand
CTGCTCGCACCCGGACCATCCCCGATGGGGCCGCCTCCACCCGGTGCGCAGCCGCGCAGGGAATGGACGCAAACCGTTATTCCTGTTTCCAAAGGATCCGAGGGCTTTGATGTAACGCCTGATGGCCAGCAGTTATGGACTGCATCCGCTGATGATGGAACCATTGCCATCATCGATCTGGCGACGAAAAAAGTTTCTTCTACACTTGATGCAAAGGTATCGGGAGCCAACCGGCTCATCTTTACACCAGATGGAAAACAGGCGTTGGTTTCCAGTCTGAGAACCGGTGATCTGTTTGTTTTTGATGTGGCATCTCATAAAGAATTAAAACGGATCAGCATAGGTCATGGCGGAGCAGGCATCTTAATGGATACAGATGGCTCAAGGGCATTTGTAGGATGTACCCCGGATAATTATGTTGCCGTCATCGATCTCAAAACGCTTGAAGTGATCAGCCATATTAATATTGGCGGAGGACCTGATGGTCTTGCGTTCGCCGTTAGGCGTTAGTTTTTCCCCGCCTATCAACCTATCAACTTATCAACTAAAACAACGCAATGCAAAAGCGTAAACTCGGAAAGAGCAACCTGGAAGTCTCCGCACTAGGCCTTGGCTGCATGGGTATGAGCTTTGGCCTCGGCCCGGCCGCAGACAAGAAGGAAATGATCTCGCTGATCCGTTCAGCAGTTGAACTGGGCGTTAGCTTTTTTGATACAGCTGAAGTGTATGGACCATTTACCAACGAAGAACTGGTAGGCGAAGCGCTGGCGCCCTTTCGGAAGCAGGTCGTCATTGCCACCAAATTCGGATTTAAACCAGCTTCCGACGGCAAGTGGAGTGAATTGGATAGCCGGCCGGAACATATCAAAGAAGTGGTTCAAGCGTCGCTTAAACGGCTGAAAACGGATGTGATCGACCTGCTCTACCAGCACCGCGTGGATGATAAGGTTCCCATCGAAGACGTGGCAGGAGCAGTCAAAGATCTGATTCAGCAGGGCAAGGTGAAGCATTTTGGTCTGTCGGAAGCCGGCGCAAAAACGATTCGTCGCGCTCATGCCGTGCAACCTGTAACGGCATTGCAAAGCGAATACTCATTGTGGTGGAGAAAACCCGAAGAGGAAGTGATCCCAACACTGGAAGAACTCGGGATTGGTTTCGTTCCCTTCAGTCCGCTGGGTAAAGGCTTTCTCACTGGCAAGATCGATGAAAAGACCAGTTTTGACCCTACTGATTTTCGCAATATCGTCCCGCGTTTTGCTCCCGAAGCCCGCAAAGCGAATCAGTCGTTGGTCGAACTACTTCAGCAGGTGGCCAGGGAAAAAAATGCAACGCCTGCACAGATCGCATTGGCCTGGCTGCTGGCGCAAAAACCATGGATCGTTCCCATCCCTGGCACCACTAAACTGAATCGGCTTAAGGAAAACATGGGGGCGGCTGACCTTGTCCTGACAGCAGAAGATATCCGCAAGATCAATCGCGCAGCAGAAGAGATCCAGGTGCAGGGTGCCCGGTATCCTGAACACCTCGACAAACTGACCGGACGTTAAGACCTAAAGACCGCGATGTGGTCGTTATCCCGCCTCATGTTGAACACTGGCACGGCGCAACCCTTGGCAACCCGTTCACCCATATCACGATTACCAATAATTCCAAAGATACGGCAAAACGTGTTATTCATATTCTGGTAAAATAATGAAGTGCTGTTTATAGCTTCATCAAAACAAGTAAATTTTCACCAGCATTTTTAAGATGAATTATTTTGCCTTCAGCATTATTAATTAAATATTTTACCAATAATTTCTCCTTACCTATTTCAATTAGTATATTTTCATTTTCAACTACGAGGTTGTAAGTTGTCAAAAAATAATTGCCTGATTTAGCATTAGTGACAAGTAAATTGAGTGAGTCCTTTTTTGGTCCAGAAGGAGAGTTGGAAAAGACATACATGATATCTTCAAACGGCGACTTCCACTCCCCTACTAAAATGGATTCGATTTCAGATTTACTAAAGATTTCGTGATCGTTCATATTTCCCCGTTAAGCCGGGTCATTTATATTATTATCAAGCCGTTTTTTTATTTTTCGGTCATACAAATATTACAAACACCTGTAAGGATTGTATCTGCCTTATACAGAAAGTAGCCTTTAGGTAGTTGAATAATTGAAATATCAGTTCTGTCAAGACAGGTTGTTTTCCCACATTTTTCACAAATGAAGTGAAGATGATTGTCATGATGGGCATGTTCGTCGCAATCCGCCTTACATAGCGCGTAGCGAACAGAATTATTATAGGCAGGAATAGCATGGATGATCCCCTTTTTTAAAAAAGCCTGAAGCGTTCGGTAAACCGTAATCCGGTCAAACTGATGCTGTGTCTTTTTTTCTATGAGCTGATTTTCCAAAGCGTTTTCACTGTTCTGAAATAATTCCAGAATTTTTATCCTGGCCTTTGTAACAGCGAGATGATGTTGTTTTAAAAAAATGATCGAATACGGCCCGGGTTTGCCAGGTGCAACATTTTTATTGTTAACAACTTTCATTTTAATTTATTGGACGATTTCCATTAATGGATTAAAAATTAATTCTTCAAATCAAAATCCAGCGGGAATTCTAATTTGAAAGCGATATTTCTGCCCATATTATAAATGCCCAGGTGACCATTGGGTGATGATGAATATTGTTCAAAATATTTCAACCTGCTCAGGTGATCCTGGTAGGCCACATCAAATAAATTATTGCCCATGATGTAAATATTGACAATTGTTTTGCCTTTGCCATTGGTAATCCCTGCCCCGACCCCTGCATTGAACAATGTATAACCGGGAGTGGGTGTTTCAGTATTATCAGTAAGATAAACCCTGTTTTGCGCTGCATAATAGGCCAATTGGACTTTTACAAAACCATTGACAATATGACTTGACTTGGAATCAAAATCATATCTCAGTTCAGAAATACCATGTAGCGGCGGAATAAAAGGCACGTACTTATTACTGTCTGATTGCAATTTAGGGTCAACACCCTTGTTGAGCGCATACACGACAGACAGGCTGTTTTCAAAATGAAGACCTTTGACCGGATGAATATCTACGCTGACTTCTCCACCATATAACTGCGCCTTTCCCTGCTGGAATTTAAATGTCTGGGTTCCGGGAACAATAACTGAATCTGCGCCGCCATTTGTCACGACCTTTTGGTTAAATATATAATTGGAGATGGTATTGTTAAACAGGCTTAATGTTATTAAGGCATATTTTGAGGAATATTCTGCCCCAATATCTTCCTGGATATTGAATTCGGGCTTAAAATCGGCATTACCAATCTGGTAACTGTTAGTACCAGGGTGTACTCCGTTGGAAGATATTTCCGCAATATTCGGAGCACGGAAGCCGCGAGATAAATTCGCTTTTATTGAAAATTTTTCCGTGAAATTATAAGTTGCGCCGATGCTTCCCGTAATTCCGGAAAAAGTCTGGGTAAAATTAGAAAATGGCTTAGACGCTCCAACGGTGTCAGCGCCATACACGGGCATATCAAATCCGGTAACAGGATTTGGTTGTGTATATAGCTCGCTATTTTTAAAAGATCTACCGTCATACCGTACGCCACCCGAAATATCTAATTTATCAATGGTCTTTTTGATCAAAACAAAAGGACCGATATCAAATTGATGATACGAGGGAATGACAAAATCTGTTCCTTTAGTGACTGTATTGTCCTGGTACATCCCATTCACTCCTGCCGTTAAATTCCAGCCACTGAACTCAGGGAAATAATATTTCAAATCATAGGAATAAGTGTTTAGCTGTAAAAATAATCCTGGTGTTGTTGGCGCCTCCGGATGACTAAACTCACGGCGTACGCTTCTCTGATAACCAAGATTAACGGCTAACCTACCACTCCCGATAATAAAGTTGTTATTAGTATAAACCCGGTAATGCTGTACGTGTTGATGCAAAACGCCAATTGAATAAGATTTCAATTCTTCATCTGATACGATAGGCCTCACTGTATCCGCTTCAGTGATTTGCTTTGTAAATTTCCTCGTGGCTGAGTCGCGGCTTCCATCGGGTATTTCCTGAAGATCATCAAAAAGGGAAAAACTCAGGTGTGAATAGCCCCATGTCCGATGCAAGCCAAAGGAAACACCGGCATCGGTTTCACTAAATGCTGTGTTATAAACACGCCCATCAATTTTATTTTGATAATTGGTGGCTTGTTTGTGGGATACTCTTGCCATCCATTCAAAACCTTTTTTTGTTGCGCCAAGCATGGCAGAGCCACCAAATAAACCATTATTGGTATGGTACTCGGTAAGTACATCCCCAATTAATTTCCCCTCCGGTGCTGGTTGGGTTGGTATCAAATTCACCACCCCTGCCAGGGCATCAGAACCATAAGTTAGGCTGGCTGGCCCTTTAATGACTTCTATCTTTTCTACGCCATATTGATCCACTTCAATGCCGTGTTCATCACCCCATTGTTGTCCTTCTTGTCTTAAACCGTCAAACAAAGTTAATATGCGGTTATAACCCAGGCCCCTGATAAATGGTTTGGATACATTTGGCCCTGTAGTCAGCGCATTAACACCAGGCACTTTTGCGATAGCATCTATAATATTTGTGCTCAGGTTAGTGGCAATATAATCATGATTAACAGCAACGATAGGTACCGGGCTTCTTTTTATCTGGGTAGCCTTTGATAAACCCGTTACTACAACCGGGCTTTCTTCAATCGCATATTCCAATAATTCAAAGTTTATAACAGTGCTGCCACTGATAGCGACATTTTTTGTTACGGTTTTAAATCCGACGTAATGGACCTGAATAAGATAGGTTCCGGATGGTAAGGAATTGAAACGATATTGGCCGTTTTCATCAGCAATCACACCCAATTTAAGATCCGGAATATAAACAGTAGCTCCTGGTAAAGCACCCCCCTTATCCTTTTCGACTACTTTACCCGATAATGTTCCGCTAAGGATAAATAATTTTTTTATATGTTTTGTTGCATAAGTACTCTGGGAAAATATGAACTGATTAGCTGCGAGGCAAAACACAAGCAGCAATAGCGATGGAAGTGCAGATGTTTTCATTATAAATTATTTTATGGTGTAACTGTCTATGAGTTAGAATTAACGGTTGAAAGAATAATGGAACTGAATATTCCATGACAGGTATTTTTATCACTAGTAAATCGAGGCATTAATACTCTGCGATAGCTGGCGGTCCGCGTAGACAAGAAACAAAATAATCTGTGGAGTAGAAATTGTGAGTAGACTTATTCTGATAAGTTGCAAATAATACCGGGCTATTAAAGGCTATGATAGTATTCTTAAACAAAAAAGGACCCTCTACTACCAGGTTCTCAACATCGCAATGAAATCCGGAACTGGTTAATTGTGCCTCTGCACTGGTTGAACTTGGTGAAGCATCCTTATGATTGGCTAATAAATTATGGAGTGCCAATTTGGGAGTAATGCTGAATCCAAAAAGAGCAAGCATTACGACAACTAAAAAACTCTGTATGTTTTTTTTTCTTAGCAATTGAAATTTCGATACCTAGTTGCAATTTACTGTTTATTATATAAATACCCAATTTCTTACTAAAAAATCCTGAATTTATCAGCTAGTCTTCGTCCATCTTATTCTTCAACTTGCCAAGCAGAGCGTAAGCGCCTTTCATGACCAGCTTTTGCCCCATCCAGCTAATAGCATTTCTGTTCTGCAATTCAATATACCCTTCATCATTATTCCCCGTTTCTACTTCAACCATACCAAAATGTTTGTCGTTTTTTGCAATGAAAACATATTCCTTTCCCATGTATCGTACTACAGCCTCCTCCGGGACTGCAGTTACTGACTTGTTATTTAGTTCAAAAACGCCCGAAAGCAACATGCCGGGCAGGAGGATTTCCTTTGGATTTTGAAAATGGCAATGTATTATTCCAGTCCTATTGTCATCAATATTTTTTGTTATCAATATTACTTCTATGTCATACCATTCATTGGGTTTGTCCACTAATGCTACTTTGCCTTTCAACCCTTTTTTGAAATTAGTAATATCTTTTTCAAACACAGTAATGGCAGCGTGTATATCGTGCGGGTCTATCAGTTCAAACAGTACATCGGACTGACTTACATATTTCCCGATATTTACATTCACTTTAGATACATACCCGTCAATCGGTGAATAAATTGGTACGGAACGGGAAATAGAATTCACTTCAAGCCTCTCCGGATTGATATTGATGATCCGCAATTTCTCTGATAATGATTTCAATAAAACCTGCTGGGTTTTGAAATCACTTAAAACCAGTTGATAATTTTTTTTACTCGTGGCGTCCGCATCACTCAGTTCTTTTTGTCTTTGTACATCAGTACTTAAATATTCCATTCTTGCCCTGGTCGTCAAATACTCCTGTTGCAATTGGATATAAGATTGATCTTCCATTATTGCGATCACCTGTCCCTTGTGAACATGATAGCCGGGCAATAAAGAAGTATTCCGCAAACAGCCCGACAACGGAAAACTCACCGATACCAGGCTTTCAGGTGGCACATCTACTATCCCATTTACTTTCAGCGTAGTGTGCATTATTTTGGTTTCCGGTTCACCAATTATAATTCCGGCATTTTTCAACTGAATGCTATCCAGCACAACTGTATTTTCGGCCGAAGGATCTTTAGACTTTTCTTCAGAAGTGGCTTTATCCTTACAAGAGACCAGTAAAGGAAACAAAACCATATATAATAAACATTTTCGCATGGCTTAATTTTGATTGGATTTTAATAAATACTCCAGTTCTATTTTACGGATGTTAAATTCTTTTAGCGCATCCACATACTGGCCTCGTAAATCAATAGCATTTCCGAGTAATGCTCCCCATTCAATATAGTTGATCTCTCCATTTTTATAATTAAGATTAGCCACCCGGATGATGATATCCGATTGAGGCAAGACATTATTTTTATAATATTGTACGGCCTGCCGGTATTTTATGTATTCGTCCCAGTTTTGTTCAAGCCTGAATTTCAAATCTGCTAAGGCAAGCCCTGTAGAAGCCTCAGCCATTAACTCTTTTGCATCTGCGGCTTTTACCTTTGCTTTTTGCGCTTTGGTAAAAACGGGAACAGCAACACCTATTTGTACGGTGGAAAACCTCCTGTCGCTGCTATAGTAGCTTTCGGTGCGGTCCTTATTCAATTGCCAGCCTACCATGGATTGATTGCTGTAGCCTATCATCAGATCGGGCTGTAATCTGGCTTTTTCCAATTTAGCCGTACTGGAGGCGATTTGTTGCAGCTGTTTGTAATAATTCAGATATGGATGTTGTTGCACTGCGGTACTGTCAAATAAAACTGGTATACAATCCAAAGTATCCGATGCTTCAAAAGGTCCCGTCACATTGATCAGCACTCCCAATTGAATAGAGGCAACGTGCTTATCTGATTCAAGCATTTGCCGTTGCATGTGTAGTTGTTGCACCTGATTTTCGAGCATCGTTTTCTCCAGGATATTACTCTCACCTTTTTCAAAACGCAGCGTGGCTATCTTCAGGTAATTGGAGAAGATGCTATCGGTTTTCTGTAATAGTACTCGTTTGGCTGTGATATATTGCAGTTGCAGATAAGCGCGCTTCACCAGTCTTGTAATTTCTGATCGCTGCAAACTCGTTTGTAATTTTGCGCTTTGAAATTCCTGTTCATATACGTCATGCTGCCGGTTGTAGAACGCTGGTAGTGAAAAATTTTGCATTAAAACAAAACGGTTATCAAAATTCGTACTGTTAATAGCTCCCAGTTCCGCATTCAGGTGTGTTTTAGGAATATCTGTAGCAGACTCGCGCAGGTCTTCAAAATACTTCTCCTGCAGCCGGCTTAATTTTATTTGCCGGTTTTGCTGGGCGGCCAGTTGAACAGCTTCATTCAAACTGATTGTTCTAATGTTCTGGGACTTGATTACAGACGGCACGAATAACAATAGGATAATAGTTGTTATAACGGGGTTTCTTTTCTTCATTCCCGATCTTCCTTCAAATAATAAATACAAGGATGGAAGCACTAGTAAGGTTAGTAAAGTGGCGGTTATCAGCCCACCGATCACAACCGTTGCCAAAGGGCGTTGCACGTCAGCGCCAGCTCCTTTACTTAATGCCATTGGAAGAAAACCTAAAGAAGCCACAGCGGCAGTCATTAATACAGGACGTAATCTTACCTGTGTTGCCTTTACAATGATTTGCTTTATATCAGTCATCCCTTCCATTTTTAAATGGTTCATCTCACTGATAAGTACTATGCCGTTCAATACTGAAACACCGAACAAAGCAATAAATCCAACGCCTGCAGAAATACTAAAAGGCATTCCCCTAAGCCACAATGCCAATATGCCTCCTATTGCTGACAAGGGTATTGCAGAAAAAATAAGCAGGCCAAATCTTAATTGGTGAAAAGCGAAAAACAACATGAGAAAGATTAATAATAATGCTATTGGCAATGCTATACTTAAGCGCTCCGTCGCGTTTTGAAGGTTTTCATACTGGCCGCCGTAGGTAATGTAATAACCTGCTGGTAATTTAATTTGCATGGCAATTTTTTCTTTCAAATCGTTTACGATGCTTTGTACATCCCTGCCTCTTACGTTAAAGCCAACTGTGATCCTTCTTCTTGCGTCTTCCCGCTGAATCTGGTAAGGGCCATCTTTGATCCCGATACTTGCAAGCAAATTCAAGGGCACTTGCCGGCCATTCGGCAAACCCACCAAAAGGTTACCAATCTCATTCACATCTTTTTTTTGTTCCTCATTCATCCGGATAACCAGATCATATCGTTTATCTCCTTCAAACACCAAACCTGCAACTGCTCCTGCATAGGACGATTGAATGGTGTTATTGATATCTGAAATGCTTGCGCCAAATCGTGCAATCTCCTCCCGGTTATAGGTAATCAGCATTTGAGGAATACCTGTTATTGTTTCCGTATAAATGTCTTTTGCTCCTCTCACAGTTTGAATGATCTTTCCCAGGCGATCCGCATATAGGGCTAAGGTATCAAGGTCATCCCCAAATATTTTACATACTACGTCCTGTCTTGCACCGGTCATCAGTTCATTAAAACGCATCTGCACGGGAAACTGAAAGCCTGTGGCAATACCTGGCACTTCCTGCAATGCGTCACTCATTTTATTCGCCAGTTCGGGAAATGACCTCGCGCTTTTCCACTCATCTTTTGGTTTTAATATCACCATCATATCTGCGGCCTCCAGGGGCATCGGGTCGGTTGGGATTTCGCCGGAGCCAATCTTGGTTACTACTTTTTGCACTTCGGGAAATCTATCAAGCAAAAGCCTTGCAGATTTTTCAGTTGTATGAATAGTATTCGTTAAGGAAGAACCCGTAAGCAATCTTGTATCAATCGCAAAATCGCCTTCCTCTAATTGCGGGATAAATTCGCCGCCCAGTGAAGTAAGAATAAAAATAGATCCGGCAAATAAAACAAACGCTATCGTTATCATGACAACAGGCATCCTGAGAGACCTTTTTAAAAGTGGTTCATAGTAGCCGTCGAAGAACCTCATCATTTTATCTGAAAAAGTTTTTTTGTGGTTTAGTTTTTTACTCAGTAACAAACTACTCATCATGGGAACATACGTAAGTGACAAAAAAAATGCACCGATGATTGCAAAGGAAACGGTTTCGGCCATAGGCTTGAACATCTTGCCTTCAATACCCTCTAATGAAAGAATGGGCAGGTAAACAATAAGAATAATAATCTGCCCAAAAGCCGCACTGTTCATCATCTTTTTTGCAGAGCTGCCAACTTCCTCGTTCATTTGGCATTGAGATATTTTTTGAACCGAATTTAGTATTTCACCATGCGTCAATTTATGCATGACCGCTTCCACTATGATCACTGCGCCATCTACCAACAAGCCAAAATCAAGCGCGCCGAGGCTCATCAGGTTCCCACTTACTCCGAATAAATTCATCATAATGATTGCAAACAACATGGATAGCGGAATAACAGAGGCCACAATTAAACCTGCCCTCATGTTACCGAGGAATATGACCAATACAAATATTACAATCAACGCAGCTTCCAGCAAATTGTGCTCAACCGTTGAAATGGCATTGTTAACCATTTTGGTTCTGTCAAGAAAAGGTTCGATCATGACACCTTCAGGCAGCGTCTTTTCAATTTCTTTGATCCTGGCTTTTACCTTCCCAATCACTTTATTACTATTCTCACCTTTCAGCATCATCACAATAGCACCCGCTACCTCACCTTCATCATTGAATACGGTAGCACCATAGCGGACTGCATGACCAAGCCGTACTTCAGCTACATCTTTTATCAAAACCGGGATGCTTCCGTTTACCTGCTTCACAACGATATTGCCGATGTCCCGGAGGCTCTTCACTAAACCATCACTGCGTATAAATAAAACAGTAGGGCCTTTTTCGATGTAAGTCCCACCGGTGTTTTGATTATTATTTTGGAGACTTTTATATACATCGGCAATGGTAAGCTGAAAACTTTTTAATTTGTCTGGGGTTATAGCCACTTCATATTGCTTCACCATGCCGCCAAAACTGCTTATATCCGCAACCCCTTCAGTACCTAACAATTGCCTGCGTACAATCCAGTCCTGTATGTCTCTTAATTCGGTAAGATCATACTTACCTTCGTATCCCGGTTTCGTTTTTACTATATATTGGAAAACTTCCCCAAGACCGGTCGTAACCGGACCTAGCTGTGGATCACCCTCGCCGGGAGAAATTTGTGTTCTTACGAGCGCCAGCCGTTCACTCACTTGCTGTCTTGCCCAGTACACATCTGTTTTATCATTGAATACAATGGTAACCAGGCTCAGGCCGAAACGAGAAAAACTTCTTTGCTCAATGATTCCGGGAACATTGCGTGTGGCCTGTTCAATAGGCACGGTAATAAATCGCTCAACATCTGGTGCGCCCAGGCTAGGAGTGGCTGTTATGACCATTACCTGATTATTGGTAATATCAGGTACAGCATCAATAGGTAATTGGGTTACCGAATAGCCTCCCGATCCGATCAATCCCACGATAAACAATCCAATAACCAGTTTATTTTTTATCGAAAATTGAATAATAGCATTTAACATCTTACATACTTATATAAAACCAGCGTGATGCTTAGCAAAACTAATATAGGTGGATCTGCATAGACAGGTAAAAATCCTGTATTTTGGAGTAGATTTACATGATGAGATCATCCACAATTTTTAAAGATTTTGAACTTTCAGTAAAAGAGTACAACTCTAAAAAATCACGACCGCACAGGCATAGTTTTTTTGAAATGATATATGTCCTTAAAGGTTCCGGCACTCATCTGTTAAACGGGAACAGGTATTCTTACAAGAAAGGAGACTTTTTTTTATTAACGCCTGACGATTTGCACAGCTTTGAATCCCTTACTGTGTCAACGTTTTGCATCATTGATTTTACAAAACATTTTTTTGTAAAAACTCATCGCAGGGATGAAATCAATTCAGGGTTGAATGATTTTTTTAGGAAAACAGAATACATATTTCATAATCATAATAAAATAAAGGGGAACGTCATTGTCAATGAAAAAGACAAATTATTTATTCAAATATTGATTGATCAGTTGATTTTTGAAAAGAAGAACGAGCAGCCCATGCGTGATTCGATCCTTCAAAACATTGTTTTTTTACTGCTTAACCTAATTGGAAGAAACATTCAGCAAAATCTTTCCGGTAGTTTAATTGGCAGGAACTCACGCAATACCATTCACGATATGATCTATTATATCCATGAACATATTTATGATAAAGAGTTGATCACTGTAGAACGAATTGCCTTACACTTTAATAAATCAAAGGATTATATTAGCATTTATTTTAAGAAGCATACACAAACTTCTTTAAAGGAATACATTATACAATACAAATTGAACCTGGTTCGGACACGGCTAATTTATAGCGACCTCAGCGTATCAGAAATTGCCTATGAATTGAATTTTACCGATGAAAGCCATCTGAATAAGACCTTTCGGAAAAGGTATGGACAAACAGCAAATGAATATAGAAAATCGGAATGGGATAAAAAGAGGCACTAGGTCATTTCACCACGTGTAACGAATTAAGGAATTGGAATTTGCCAACCAAGGCTTTAGTGTTCTATTTTTTTGAGCGAATAAATCCATTTCAGTATCTTCTTGATATCCGCCGGCGACAAATTAGCATGCGGGGGCATATTCACATCGCCCCATACACCATGACCTCCTGCCAATATTTTCTGTGTGAGATGACCGGTGGACTTTGCATTGTTCGGATATTTCATCGCAATGTCCGTATACGAAGGTCCGATGGATTTTTCATCTGCTTTGTGACAGGATTTGCAATCCAGTGACATCATCAATGCCATGCCCGCTGCATTTGCCTGCATACTCGCCATCCTGGCCTTCATCTCCGGTGAATCCTCTCCCGCAAACACCGTCGTTGTTTTGCTTAGGGTGGCTGCCCCTGATTCGTCCTTTACCTCCACCGAAACAGTGTACTTTCCTTTTTTGCTGTAGGTATAAGAAAGCCTTGGCACCACAGTGGATTTTTTAATCCCATTGCCCAGGTTCCAGGTATAGGTCATTTTATCTTTTTCAGGATCCGTTGCCTTCACGGTAAACACTACCGGCAATGGCAGCCCGCCATAGGATTTACTTGCAGCAATACCCGCTATTTCAGGAGCGCGGTTCCCAATGTTATAGTCCAAACGCGCAAGTCCTGCATCCTTGTTTTTGGCAAACCAGCCGGAACCATATTCCAGTACATAAATTTTACCATCAGGACCGGTTTCCATATCAATGGGGTTATTGAATTTGGTTCCTTTCATAAAGGGTTCCATCTTATCCAGGTCGCCGTTGGGTTGCAGGGTCAGTAGTTTGATCCAGCCGCGTATCCAATCATAAAAAAACACCTTCTTATTAAAATAATCGGGCATGCGGGTGGCTTTTGGATACATGTCCGTATAATAAACCGGCCCGGCCATGGCATTTCTACCGCCGACACCTACCTGCGGAAACTCTTTTGAAACCCCATAAGGATAGTAGATCATAGCTGGCTGAGCGGGAGGCAGATCTTTAAGACCCGTATTATTTCTTGAATTGTTTACCGGGTGCAGGGGATCGAAAGCAGGACCAGCCACACCGGTTGCATAGTCATATTCATGGTAAGGAAAATTGTTGCCCACAAAAAGGGGCCAGCCAAAAAAACCGGCTTGCCTGGCCTGGTTAAACTCATCATAGCCCATGGGGCCGCGTGTGTCCAGGCTATCAAAACGGGCATCAGGACCAACCTCTCCCCAATATAAATAACTGTTTTTCTGATCCACCTGGATGCGATAGGGATTTCTGTCACCCATCACATAAATTTCGGGTCTTGTCTTATCGGTACCTTTTGGGAATAGGTTGCCTTCCGGAATATCATAGCTGCCATCGTCATTCATTTTTATTCTCAGGATCTTTCCACGCAGGTCATTGCTGTTACCTGCAGAACGCCGGGCATCGAAGTTCAGAAACTCAGGACGGTCATCCAGCGGGGCAAAACTGTTGATGTTGAAACTCTTTTTTCCCGGTTCATCAAATGGCGTGGAGTTATCCCCGGTAGACAGAAAAAGCATGTTACCGGGACCAAAGGCAATAGAACCTCCCGTATGGCAGCATATTTCGCGCTGGGAATAAAGCTGCAGGACAATTTTTTCTGACTTGTTGTCAATGGTATCGTTCTCAAAGACAAAACGCGACAACCGGTTGACCGAGGTATCGGAAGGGCTATAATAAATGTAGACGAAATGATTAGTTTTAAAATCCGGGTCAGCTTTTAGTCCCAATACACCTTCCTCTGCATTCACGCCCTTGGTGTGTACTGTTTTAAAGTACACATCCAGTTTGCCCGCCTGTTTCACCAGATTTGTTCCATTTTTACAAAGCATGATCTCGCCCCGGCGCTGCGCAATCAACACATCCAGGTTTGGAAGAATGGTCATTTCAGTTGGCTCGAAGAAAGTGCCCTGAACCAACTGGGTCTTGACAAAACGATTCTCTTCGGGAACACGCGGTGTACTGCATTTGGTATAATCGGGCTTTTTGTTATCGCCAATCGCATACTGAATGCCACCGAGCAGGTGTTTCAAAAAAGCCGGTTCGGTATAGGAGGCTTCGGTATGGCCCAGGCTGGTATAAAAGGATCTTCCGTTCTCCACGTTATGATACCAAGCCAATGGATGATCGCTATCCATATTGATCAACACATGAATATCCCCGGCAATCTTTTTAAAATTATACCACTCATCTTTTCTTGTCCAGTTGTCAGGCAATCCCCGCGTCGACGGGTGATTTTTATCAATTACTTTTAATGTCACATCCTGTACGGGTGAATCGCTTTTCCAATAAGCGCCGACCAGGCGGCCATACCAGCCCCAGTCATATTCCGCATCCGCGGCGGCATGTATGCCTACAAAATTGCCACCCGCCTGCATATATCTTTCGAGATCTGCCTCCTGGTAATTATTCAGTATATCGCCGGTGGTTTGAAGAAAAATAACCGCTGCATATTGGCTGAGGCTGTCTTCGGTGATTTTTGACGCATCAGCGGTTGTATCCACCAAAAAATTATTTTCCTTCCCCAGTTTTACAATGGCTGCGACGCCCGCCGGAATGGAAGAATGCGCGAAGCCTGCTGTTTTTGTGAAAAGCAATACTCTTGGCTTGGCAGGTGGAAAGTTTTTAAAGGCAAAAATAATTACGAAGAGCGCAAAGGGCAGGGCTATTTTGTATTTCATAAAGTCCGGCAAATTAATAAAAAGAGAATACATATCAATACCTGTACAACTTATATTTCACAATATTATAATTACCGGTAGATGAGGGTTGAAATCTGAACAATGCAGCGTAGCCCTTATTAAAACCAAAACCGTAGTCGCCACCGCCAGTGCCTTCGTCACCGTTCAACCTTCTGGTCGTTACCCAATGGCCGTTTACAAAAGATCCCTCGTCCATATACTCGATGTCTATTTTGGGTTTTTTGGCATCCGTGGTTAATGGAGTAAACGATAAAGTGAAATCTTTTCCGACAACAATAAATTCATCGGGTCCGATCGCAAAAACAATTCCTCCAGCCGAAGTTGATCTTTTATCTGAAGAAGAAAGTCCTGCCACTGTGCCCCCAGCCGGAGCAAACATGGGCATTGAAAGACTCGCCTTTACAGTATAACCGTTTAGCTCAAAGCTTGCTGACCTTTCTGCTGTATCCAGATATAAACCTTTCATGGTTCCCTTTCCCTGATGTTGCAAGATCAACTGCTCCAGTTGCGATAACACCGCATAACTTTTTGTGATCGGGTCCTCTTCGGGGGTAGTTTCCTCAATCCCGAATGGAGAAAAACAGTTTGCATCGTGCTGGCCGAAGGCCCAAAAAGCTAAACTGGCTGAAGAAGCACCTGGCTTAAATTCAGGAATAAATACCGGATTGCCGGGGCGGTGATACTGTTCAATGGTGTAACGGGAGTCTGGTATGGAAACATAAATGTCGGGCGAGATGAAATCTATTACCGGCGCATTCGCTCTCCAAAGATCCAGCGTATGCGGTATTGGTCCTCCGCTTGGATATCTCCCCGGAGCGCCAAAACCCGGTTGCTTGATCCAGGCATTAACGTACATGGGTATGGGATATGCCTCCTTACCTGCCCTGGCTACCTGGCCGATGTATTTGGAATAATGATAGACCGTGAATAATTCTTCCGGCAAATAGGACAGTGCTTTCCAATTCTCCTTTAGCAAAACGCTTTTCCCAAATACGTCTTCCCAGCTTCCCGAAGTTTTATAACCGTTTTCTTTCCATGCACTGTCGAGTTCAGGCTGCAGTCTTCCTTTATTGCCTGACAGATACTGCACGAGGTCATTGGGCACGCCCTGGTCGTATGCCTTAGTGGCTTCTTCATTATAATCACGGGGATCGTAAAATAAGCCCGCTTCGTTTTCAATCTGTGCCATGATGACCGTCTGATCTTTTTCATCCACCTGGCGAATATGCTGCATCAGTCTTTTAAAAGCCTTTGCGTCGGCATTCATGGACGCCTCGCTGAGCGCAGAAAGCACAACAAAAGACTCTCCTTTTTTATTTTTTATCCTTGGGAATCTTTCCGTATCCTTTTTGACCCATCCGGGAACATACATGGAGTATCCGTTCTTCCAGGAGCCAAACCATAAGATGACCAAATGGAGATGTTGAATTCTGGCCCCGTAAATCATACTGTCAACCAGCGTAAAATCAAACTTTCCCTCCTGCGGTTCGAGCAATTCCCAATATACCGCTGCAATAACCGTGTTGAGGTGTTTTCTTTTCATCTGACCCCAGATCGGTCTCATATAATCAGCACCCGAAGTGCTTGAATTATGTAATTCACCGCCTAAGATTAAAAAGGGCTTTCCCTGGACAATCATCTGCATGATGTTCCCTTTTTTCTCAAGATGTGGTATTGCCATTTTTTGAGCAAATGCAGGTGTACATCCTATCAAAAGAATAATTAAGGAAATCCCTTTCATGTTGATTACTTTAATTCTTTTATAGCACTTATTTGGATGCATCTTTTTTGACACGGTCACCCTCTGCCTCAAACATGCCCATCAGGCTTCCGGTTACATGATCCTCATCTTTTTTCTTCATGACCAGGTTTACATCATAACTCTGCGCGGTGAAATAAACGGTGGCCGTACTGTCGTTTAACTCTACCTTATCAATCTTGGCGATTTCCTTGCCGGTAGAATCCTGCACTACCCCAGTCATAGTCGTATCTTTCTTATCAAGCACAAAATACATTTTCGTATCACCATCCGGCAAACCTTTTAGCAATACGTTCCATTTACCCGCAAAATAATCGGCGCCTGTTTTTGATTGTGCATGTGCACCCAGGGTTAAGCCGAAAAAAAATAATACCGCAAAAAATCCATTTGCTTTTTTCATGATTAGCGTTGTTTTTTGTTTATTTAAAAATGATCATTAACCTATTAAGATATCCTATTCTCAATTGCCTATTCTCTATTGCCTATTCTCTTTTCTCTTTTCTCTTTTCTCTATTGCCTATTCCCAACGCAATAAAAATAAAGGCATTTCCGGATATAAAAAAATAAATTGCCTATATTTTAAGCAATAGATGCTATTTTTGCTCATTACATTCTTAGACCGTTGATAATAATGCGTTTAGAAAAATACTTATTATGAAATTGCAGGAAGAGCTAGAGGAATTTATACGAAATGGGCATAAACAGTTTATGTCTCATTTGTCAATAGACTGTGTCATTTTTGGTTACCACGATAAGCAATTAAAGGTATTATTGGCCAAATATGCCCATTTGAATGGATGGGGTTTCCCCGGAGGATTTATATTAAAAGAGGAAACGCTGACCCAGGCAGCTGCGCGCATTTTGAAAGAACGCACTGCGTTAGGCAATATTTTTTTGCAGCAATTCTATACATTCGGAGACAACGACGACCGTATTCATAGTTGGGGATCCAAATTTTTTACGCCGGAATTCAAACAGGAATTCGGTGAAAACAATTGGTTAACGCAGCGAATGGTGTCCATCGGCTATTATGCCCTGATTGAATTTTCTAAGGCAGAAATCAAACCGGATATCCTGTATGATGAATTTTCCTGGTACCCGGTGACCGGTCTTCCCCAACTGCTATTTGATCACAATGAAATGGCAGAAAAAGCATTGTCTACAATGCGCAATCAGCTTTATCTGCAGCCTATCGGCTACAACCTGTTGCCAGAAAAATTTACCCTTCCCGAAATTCAGGTACTGTATGAAACGATCCTCGGCAAAGAGCTTCACCGGCGAAATTTCCCCAATAAACTGATGTCATTGGGCATTCTCATTAAATTGGATGAGAAAAGAAATATCGGCCAGCACCGGTCGCCCTATTTGTATAAATTCGATTTGGAGAAATATGAACAGGCATTGAGCAAAGGGGTGGCGCTAGCTTTTTAATTATCTCAAAAAGGACAAATAATGAAATATTTTATTGGCATTTCAATCCTTTCATTGCTGCTTGGTGAACTAAGGGCCCAGCATTTATCTATCGATCCCTCTATAAAAACATCTAAAGTTGTGATGAGTGATTTCATGGATCAACAATTCGGTATGTTCATCCATTGGGGGCCTGTAACATTACGTGGTACGGAAATAGGCTGGAGCCGTGGCGCGATTGTACCAGCCGAAGAATATGATAATCTTTATAAAGAATTCAATCCTATTTTATTTGATGCAAATGTTTGGGTAAAGACGGCTAAGGATGCGGGCATGAAATATCTCACCATAACAGCAAAGCATCACGACGGCTTTTGTTTGTGGCCAACAGCTTACTCGGATTACAACATCATGAATTCGCCGTTCAAAAGAGATATTGTTGGTGAACTTGCAAAAGCTTGTAAGGAACAGAACATAAGGTTCTGTATCTATTTCACCATATTAGACTGGCATAATCCTGATTATCCTTTGCACAATGATGGTGTTAAAGAACCCGACCCGAAAGCAAACATGCGCAAATTCATTCTTACTATGAAAAATCAGTTAAGGGAACTCGTAACAAAGTATGATCCCTATATGATTTGGTTTGATGGGATGTGGGAAAGTCCTTGGACAGATGAAATGGGGGTTGATATGTATACCTATTTAAAAGGATTGAAAAAAGATTTGATTATTAACGACCGGCTTGGAAAAGAAATATCCGGAGTTGATAACAAACAGATCGACGTGGCTAAAATGATTGGCGATTTTGATACGCCTGAACAAGCTATTGGAAAGCTAAACATGAACTTTCCCTGGGAATCCTGCATCACCATTTGTAATCAGTGGGCATGGAAACCAAACGATAAAATGAAATCAAAAAAAGAATGTATTCAAACGTTGGTTCAAACTGCAGCGGGTAATGGCAATTTATTATTCAATGTAGGCCCAATGATGGATGGCCGTATAGAAGCCAGACAAGTAAAGCGGCTTAAAGAAATGGGCGATTGGCTGAAGCTCTATGGCGAAGCTATTTACCGCACAAAAGGTGGTCCTTACAAACCCAATAAGATATTCGCAACAACACGCAAAGCCAATACCATTTACCTACAGGTGTTCAGTGTGGAAAATAATCAACTTTCTCTTCCTGGTTTAAAAGATGTTGTCATTAATAAAGCCTATTTTCTAAAGGGACAACCGGTCCGGTTCACACAGGATGAAAATAATATTCGCATTACGCTGCCTCCTAAAATGCCGGATGAGGATTGTTCTGTAATTGTTTTGGAGTTGAATAAGAATGCAGAAAACATTTCTTTGATTGAATAATTCTCCTCGCGGTATCCGCTTTCCGGGTACAGAACTATTTCTTATTTTTTAAAGCGTCACAGATTTTCTCCATCTGATGCTTATGCCGCTGCACATGATACAAAACAAAATGAAGGATCTCCAGCTTGGTAATATCTCCAAGGGGAAGCCCTTTCACCAGATCTGACAGGTTTGCATGGACTGAACTTCCTCTCAACTGAATGTAAGCATCATTTAGTTCTGCAAAGATGGCCTGCTTTTCGTATGGGCCTTCTTCGGGTACGATAAAGTCAGGGGATTTCAATTTGGTGGAGAAATCGAGGAATGTTTTTTTCAGTTCGGGAATCTTTTCACCTGGGTCTCTCTCTGCAGGTCTCGCATCGGAGCTCATAGCCTTGGACATCGCTTTAAGTGATTTTGACACATGGCGGAATAGCATACCAGCAGTCCAGCTGTCTTTGTAGGGAACAATGTTGACCTCCTTAGGATCGAGCCCCGACATCAATTCCAACATGCCGGATATGGGTTCATTGATCGCGGCTAATATTTCTTTTTTGTCCGATTTTTCTGTTATTAATTGCATTGAGCTATGAATTAGTTATGATTTGTGACGGAACCGATCTCCCGCCACTTGAAACTTTATTTTCTTTTTATCTTTAAAAGTAAGGCTTTCGCCTGTGATCCGATCTTAGCCCCCATCGCATGGCCGAGCGCCTGAACACCCTGCTCCGGGCGCAGCATCTTCTCTATGTTCACGAATTCGCCTGCAGCGTTGAATCTGATCATATGGACGCCGCTGACCTGTATATCACCAATATGCGCGCTGAACCCGAGCACGGCATTTTTGCCGTCGGTGAATTCGCTTTCATATTTAAAATCCTCGTAAACACCCGCCGCCGCACGGAGCAGGAGACAAACCAAATCGCGTCCGGGATAGGGGTGCCATTCAATGGGTGAATAGAAAACAGCGTCTCTCGCGACGATCGAAGGTAAATCATTAAAATCCTTTCGGGAGATCATCGAACGCCATTTGGTAAGCGATTTTTGCGCCGCTGCGGCAAGTGGCTTAGCCTTTGAGACCACATGTGGTACAAAAACTGAAACAGCTGTTTTTCCCACCTTATGTACAATTTCCATAATTTCATTCCTTTATCTGCAAAGATGAGCCCATTAAGGCGCTAAAATGTTGCACAATTATATGGGAATGTTATACCATTCACACTTTTCAAAACAAATATAATGACAGCAGAAGAAATTAAACAGACCATCGAAGGCGAATGGGTGAGTATTGCACCCGAAATTCGGCCGAGCATTGCAAAAAATGCGGATGGCAGTATGAAACCATTCTACCTGACACGGGATTTTAAATATTCAGCAGGCGACCATTTTGAACTTACCGTGATCAACTCTGCGGATGCTTTTGGTAAAGTACCATTGGTAAAAATTTTAATTAAAGGGCGAATGGTCTGGCAAGGTGACCACCCCATCGCCCCGGGTGCGCAAAAAGTAGATTTTATAGCCGACGGAGCATACGAGGTAACGCCATTAATTCAAGGTTTTGCAGACACTATGAACCAGGTTGCCCGCCAAGGTTTCGATAAATGGGAAATCAATGCTTCGCAGAGTGTGTTTGGAAAAGCATTTCCTCCATTCGGGCTTTCAGAAGGTCAAATTTTTGCAGAGTACGACCTGATTTATATATTAAATGATATGTTGTTTTGGGGCGCCAGAAATGTGGACGGACGTGGTTTTGATAAAGAAGAAAACAGACCCACGAATTTACAAATACCACTGGTTAGAAAATAGTGGTGAATCGGATCTGTACATTATTATTGGTTTAGAAGGGTTGATCCATCAGTTTCACTTAGACATCGTAACCGGGAACAAATGATTAAAGTAATTGGCGCGATACTTATTTTCAATTGCACGTTAGTTGAGCGGATGCAAGCGCAAACCTTGAAAGCCCCAGACACCGTCTCTCTACAATCCGGTGGCTTAACATTGAAAGCTTTACTATGGCATTCTTCTGGTCATGGTCCTTTCCCAACAATTATTTTTTGTCTTGGAAGTTATGGAGGTTCTGATACATTAAGCAATCCCGAACAACAGACATCGTCAATAGGGCCGGTATTTGCCAGGAATGGCTATATTTTTCTAGGCCTTTTCCGCAGAGGAGTTGGTCTTTCAAAGGGACAAGGCGAGAACAGCGCGGACCTGATGTATCGTTCATTTAAAGAAAAAGGCCAGGAAGCCCGCAACAAAACACAATTACAGCATCTTGAGACGGATCAATTACAGGATATGATTTCCGGTCTCGCGTTGCTACGAAAAATGCCAGATGTAGATACCAATCGCATTGGGGTGGTCGGTCATTCCTTTGGAGGATCACTTGCTTTGCTGCTTGCGGAATATGATTCCGGCATAAAAGCTGTGGTTGTTTTTGCTGCCGCGGGTTACAGTTGGAATCTTTCTCCACAGCTTCGGATACGCTTAACCAATGCTGTAAGGCGTATTGCGGTTCCCGTTCTATTTATTCACGCGCAAAACGATTATTCCACTATTCCGGGTTATGCGCTCGATAGCGTGTTGAATCAACTCAACAAACCACATGAATTGAAGATCTATCCGAGGTTTGGAAAATCAGTCGATGAAGGACATAATATCATTTTTCTAAGCATTGAAACCTGGGAGAGAGATGTTTTTGAGTTTCTTGTTAAAAATCTCAGCCGTTGAGGAAAAGAATGCTGATAAAATATATTATTTTTATATTCTTTATGTTAGAAATTTCGACAGCCTGGTTTTCTTTCGCAAAAGGTCAAAATAGAAATTTAGTTCATGCAGAAGGACTAATCATTTATCCTGACCAAGATGCCCTGCCCCAGGATATATATTTTTACCCTTTAGGAAAAGATTCTGTGTTGACTTTAAGCGAGGTAATATCATCAAAGCTTTCTGACACATCCGCTATCGCTTACCAGGTATATTTTCAGGGAATACATTGGATTCAGCCGGATGTATTAGACCGGCTTTTAGAATTGAAATATGTGAAAGGTCAAACTAGTCTTTGGATGTTTCCTGACAAATCCGTTAGGTTAACTATTGGCATAATCATATTTGATAACACTATGGCGTTAGATCCAAATAATCCATACAACGATCAAAAAACGAAAATGATCCTTTCCATCGGCAATTCCGAATACAATATTCAATTACAGGAAGCACCCCGGGAAATAGGAGTTGCAAAATATTTAGAGACGCGTACATTCGGCGAGCAATAGATCCTGATCCCAAATAGAAACATTAAACCAATCTTCGATTATACCTCGTTCCCCTCCCTCCATTCCTCTGAATTCATATTTGTTGGATACGGCATCATACTGATAGTCTTTCGTCCAATCCTTAAAGCGGGCATCCGTTAATTCAATGGCATCCATGATAAAATCAATTTCCGCATTGGTCATCGTTGGATGGATGGATAACCTGATCCAGCCTGGTTTGCACAAGAGATCACCTGAACGGATCGAATTCAATATTTCATAGGACGTGGTCTCATCAACATGCAGCAGTATGTGCCCATAGGTTCCTGCACAAGAACAGCCGCCTCTGGTCTGGATGCCAAACCTGTCATTCAGCATTTTGACAAACAGATTATAATGTGCCCCATGCACAATAAAGGAAACAACACCCAGCCTTTTCTTAATATGCTCCTCAAGGACTTCAATATTTTTCATCCTGGAGAACCGGTCAAAAATGATCCGCAGCATTTCTTCTTCGCGCTTTTGTATATTGCTGGTTCCCATTTCTTCCTTCAAACGAATACACATCGCCGCTTTGATCCCTTGCAAGAAGGGCGGCGTTCCTCCATCTTCCCGCTGTTCTATATCAGCAATATATTCATGAAGTTTCCAGGGATTGGTGTACACTACGGTGCCTCCGCCCGGCTGATCTGGGATTTTGTTTTTATACATTTTTTTGTTGAAGATCAAAACGCCCGGTGTACCCGGTCCACCTAAAAATTTATGGGGCGAAAAATAAATGGCGTCCAAATGAGCGCCTTTTTCCACTGGATGCATGTTGATGTCGATATAAGGAGCCGAACTCGCGAAATCCACAAAACACAGTCCGCCATAAGCGTGGACTAACTTCGCGATTTCATGATAGGGTGTTTGAATCCCCGTCACATTAGAACAAGCGCTGATCGCCGCTATTTTATTTTCCCGGTGTTTGTATTGGTCCAATAAGCCCCTGAAGTGTTCCAAATCAACATTCCCATCTTCGCCGCGCCTGATGATCTCGACTGTGGCAATCGTCTCCAGCCAGCTTGTATGGTTACTATGGTGTTCCATATGCGTCGCAAAAACAACAGGCCTCAACAACTCATCCACGTCCGGAAAGCTTTCCTTTTTTAAGTAATCCGTTATCCGTTCCGGAATTCTCAGCCCCAATATCCTTTGCAACTTATTCACGGCTGCTGTCATGCCGCTGCCGCAAAAAACCAATACATCATCGCTGTCGGCAAGAACATGTCGTTTTACAATAGCCCTGGCTTCTTCATAGGCTTTGGACATCAAGGTTCCTGTAATGGTCGTCTCAGTATGGGTATTGGCCAGGAAAGGCATGATCTCTTTTTGTATACAATCTTCAATAGGCTGGTAAGCCCTGCCGCTTGCGGTCCAGTCCGCATAAAGGATCTCTTTTGTTCCGAAGGGAGATTCAAAAGTCTGCCGATGACCGATGGTATGCCGCCGGAATGGAGAGAAATATTTTTCCAATGCCGGTCTTTGAGTCATACCCTTCCTGGTTATATTAAATCGCATGTATTTGATTTATCTGCACCTTGCCTTTCCTGCAGAAATTGTCATTTGGTTCGCGCAGAACCATTAATTCCAAATAAATCATAAGGCTGTCTGCTAAACTTCTCATTAAAGAAAAACCCTGTAAGCAGCACGTATGCGATAAGCCCCAGCACAATCAGTAACTGGGCCCCGGATACTTTTTGAATATCCTGTCTTGATTTTACGTCACAAACTTCACCAGGACAGTATTGCGCTTTTTCCTTAAAAAACAATGAATAAAATTTACAGCCCAGGCAAATGCCAAATGCCGATTCAAAGAACAAGAAGACCAGGCAAATCAGACAGACAATACCTGTTATGGGACTATAGGCATTAACCAGCACCAGGAAAATGAACATGGTCGCCGACAGCGCGACACCAATGATCCAGGCAAACTTTTTTTGTTTGGCGCCTACATATTCAGGCGCCTGGTTCCTGACAATCAACCGCCCGATGATCAGTGAAGGAGAAAATTTAGGGTTGATAAATACACGGATAATAAAATCGGTAAGGAATATCGTGATGACATACTTGACGGGAACAAAATTCCCTTTAAATAAGATCAGCATTAAAGCGATAAAAACGCCCAGGAAAAGTATCCCTGCAGATGCCCTGATTTCTCTTTCATTCAAGACAGGAATGTCATATCCTTCTACATGTTCTCCAAATTGGATCAGCTTGTTCATTTTACGGGTTTTTGGTTTATGCGTACAAGAATAACTAATAAAAGAAGTTGACGCAAGCCCCAGTCAACGAACAGCAGGTTATTGTATACAGACGACAAACCCGGGTCAATGGAGGTATTGCGCGGTGTACGGAAATTCACCGGCGTGTACCTGAAGTATCCAGTTTCAATTTTTTTGATTGAGTATTTCAGGTAATTTGTGCAACACAAAGAAAGTTCCGGCATGTATTGCGATAGATAATAAAATGAAAGAGCTCATCGATATAAAAAGAATTACATTCTATCTCTGGGTGGCGCTATCTTTTTTAGTGCTGCAGGTCTGTTCCGAATTAGCACAATTTCCGGAGACGTTTGGCCAAAGAGCTTTGGAGGATATCTGGGTAACGATTTATGTGACCGTGATCAATTATTTTTTCTTTGAATATATTTTGACTAAGCTGAGCTGGAAAAGCGCGTTCAGATCCCTCTTACTACTGCTGCTTCAAATCTTTTTGTATTCCTGGGGCTTGTATTTATGGAGGAGGCTGGGGATCGGCATCCATATTTTTACCGGGTTAGAAGTATTCTCCTCCAGATCAAAGGAGGTTGCCACCCAAATGGGTTACAGCGTGGGGTCAGTCTTCTTTTTTGGAATCATCCGGCATATTTATCATTATATAAAATTAAAGCAGGCGGCGCAGCAACTGCGTATTGAAAAACAACAGGCAGAATTGAACTATCTCAGGTCACAAACAAACCCCCATTTTTTATTCAACACCTTAAATAATATTTATTCATTGGCAAGAGATAAATCGGACCTGGCGCCGGAATCCATTTTACGCCTCTCGAAAATATTGCGTTTTATGTTGTATGAAACCAGCGGAGACTATATCGCGATAGAACAGGAACTGAAGATCATGAACGACTATATCGCGCTTGAAAAACTGCGCTATGATGAATCTTTGCATATTAACTTTAACTATGACGTGGAAGACACGAAACAATCCGTTCCGCCATTGCTGCTGATCCCCCTTGTCGAAAACGCGTTTAAACATGGTGTTTCGGAAACAAGAAATCAGCCCTTTGTAGATATCCATCTTTCAGTGAATAAGCGGCAATTAACCTTTATTGTAAAAAACTCCAGCGACGCTTTGCCCGGGGAAGGGAGGGCAAAAGAAAATATCGGTCTTTCCAACCTGCGGCGCCAGCTGGAATTCCTCTATAAAGAATACGATCTCTCCGTTCAGCAAAGTGGATCGGAGTTTATCGCTACTTTAAAAATAAATCTGGCAAGCCATGTCTAAAATCAAATGCATCATCATTGAAGATGAGCCATTGGCGGTAAAAGTATTAGCGGATTATATTTCGCAAACACCCTTCCTGGAATTACAGGGAACATTCAAAGATGCTATTGTGGCCACGGACTGGCTGCGACACAATCATACTGACCTCATTTTTTTAGACATCCACCTGCCCAAATTAAAAGGGATGGCTTTTTTAAAAACGCTTACCAACCCACCCGCGATCATTATTACCACCGCATACCATCAATACGCCGTGGAGGGCTTTAACCTGAATGTAACGGATTACCTGCTCAAGCCATTTGAGTTTGAGCGTTTTTTGGTAGCCGTCACCAAGGTAAAAACTGCAGAAAAAGAAAAACAGCATTCCGTTGAAACCGGGGAGATAAAAGATTACCTGTTTCTGCATGTAGAAAAAAAGAAAGTGAAAATTTTGTTCTCTGAGGTTGTGTTTGTTGAAAGTCAGCGGGAATACATCAAGATCGTTACAACGAAAAGAGAATACGTATCCAAAATGAGTACGCATGAAATTGAGGACCTCTTACCTGCCCATCTCTTCAAAAGGGTTCACCGGTCCTTTATCATCTCGCTAAGCAAAATTGAATCCTACACGGCCGACATGGTGGAGGTGAATGGGGTATCTATTCCTATTGGCAGGGGGTACCGGGATGCGCTGGAAAGTTTGTAGATTTAGTTCATAGGCGCTTCGATAGGGACACCCGCTCTTCCCTTATAAATCGTCGTTGTTCCTAAAATTAACCAATCGTTTACGTTTTCATTTTTTGGAACGTATTCGGTCATAATTTGTGTAGACGTTTTTTGTGCAGAACCAATTTTCCAATCTTCAGGCCATGCAATTTTTAAAGTTTCGCTCTGGCTCCATGCTGTAATTGAAACCCCAAAAAAGAATAAGAAAAAAACTATTTGCTTCATTGCAATTTGTTATAGAGTTGGTGGTTGTTCGGGTCTACTACCCAATATCAACGAAATAGGTTGCTTAACTCGTCCATAATCCCTTTAAATCGTTTATTGATTTTCTCACAATATCGCACTGAATATTCACCTTTGCCCATGGTAATATGTTCCAGTGCTGTTGCACTTTCAATCACCTCAGTCTTAACCACCCCTGCTTGCATGCCATTTCGTGGAGAAGCGATGACAACTTCAGATAATTTAATCCAACAACTGGAGTAAGAAAAACGAAGCATTATATTAAAGTGCACATCTGATTTCTGAGACATCATACTTCTATTCAATTCACCTTGATATACCAATTCACCAGCAGTCTTATCTTCGGATTCGAAGTAATACTTTGCATCTTCCCTTTTATCAAAAAATGCTTTTGCTTGGTCAAACAAACTTTCTCTACTCACGGAGCCAGTTAAAACAATGGAATCAGTATAGACCACATTATTCTCAATAACAGGAAAAATACCATAGAATTTTCCATCTTCAATATGTGACTGTAAGGTGCCTTGTGCATTAACGTAACAAGAGCAGATCAAAAAAGTAAGTAAAATAAATGTCCTCATTGATTTCGGAATTCTTGGAAAAAGATATCACAAATTTTACATATTTAATAATCATTCGCTGCTTAAGTATAAACACTTAACATATGGCTGATTTCATTGAGGGAAGGTCAAACGCCCAGGGTGCATTTTAAACTGCATCCGCATTGGGGAAGAGTTTATTTGTTCCTTCATCTATTTATAATGTCGTTCATCGATTGGGGAATGCCGGTCTTGCCAAATGAAATTAGGTTTGTGAAATACTCAAAATTTAGACTCATGAAAAGACAATTCATCTTCATTGCGATCAGCCTCCTGCTGGCGGTAACCGGCCTGAATAGCTGCAAAAAAAGCAATGACACGAAACCAGCGGACAAGCCAGTGGTCCTCGCAAACACCCTCTGGACAGGCGAATTCAATTACAACGATGGAAAGGCCCAGCCAATGCGCATCGCATTCGGAGAAAGCGGCACCCTGACCTGGGCTGAATTTAAAAGTGAATATACAGGTAGCTGGAAACTCGAAAATGGACTTCTCACAATAAGTATCAGTGGAACGGCCTCCTTTACAGCCAATATTTCCAGTGATAGTGCGCTGACCAATATCAAGAGCACCGATATAAGCGGTCGCAAGCTAATGAATGCTGTGCAGACTGGAAATGATGATGCCGTGGTGGATGGGACAAAATGGGCGGCTCCGGAAGTCAGTATCGAATTTAAAGCAGGCAATAAGCTGGATCTGTTCTTTGGAGCCTCTCCGTTCCCCAACTATACAGACATAAACTATACACAAAAACGCAAGGCGATCTACTTCTCTCTTTTCGCTAATTATGACTGGTTTCTTGTAGTGTCTACCGGTGCCGTTATGAAAGGGCTCAATATGGCTCCCGGCGATCCGACATTGTACACATTTTTTGTTACGAAACAATAAACCTCCTAGCTTTCATAATGGTGTCTTAACCGGCTAAGGGTTTCTTTGGTAATACCCAGGTAAGAGGCGATGAGGCGCTGGGGAAAGCGTTGCATGAATTCGGGATGCGTCTGCATCAGGTTTTCATAGCGTTCTTCGGCTGTCAGGCTGATCGTGTCGCGCACCCTTCCGTGCAGTGCAGCCACATGCCGGTTGATGATGGTGTTTTCCATCTTAGCCACAGCAGGAATGCGATGCATGACATCAAAATTATTTTTTGTAATAAGCAATACTTCCGTCTCTTCCCAGGCGTCTATATAGTAGGGCGAGGGCGTTTCATTTGTAAAGCTTTCCCTGTCACCCGCCCACCAGTTCTCCAGTAATAGTTGAATAATATGTTCTGTTCCTTTCTCGTCCACGCTGTACTGCCGCATTGCCCCCTTCACAATGAACGCGCCATGTTTGCATACTTCACCTTCTTGCAGCAGGTACTGTCTCTTTCTGAATTTTTTAGGTACCAGTATATTTTTTAATAAACTCATGTCCTCATCAGTAAGAGGAGTTGTTGTTTTGCTTCTGATATACTTAAAAAACGGTTCGTACATACACAATTGGTCTGGATTCAATCTTTTTTGTTTTAGCGACCGTTGATATTTATCAATTATTTTTTTTATCATTTGTCATCGTCTTTCAACCCTCCCTTACAGTTTCTTTGTATCCCCAATTGTCCGAAGCTGAACCGGTAATAAACTACAAAAGTATACATTATGGCTAAAAACAATGATGTAATGGAAAGGGCTGTGAAGACGCTGCCGGACTACGCACCCATCCCCCGTTCGGCGCTTGGCCCGGCACTCAATCAACAAGGCTACTACGTGGGCCGGGTAGAGCGGAATCTTTATTGGGTAACCGATGGTGTTTACCAGTCCGCGTTCCTGACCACTAAAGATGGCGTTGTATTGCTCGACGCGCCGCCCACCATTGGTCACAACATTCAACGTGCCGTTGACGAGATCGCTTCCGCCAATGGCGTGAGCAACAAAGTCACGCACCTGATCTACTCTCACCATCATGCCGACCATGTCGGCGCCTCATCGGTGTTCAATAAAAATGTAACGCGCATCGGGCACGAAGAGACAAGGAATCTGCTCTTGCGTGACAACGACGCTGACAGACCCGCCCCCGACGAGATCTTCCAGGACAAGCGCACACTGAATATCGGTGGCGAACGCATTGAGATGGCCTGGCACGGCACCAATCACTCACCGGATAACATCTATATACACCTGCCAGACCACGACACGCTTATGCTCGTCGACCTTGTCCTTCCAGGCTGGGCGCCCTTTGACACCTTCAACCTCAACGAAGACGTACCCGGCTCCATTAAGGCTCCGGAGATTGCCCTGTCCTATTCCTTTAAGCACTTCATAGGCGGTCACATGGGCAGGCTCGGCAACCGTGAGGACGTCAATATATACCAGCAGTACGTGGCAGACATCATCGCCAACATAAAAACGGCAATGAGTGCTGTCGATCCCACTCCTTATTTTCAGAAGTACGGTGAGAACGCCTGGGCCGCAGTGAAGGGCTATCTCGATGAGATAACCGATATGGCCGCGGAACCGGTCATTAAGAAATACACCGGTGTGCTTGCCGCCGCTGACGTATACACCAAAAGCACCACGCACTGGATTATGGAGTCCCTCCGTCTCGACCTCGGCTTCGGCTCCATGATTCACCCATGATAAAAAAAACAGACAGAGTTTTAGTCAAGATAGGCATTGATTGTTATGATAAGACCAGCAGAATTGAATGTGAAGTTCAAACCACCCGTCTCGTGACCGAAGTCCCCTGTAAAATCAACATGTGCCTTGGCATTCCGATTGTCTAACACCACAATAGATTCTAACCTGGTGACTGTTTTGTAACCAACGAAAAAATTCTCAAGATATTTACGCACACCAGAAGTGTTCTTAAACTTTTCTCCCACTGATACATCATCAATCACAGCATCATCAGCAAATAAGGCTAGTGCTGCTTCTACATCAAAAGCGTTCGTTGCATGGATAAATTGTTTGATGATTTTTTTCATATTCATTTCTTTCAAGCGGCACACGCTGAGGAATGGTTGCGTAGCGGTTTATAAATTCGAGATGTTTTTCAATGGCAATATGTGTTTTTATATAAAAATGACCCATTTTTACATAAGAACCTGTGTCCGGGCCAGTTGGCTTAACAATCATACCTAACATTAATTTACATGCTATCAATGGAAAATCAAAAATTTAATGCGCTTATCAATAAAATGTTTGCTGAAATTGAACATCTTATCCCTGTTTATACACAAAACCCGGAAGATAAAAGCATTGCCAACGGGAACGTCGCTGTTTGTATCATTGATGAAAATGGGATGGTGTTTGGCAGAATGTTCGGGACAAATAAACCGCGATTAAGGCAATCGTACAAAGTTGCTTGGACAAAGGCAAGCCAAGTCTGGCTCACCGGCGTTAAAACCGGCGAATACGAAAAAATGGTTTTTAATGGGCTCGCTGAAGAAAATGGCAATGGCATAGAAGCGCCGGATCTGATAGGATGGCAAGGCGGCCAGCCACTTATCCTCCCCGATGGTTCAACCCTTTCCGTTGGTTTCAGCGGCTTCCGGGGTGTAACTGACCTGGAGATTATGGTAAAAGCACTTGAGCAAGCTATAAAGATTAATTAATCACATTCAAAATTGAACAATATGTATTACCAACCCAGCCCCAATCGTTACAAAAACATGCCTTATCGCCGTTGCGGTAAAAGCGGCTTAATGCTGCCTGCCGTATCATTGGGCCTTTGGCACAATTTCGGGGCAATTGACAGCCTGGAAAATGCGCGTACTATTTTGAAGTTGGCTTTCGACAGCGGCATCACCCATTTTGACCTGGCCAACAATTATGGGCCACCGCCCGGGTCTGCCGAAGAAACTTTTGGAAGAATCTTTGAGGACGACTTTAAAAGCTACCGCGATGAGTTGATCATCTCTACCAAAGCAGGTTGGGGAATGTGGGAAGGGCCCTATGGCGATTGGGGATCAAAGAAATACCTGGTAGCCAGTTTAGATCAGAGCTTAAAACGCATGGGGCTGGATTATGTAGATATATTTTATCACCACCGCCCGGATCCGAAAACGCCGCTGGAAGAAACAATGGGAACCCTCGACCTTATTGTACGGCAGGGAAAAGCTTTATATGTGGGTATATCCAGCTATAGCGCATCGGAAACCGAAGCTGCTATTGCCGTTTTAAAACGACTTGGTACGCCCTGCCTGATACATCAGCCAAAATATTCCATGTTCGATCGTTGGGTTGAAGGCGGCTTGCTGGATGTGCTTGGAGATAAAGGCGTTGGCTGTATTCCGTTTTCGCCCCTTGCACAAGGCGTTTTAACCAGCAAATATTTAAAAGGCATACCCGAGGGTTCAAGAGCCGCAAGCCATCGCGGCAACGGAGCTATTGAGGAAGATGCGATTACGGATGATAAAATTGCCAAAGTGAAAAAGCTGAATGAGCTCGCCCTTAAGCGCGGCCAGGACCTGGCGCAAATGGCGCTTTCATGGATATTAAAAGATGACCGCATAACTTCTGTACTGATTGGCGTAAGTAAACCTGAACAGGTCACAGATTCAATCAAATGTCTCGAAAATATTTCGTTTTCCACGGATGAACTCAAAGCGATAAACAGCATTTTAGGGTAATCATATGACTTATGTCAATGAAATTTATTAACATAAGTCATTTTTGGGAAGCGCTGCTCAATTTATTTTTATGGCTGCTTTAAAATGATTAACAAGCCATTCAACTAAAAATAAAAACGATGAGCAGCCAACAGATCAGAGACCAAAAGACAGACCATCTCCTGACTCCGCAGAATTCCGTCGTAATCATCATTGACTACCAGGCCACCCAGGTTGGGTCTATTGAATCTATGGATAAATACCGGATGGTTCAGAACACGATTGCCCTGGTGAAATTAGCCAGGCTGTTTAAGATGCCTATCATTGTCTCGACTGTAAATGTAAAAACCGGAATAAATGGACCAACAATTCCTCAGATAGCGCATGAAGTAAAGGATTTACCGTCATATGACAGAACTACAATCAATGCCTGGGAGGATACAGAATTTCTGGAGGCCGTGAAAGCCACAAAGCGCAACAAATTAATTATTGCGGCCCTTTGGACCGAAGCCTGTTTGCAATTCCCCACATTAGATGCCCTGAAAGAAGGATATGAAGTATATCCGGTTGTAGATGCTGTAGTGGGGACTTCTGTTGTTGCTCATGATGCGGCGCTCAGGAGAATGGAGAAGGCCGGGGCACAACCTGTTAGCGTTATGGGATTGATATGCGAAATTCAGCGCGATTGGGCAAGGGGTGAAACAGTTCCAGGGATGCTCGGTGTATTAGCTGGAACTGGCAACATTGTAGGGCTAAGTGTTGAATACAACCAAACACCTTAAACAAAAAATAACAATATGGACACTATTTCAAACACAGTAAATGCCGACAGAGCGGCCTTTAATAGTTTAGGCAATATTTATCCCGCCGATGGTAACGTTGAAGTATCGGGTGAGCCGGTTGACGGAATTACCTGCGACT